>ERZ1673696.1578-NODE-1578-length-18484-cov-4.351023_pt1 | contig 18484 bp, 19 predicted proteins | sample MGYA00580226_ERZ1673696 | MGnify/ENA primary metagenome ERZ1673696 (study PRJEB41218, sample SAMN15661743) | gut metagenome | host: Homo sapiens | place: Canada: London | collected 2015-08-20/2019-03-30 | study: EMG produced TPA metagenomics assembly of... | reverse complement strand
TTATCGTCTAAAGAGAACTTTGGGAGATGAAACCACATATGTTGGCGACTCAATCAACATCCCAAAAGATTTGGTTGTGCAAAGTGGTTCAGTCAAAACAGTAACTGAAGCAGATCAGCCATATGAAGGGGCTGAAGTTGGGGATACCTATATTGACTTGCAGCTGAATGATAGCGCGTCTTCTCACATTTATATTCCAGCTAAAGGCTTGATTGACACCAGCGATTTTGTGGTTCAGGTAATTGAAAGCCAGAATGGAGAAGCAATTATCCAGAACGAGCCTACTGGCGGCGGTGCAAAATTCCATCATACTGATGGCACAGAGTCATTTGTTGGAGTAAACGATGGCGGCGAGAACGGTATGGTTGCCCAGATTTATGCTGATAAGAATGTAGATGGCAACTGGATTGGCTCTCGTATCAATGTGTATCAGAAGGGTATTTTCTATCATAATGCGGAGGACAAGGCATCCGCTGATTATGTGGCTGATGATCCTGAGCATGAGATTGCAACTATCGGGGATATCCCTGATGTATCTGGGGTGCAGGAAGTTATCGACTCTATGCCAGATGAAATCCTCAGTGAAATTGTAAATGTACAACGCACTGAAACCACTAATACCGCAGAGATCCGTATTTTTACGAAACAGGAAGACGGGACATATTCCCCCAATGTCCAGCATGGAGTTCTTACTTTGATTGGAGCTGGATATGGAGCAGATGGAAAGTCTGCTGCCGGCTTGATGTCTCTTGCAGACAAGCAAAAGCTGGACTCCATTGATCCAGATAAGATTGAGAGTATTTCCGAAAGCCTCGTATGGGGAACAATGTAATTATTAGATAATTAAAGGAGTGATTGAATAATGGCTACTGTTGCTTTTAAGAAAGGTCTATTGGCTGCTTTGCCCTCCACTTATACCGAGGGTACTTTCTATGTAACTACCGACGAGCGGGCTATTTATTTGGATGTTGACGGTTCTACCCGTATCCGCATTGGCGACTTTCAGGAGTTCGCAACCCTGCAAGCTCTTCAGGCCAACACCAATCCCAGCACAACCGCTCTGTACTACATCACCGAGCTGAATGTGCTGGCAAAGTGGAACGGTACAAGCTATGTGCAGATCAACCTTGATACTGGTGCCACCTCTATCGAGGTTGTTGGTGACGGCAACACTGTAACCGCCGCTTCTTACGATCCTGCAACTCGTAAGATCACCTTGACCAAGGGCGCTACTCACACTACCGCTGAGGATGTAAGCAACGCCATTGATCTGGCTATTGGTGAGCTGGGCAATAAGGAGGGCGACACCCCTTATGCCAACGTGAAGGAGTATGTGGACGATAAGATTGCCGATGTTGTTGCCGGGTCTATCGAGGGTCTGGGCGCTCTTGCCTCAAAGGACAAGGTTGCTGAGTCTGATCTGGAGGCCACTCTTGCGACCAAGATTAACGGAAAGGCCAATGTTGGTACTGCTGATGATACTTCTGACATGGATACCCTAAAGGGTGCTAAGAAGTACGCCGATGAAAAGGCGGCTGCTGTACAGACTGAGGTTGACGCGCTGGAGGCTAAAGTTGGTACTGTCCCTGAGAGCAAGACCGTCGTTCAGATGATTGAAGAGGCTCAAGAGGCCGCTACCTATGATGATACCGAGATCAAGAGCAAAGTTCAGGCCAACACTGATGCAATCGGTGTGCTGAATGGTGAGGCAACCGTCGAGGGTTCCGTGAAGAAGACCGTTGCCGACGAGATCGCCAAGGTGGTTGCCGGCGCTCCTGAGTCCTTTGACACTCTGAAGGAGCTGTCTGACTGGATCGCAACTCACGGTCAGGATGCTGCCGAAATGAACTCTGCTATTGTGGCATTGCAGAACATTTTGGATGGTATTGGTGATACCGAATCTGGTGAGAAAGCTACTGTGGTTGCCTATGTGACCGATGCGATTGCCGCCCTGAACATTGGTGACTACGCTACTGCCGCTCAGCTGACTGCTCTGGCTGGCCGTGTGACTACCCTGGAGGGCGCAAGTCACACCCATGCCAACAAGGAGCTGCTGGATACTTATACCCAGACTGAGGCTAACCTGGCTGATGCTGTGGCTAAGAAGCACGTTCACACAAATGCTACCGAGCTTGACAAGATCGCTGCCGGCGACAAGGCGAAGTGGGATGCCATGGAGCAGAACGCTAAGGACTATGCCGATGGCCTGGCTTCCAACTATGATGCCGCTGGTTCTGCCGCTGGTGCTCTTGCAGATGCCAAGGAGTACACCGATACTGCTTTGACCTGGGGCAGCTTCTAATCGCAGATAGACAATTTCAGATTTCCCATATTTGGGGGCGGGGTAACACCCGCCCTCTTTTCATTTCTCTGTAGAACGGAGGTAAGGAAAAAGAATGGCACTTTTTAAGATTTTGAAAGGCGACAGCTCCCGTATCTCAACAGATGTAACGCCTTTCCATGACGGGTGGGCGTATTTTACCCCAGACGATGGAGGCTTTTATATCGACTCTGAGGATAACGGGGAGCAGAAGAGACATCGCATCAATCCCAATACAGGAGGCGGCAGCACGGATGTTTCCGCTACTCTGCTTGCGTCTGCATGGAGTGCCGGCCAACAGACTGTGGCGATTGAGGGCATGATCGCAGATACAGACGGTGTTGTTGGCATTAGCCAGCTGATTTCCGATGCGGAGTTGGAAGCTGTAAAGAGCGCCGAACTCTATGTATGTGGTCAGGGCGATGGCACATTGACGATTGCGGCATTTGGTGATGTACCGACTTGTGATATTCCAATCGTAGTAATTTTGCTTCATTGAGAAAGGGGTGTTGACCAATGAGTGAGACCCCTAATTATGGGCTTTATTTGGAAGACGATGCTTCTGCACGATTCCAGGTTTGGCGCGAAAAAATCAATGGAACCGACAATTCCAATATGGTCAAGATCGACACTGCTCTTGGGACGATGGCTCAGAAAAGCGGAAAGGTGACTGGGACTCTGCTTGCATCTGCATGGAGCGGGATTGACTCTCCGTTCACGCAAACTTTGGCCGTAGATGGTCTTGGTGCAGATCAAAACGGAAATATTTCGGTGGCGCAAAATGCAACGATTGAACAACGGGACGCAGCTCGTATGGCGATGCTTTCTGTCATTGGGCAGAGCGAAGGACAGCTTACTATTGCTGCTGATGGTGAAATGCCAGACGTGGACATCCCGGTTGTAGTGATTTTATTAGGATAAAAGGAGGGACATCTAAATGCCTATTATTTCTAACTTTCCATCTGGTGGCGGAAATGGCGGAGGCGGGCTTCAGTTGGCCGCTGTCTCTAATATCGTCACTAAGGTTTCACATGGGAAGGTGTATGTAAAATGGACTGATCCTGAAGACCTGGTTGTTGCTGAATCTACTTTGGCAGAGTGGGCGGGCACACTGCTTGTCCGCAAAGCCGGCTCTATGCCTGTCAGCAGACGTGACGGTACTGTGGTCGTAGACAGCAAGGTTCGTAACCAGTATCAGAACCAATATTTTTGCGATAGCGGTTTGACCGATGGCACAGTCTATTACTACAAATTCTTCCCATATACAACGACAAACACTTATACCGAGCATGAGGATTGTGAGTTCACTGCAACTCCAAATGCTCCTACTATGGGCAATGTATCCAGCATGAGCGCAACGCCGGCTGGTAATGGCAAGCTTGCGATTAAATGGACTGATCCAGCAGCTACCATTGTAGACGATGGACTTACCCTGGCAACCTGGGAGAAGACCGTTGTTGTGGTTAAGGAGGGCGAATACGCTACCTCTCCAGACGATGAAGATGCGGCTTATACCTATACCAGCACCACGCGAAACGCCCATGCAAGCACACCGTTGACCGTGACAGGGCTTACAAACGGCACGACCTATTATGTGTCTTTCTTCCCGGTATCTACGGATGGTGCGGTAAATGTAAACGCAAGTAATAGAATCACTGGAGAAGCTAACCGCATGGTGATCGCTACGGTTCCTTCTCAAAGTGGATCTCTTACTTATAACGGGAGTGCCCAGACTCCTACATTTAGCAACTATGACACAAACAAGATGACTTTGAGCGTCACTGGGCAAACCAATGCTGGCACTTATAGCGCCTCCTTTACTCCAAAGGATGACTATATGTGGAGTGACGAGACTACGGCTGCAAAGACTGTCAACTGGACGATCAATAAGGCCGCAGGCAGCTTGAGTGTGAGTCCGCAAACGGTCACATTGGACATGGAACACCCAACTGCTCAGATTACCGTTACACGGCCTGGTGATGGCGCAATTACCGCAGTGTCAAATAACACTGGTATCGTTACGGTCAGCGTAAGCGGGAATGTTATCACCGTGAATAATGTCAATCAGACAAGTGGTGACACCACTATTACGGTTAAAGTGGCCGCTGGTACAAACTATACTGCTCCGGCAAATAAGACGGTTACGGTCAATGCTGAGTTCGTTAGTGATGTTTTGAATGAGAACTCCTGGGCAGTTATCAAGGCTGTTTCTGATAGTGGGCAGGGCGATAATTATTGGGATGTTGGTGATACCAAGACCATTACTATCAATGGCAAAATTGGAACTACTAACTTCTCCAGCGTTTCCATTGATGCTTTTATTGCCGGATTTAATCACAACAGCTCTCGTGAGGGATCTAACCGCATTCACTTTATCATTGGTAAGAAGAGCGGAAAGATGGTTGGGTTGTTTGACAGTAAGTACGGCCCGGATGCCGGATGGCCGTCTGGTGGTTCTGGCAGTTTTGTTATGAACACCAGTAGCACAAACTCTGGTGGTTGGAATAACAGCTATATGCGTAAGACCATTCTTGGAAACAGCAATACCCCGTCCAACCCTCTTGCAAACAGCTTTATTGCTGCACTTCCCGCTGATTTGAGGGCGGTTATGAAGTCGGTGACAAAGTATACGGATAATACCGCAAATGGCGGCGGAAACCAAGCTTCTTATATTACTGCTACTACGGATTATCTATGGTTGCTTGCGGAGTTTGAGGTTCAGGGTGCTCGTACTTATGCCAACTCTTACGAGCAAAACTACCAGGCGCAATACCAGTATTTCAAGTCTGGTAACAGCAAAGTTGCTTACAAGTACAACGCTACGGGTACGGCGGTTTACTTGTGGCTCCGCTCCGCCAATTACAACTATCTCTACAATTTCTGCGATGTGTGGACTGACGGCTCGGCCTACTATTACGGTGCCACCGATTCAGGGGCGTTGCTGCCCGGCTTTGCTGTCTAATCCACCGCAGTGTATCCAGGATCAATCCCGCCAACGACAGTTGGCGGGTTCCCCCGATAGGACGGCAAGGGAGGACGAAGACAATAAACGGCGGCGCGAAGCGCCGCCGCGAATTTTTCTGCATTTTCCTACCATCCCAAAAGTGCTATCACTTGACAGGTTAGTGAGCGCATACAAAAGCTAAGAATGGTCATAAAATAATAGCATGTCATTGGGATGGAGGTTCTTATATGCCAACAAACAAACGAGTGTTTACGCTGCGTCTCTCAGATGAAATTTTCGATAGGATCGGGACGCTTGCGGCTCAGGAACACCGCTCTATGACAAATTATATCGAGTATGTTCTGATCAAACATTTAGAAGAACTCGATAAAGAAAAAGGAGCGGGTCATATCGAAAAGAAAACTGATTGATGCGTAAACCAGCACGATAAAAGAGGTGAAAGATTGTCTGTACTAAAAGCAAAGCGAACCGTAAGCAAGGCTGAGTTTGTAAATACCGCAAACCAGATCTATGTGGAAACGCTGAATTTTCTAACGAGGATGTCGGCCAGGTATTCCCGGCTTCTGGCCGAGCCTGTCGCAAAGCTGGCCGGCGAGGTTGTAGATCACTGTGAAAAGGCCAACAGTATTTTTCCGTCAGATGAACAGAGAAAGGATTTGCGAAAGGCGCATCTGTTAGAGGCAAGAGCATCTCTGAAAGCGCTGGATGTGAGACTTACCCATTGCTATCTTGTAATGATGCAAAACCCGGAAGGGTGCTTCACGACGAGCAGTGGGAGACAGGTTGGCTCGAAAGAAGCTGTAGAAAAGCTTGACCGCATGGCTGCAAGCCTTGGTGAAATGATTGATCATGAGGACGAATTGATCAAGGGCAATATCAAGTTAGTTGGTCAGGCAAAACAAAAAGGATAACTAAATTATTGGGTGCATGTCTGTAAGTGAGACTGTTTTTTTGTCCGCTCTACTGTAGGCTTGGTGGTGGCTCCGCTCCGCCAATTACAACAATAACAACAATTTCTGCAATGTGTGGACTGACGGCTCGGCCAACAATAACAATGCCAACAATTCAGGGGCGTTGCTGCCCGGATTTTGCGATGCGAGGTCACATGGAGTAACCGTTTCGGTGAAAGACGACCTTCGCAAAAGGAGATATGCTTCCCTTGGTGAAAGCCCATAAAACTGCCCATCGACGACTTTTACACGGACGCTGCTTGCATGGCGGGGGATTGCGCTGACCTCGTTTCATGTGTAAGGTCAATGTAGTTTGGACGCGCACCTACAACTTAACTATGCGGAGGGCGAATAATTTTTATGACAAGCGAAGAGCGCCACGAGGCGCGTTACCGTCGCAGGAAACGAAAGCGACAAATGAAACGATGGATGCGAAGCCAAGCCGTTGGAACACTTGAAGAAGTTTTTAATTACCGCGATATGTTTTATTGGGGTAAGAAGTGTTGCAACGGTGTAAGGTGGAAACAATCAACTCAAAATTTTGAGCTTCACTTGCTTTCTGGAACAGCTAAGAGAAGACGGCTTATTCTGGAAGGTAAGTGGAAACCAAGAAAATGTGCTCATTTTACTCTGCATGAGCGTGGCAAGGTCAGACCAATCGATGCACCGCACATTGAAGATCGGCAAATCCATAAGATCGAAACTAATAAGGTTTTGTCCCCGCTGTACACGCCCAGTATGATTTATGACAATGGAGCGAGTCAGAAGGGGAAGGGTTTGCACTGGCATTTCAAACGGCTGAAGAAACAGCTCTCTTGGCATTACCGCAGGTATGGTAGGGAAGGAGCGGTATTCCTGCTTGACCTCAAAGGGTTCTTCCCAAACGCCAACCGAAACTTGATCTATCAAAGACACAAGAAATTTATTACGGACGATAGGTTAAGAGCGCTTGCGGATCTGATTGTTACGGAATCGCCGTGTACTGTACCTGGCCGGGGAATGCCGCTTGGTGTTGAACCAAGCCAGCAGGAGATGGTATCTCTGCCCAGCGACATTGATAACTTTATCAAATGCCAGCTTGGGATTCACTGTGCTGGGCACTATATGGATGACTATTATATCATCCTACCAGATGTTGAAGAACTCAAAAGAATTGCCAGAATCATCATTAAGCGCTTTGAGATGCCCGGCATTCTGGTCAACAAGAGAAAGTGCAAAATCATTCCTCTTACAAAGCCATTCAGATTTTGTAAGGCGAGATTTACTTTGACTGAGACTGGAAAAATCAAAGTCAACGGATGCAGAGATGGTGTAAAACGGGCGCGTAGAAAATTGAAGTTATTCCATCGTCAATTCCTTGAAGGGAAGAAAACGCTTCAAGAAATCGATCAGTACATGGAGTCTCAAACCTCATATTATCGTACCTTTAATGACCATGGGAGGCTCCTGCGGTTGAGAAGAATGCACTATGCCATTTTCAACAAATACCGTGAGGCTGCTCCGCTGAAGATGGCGGGATAAGGCTTCTACATTATACCTACCGACTAAGGCGGGCTATAATTAACCTAATTTCATATTAAATTTTGGAAACACTCAGAGTTTTATTCTCTGGGTGTTTTCTCTGTTTTGGAGGGTTTTTAGTGGAACACAAAACTTATATCACAAACAGACGTGCCAAAATCCAGGGCATTGGTGGATATGTAAATCTCCCATATGGTACAGAGGTCTCCGTAGAAGGACGGTTCCTGTATTATCAAGGAAAATCAATTTGCTCTGTCACCAGCAACAATGCACATACCTACTTTTCTCAGAATGACGATGGGAATGGAGCACAACGCGGGAGCCTTGTGAGAGCAATCAAGAACACGCTTGAGCGTAAGGATTCTAACTATCAAAATCGCTGGGATAAAGTATGGGATGATCAGCTTTGTCAAAAGTATAAACGGCCAGAGCATGAGGATTTTTGGCTGTGGAACCATGATTTCTATAATGCAAGCATCGAAGACTTGAAGTATATTGCAAATTTGATTGGCGCAAAGGAGGGTCGTTAATGTATCGAATTATTAAAGTATCAGACGGTACGGAGATTGGTGTAACTGATGCTATCGAATTTATCCGGTATGGAAAGAACGGGTGTTTTGTGCCTGCTGCCCAGGACGAAGCTATTGGTGTGGCCTATAACTGTATCCCATATAACCTAATCGGCCACGATGAGATTGAGGGGGCTGATACAGTTGTTGTTTCTGAGATTGATGGTGGCGCTGTTTTAGCAAAGCAAGGCAATCTTGTAGACGATCTCATTCTTTCTGCATTGGGGGTGCAAAACTAATGAAAGAAAAGCTAAGAAACATGTATGAGGAAGGTCTGCTTGATACTACCGGCCTCTTAAATGCAGTGGCAAAGGATTGGATTACAATTACAGATGTCATTGAAATTGTGGGCGAGGACAACGCACTGTCTGTTGTGATGTCTGCGAAGCTGTCTGAAATTTCTAACGCCTGTAATGCGGTTATTGTGAATGGTGTAGACATCAAGTTCGGTGAAGAGACAGTTCACTTTAACTTGAGTATTGAGGATCAGAGTAATATCAACAACCTATTCCGTGTCGTTGAGTTGGGCGGCACAGAGTACCCGTATCAGGCCGATGGCGGCGTTTGTCGTATTTATACCGCAGCCGAAATTGCAGCTATCTATATTGCGGCACAGACGCTTATCACAACTCAGACTACCTACCATAATGAGCTGAAGCAGTATGTACAGACATTAACCAGTGCGGAGGAAGTGTCAGCTATTCAATATGGTATGACCTTGCCAGAGCCTTATCTGACAGAGATGAATGAGAAACTGACTGTGGCACAGCAACAGATGCAAGCGATTGTAGGTAGAATGCAGCAGGCCGCAGCAACCAATCAAGCGTGATAGCTTATGAGTGCTCGGTTTGCCATTAAAGAAGCGATTCTCGCTATTATCGGAGGGATTACCTATGTAATTATTGAATTGATATGGAGAGGGCATAGCCATATTTCTATGTTTATTCTTGGCGGGATTTGCTTCGTGGTCATCGGGCTAATCAATGAAGTGTTTCCATGGGGTCTTGGTTTATTATGGCAATCTTTAATCGGATCTGTCATTATAACTGTCTGTGAATTTATCACTGGTGTCATTGTGAATATCTGGCTTGGTTTGGGAGTGTGGGATTATTCTACACTCCCTTTTAATATCCTTGGACAAATCTGTTTACCTTTTTCACTCCTATGGATAATCATTTCATGCTTAGCGATTATTCTCGATGATTATTTAAGATATTGGATTTTCAATGAAGAAAAGCCGCATTACAAATTTGTGTAACAGGAGGATTTCTTTATGGATAACAAAACAAAACCTGCGCTGAACATGCGTTATTACAACAAAGAAATTGATGATGATCTACCCTATGTTGGTCATCTTGATTACGATGAAGAGACCGGATTTATCTACGACGAAGAGGGAGACGTTGTAGATGAGGATACCATTGCAAAATTTTGCGAGGGTGATGGTAAGGGCGACGATGAGGATGAATTTGAATAACCTTTGTTTTTATCGGGAGGTGCAAAAATGGCAAACGATAAAACAATTTGGGAGTTCTTGAAATCGCAAGGTCTGAATGATTATGGGGCTGCTGGGCTTATGGGCAATTTATATGCTGAGTCTGGTCTTTCTCCAACAAATCTTCAGAACACATATAACAATAAGTTCGGCATGACGGACGATGAGTATACGGCTGATGTTGACACTGGACGCTATGGAAATTTTGTTCACGATAGCGCGGGATATGGTCTTGCGCAATGGACTTTCTGGAGCAGAAAGCAAGGTCTTTATGACTATGCAAAATCCACCGGAAGATCTATTGGGAATCTCACAATGCAGCTGGAATTTTTATTTCAAGAGCTAAGTTCTGGTTATAAGAGCGTTTTGTCTACGTTGAAGTCTGCGACCTCTGTGTTGCAGGCTTCTAATTCTGTATTGCTGCAATTTGAGAGGCCAGCTGATCAAAGTGTATCTGTACAGAACAAACGAGCTTCTTACGGCCAGAACTATTACAACCAATTTGCGGGCGCAGCCCAGGAAGGAGGGAGTGTTGGAATGAGCAACAGTCCACTCGTAGAATACACAAGAATTTCACCAAACAGATCATCTCCAAGAAAGAATGCGATTGACAGAATCTCAATTCATTGCGTAGTTGGTCAGGTTAGTATTCAGTCCCTTGGAAGTATTTTCGCTCCATCTTCAAAGGAGGCTTCTTCAAACTATGGAATTGGGTACGACGGAAGAGTTGGTATGTATGTGGAAGAGAAAGATCGATCATGGTGTACTTCTTCAGCGGCCAACGATAACAGAGCCGTCACTATCGAAGTAGCAAGTGACACTACAGACCCATACGCAGTGACCGATGCTGCATATGCTGGCCTACTGAATTTGGTGACAGATATTTGCAAGCGTAACGGTAAAAACAAAGTGGTCTGGTTTGGTGATAAGGCAAAGACTTTGGCCTATACACCTAAATCAAATGAGATGGTTTTGACTGTACATAGATGGTTTGCAAATAAATCTTGCCCAGGCAACTACCTCTATAATTTGCATCCGCAAATTGTAGCAGAGGTAAACAGACGCTTGGCAGGCGGAAGCGTAGACACTGGTACAGCTGTAAGCTATCAGGTAAAAGTTACAGCCGATGCCGGACTAAATTGCAGAACTGCTCCTATTAACGGAACTGTTATTATGGCCTATGAAAAAGGAACCATCTTGAATATCTCTAAGGAACAATCTGGATGGGGTTATACAGGAGCTGGATGGGTTTCTCTTGAATGGACAGAGAAGATTGCATCAACAACACCAGTAACGGAGGATGATGAAGATATGACTTTGGATACATTTAAGAAATTGATGAATGAGTATCGTGCAGAACTGAGAGATAACGACTGTGGAGATTGGAGCAAAGCCGCTCGTGACTGGGCAACATCTACTGGACTATTTGCTGGTAGCGGAAATCTGCCAGATGGAACACCAAATTATATGTGGGCTGATATGCTGACTCGTGAGCAGGCCGCACAGCTGTTCTATAACTTTGCTCAGAAGAACGGTATGGCGTAATCTGAAAAGGTGGTGTTGGTATGGCGGTTTCGAGCACCAGGGGGAGAAGAGTTAGACGAAAAGAGAAAAAGGGGTTGTTTGCCCATCTAAAAAACCTTGGGTTCACAAATCGCCTTGCTCTCTACATCATGGTATTTCTTGCCGCTGGTTTGGCCGGCGGTTTTTATCTTGCGGTGAAAAGCATCGCAACAGGATACACAGGAGCGCTTACATGTTGGACTGTAGTTTTCACACCGATTGGAACTGCGTGTAGCATTGTTTTAGCTCGGATTGTAGATAAGAGCCGTGCTGAAAATACGAGCGCAGACGGCGAAGGAATAAAATATGCGGCAGCAAAAGCAAATCGCTTTGTCGCAAATACATCTGATTTGGGAAGCGTAGATAGTCCTTCCATTTGATATAAGCAACAGTATTCTGCCGGATGCTGTTGCTCTTTATTTTATAAGGAGGAAAAGGTTATGGAGTTGAATTGGGTAGAGATTGTAATTTCCATTCTTACTGGACTTGCCGCAGCAATTCCGCTGGTTGTAAAGCTTGTGGAATATGTGCAAAAGGCAGTAAAAGAAAAGAATTGGAATAAGATGCTCGATATGGTCATGGACTTGATGCAAACAGCTGAGGGTATGTTTGAAAAGGGCGCAGATCGAAAAGAATGGGTGCTTGCTATGGTTAAAGGATCTGCGGATAGTATTAACTACGATATTGACATCGAGGCAATCAGTCAGTTAATTGATAGTCTATGTGACATGAGTAAGGTTGTAAATAACTCAGAAGCCCCAACTGAAACACCTACTGAATAAAGGTTGGGTGTTCAAGAATGCTTGATTACATTGAATATTTGAACATTCCAGTAAAGGTGGCAATCGTTCTGATTGGTGCCTTTCTTATTATGCAGTTGGTAGGGGAGATTTTAGAGTTCAAAGGGAAGGTTGTACCTGAGTTTGTCAAAGTACGCAAAATCTTTACTCGTCGTAAAAAAGAGCGAGAGATGATGCAGAAAATGGAAAAGACTCTTGATCGGGTGCAGGCCACCATGGACGAACTCAATCAGCATTACAGTACGGATAATATTCAGATGCGCGACGAGTGGATCAAGAGGGTAAATTCTAAGCTTGACCAATATGATGCAAGCATGGCCGAACTTGATAGAAAGCTGGACAAAAACAATAGCGACACGCTTTCCATCCTCGTTGACAATAAACGTAATGCGATTATTAGTTTTGCGTCTATGGTTATTGATGAAACAAAGCCAGTGACGAAAAAACAGTTCAATCGTATCTTTAAGCTGTACGAAGAGTATGAGGCGATTATCAGTGCAAATGGTATGACGAATGGAGAGGTTGACATTGCTATTAGAATTATCAGAGAGGCATATGAAAATCATTTAAGGAACCATTCGTTTATTGAAGATATTCGTGGATACGGTGTATAATGAATAGGGGAGGGGCTTAAAACTCTCCCCACATTTTTACGCTGTGGATTTGACAGAGCAGGCCGTGTGATATATAATGGCAAAAGATGTGGCTATTATTATATGGTATAGGCTTTTGCGCTGTGGCATCCAGATTACCACAAATTCTACCACATTTGCTTAACACAAGACGCAACAAGACGAACTCAAAATACTGAGAAAAGTTCTTGATTTTGTGTCTGAAAGGTGGAAATCACACATGATGAACAATGATGAAGTATACGGTGTGAAGTTCCCCACCATGAAGCCCCTGGACAGCGCGAAGAAAGAAAACAGCGTCAATTCCGAGGGGGCCGCTGCGCCCAAGCCTGTGGCGGAAAAGGTGGATTTTTCCCAGGTGAAAATAGAACCCCTCTTTGAGGAAATGGTTGACTTCGACACGTTTGCCAAGTCGGACTTCCGCGCTGTGAAGATCGAGGCCTGTGAGGCGGTGCCCAAGTCCAAGAAACTCCTGAAGTTCACATTAGACGATGGAACGGAACGCAGACGCACCATTTTGAGCGGAATCCATGAGTATTATGAACCGGAGGAGCTGGTGGGGAAAACCGCCATCGCCATTGTAAACCTTCCCCCCAGAAAGATGATGGGCATTGATTCGGAGGGGATGCTGATTTCGGCGGTGCATGAAGAAAACGGCCGGGAAGGGCTGAACCTGCTGATGGTGGATGACAGAATTCCGGCAGGGGCAAAGCTGTACTGAGCAGGACGGGCCGCATGGCCTGTCAGGCCCGTTGCACACGATGTTACCCCTATTTTACACCGCTTGAACGAAAAAACGGCACGATATGCCGACAGCCGGGGGCCCCTGTGAGGGGTCCCCGGCTGTCGGCGTTGTCTTTTTGTCTGGGATTACGCTTGGTTCAGCTGCCACTGGGCGCTCTGGCTCTGGAGCTCCACCATGCGGCGGTAGAGTCCGCCGCGGGCCATCAGCTCGGCGGGGGTGCCCTGCTCGGCCACGCGGCCGTTGTCCAGCACCACGATGTGGTCCGCCCCGGCCACGGTGCGCATCCGGTGGGCGATGACCAGCACGGTTTTGCCGGCCAGCAGGCGGGAGAGGGCGCCCTGGACCTTGGTCTCGTTCTCCACATCCAGGCTGGCGGTGGCCTCATCCAGCAGGACGATGGGGGCGTCCTTCAAAAGGGCCCGGGCGATGGAGATGCGCTGGCGTTCCCCGCCGGAGAGCTTGGCTCCGTTCTCCCCGATGGGGGTGTCATAGCCCTGGGGCAGCCTGCGGATGAATTCCCCGCAGTTGGCGGCCTCCGCCGCGGCCCGCACCTCCTCGTCGGTGGCCCCCCGGCGGCCCAGCCGGATGTTTTCCATGACAGTGTCGTCAAAGAGCACCACATCCTGGAACACCATGGAGTAATCCCGCAGCAGGGCCTCCGGGTCCACGGTGGAGATGTCCACCCCGCCCACCTGGATGGTGCCCTCGGTGACGTCCCACAGCCGGGCGGCCAGCCGGGCGCAGGTGCTCTTGCCGGAGCCGGAGGGGCCCACCAGGGCGGTGACCTCCCCCTCCTTGGCGGTGAAGCTCACACCGTCCAGGACTTTTTTCTTGTCGTAGGCAAAGCCCACCTGGCGGAACACAATGTCGTGCCCCTGGGGCTGGAAGTGCGCGGTGCCCTCCGCCACCGGCGTGTTGTAGATTTCCGTCATGCGGTCGGCGGACACCTGGGAGACGAACAACTCCGCGATGAGGGCCAGGCTCTGGTCGAAGGGGGCATAGACCCGGGTGATGACCAGCAGGAACAGGAAGAGCAGCATGAAGTCAATTTGGCCGGAGAGAATCCGGTCGGCGCCCACCAGGATGGTGGTGGCCACGCCCAGACGCATGATGACGCTGGCGGCATTGACAAAGATGCCGGTGCCCAGTTCGCCTTGGATGGTGACCTTCTCGTGGTCGTCAATCTTCTGGTTCAGCCCGGCCAGATACCGGGCCTCCTGGTTGGTGGCGCGGATCTCCCGGACATTCTCCAGGGCCTCCTGGATGCCGTCGGAGACGCGGACGGCGGCCTTTTTCGTCCGCTCAGAGCTGCGGGCGGAGAGCCTGCGGGTGCCGAACAGCAGACCGAAGGCCACGGGCACCCCCCACAGGCAGGCGATGGCCAGCTGCCAGTCATACACCAGCAGGCACACCGCGATGAGCGCCGTGGAGAGGTAGGAGCCGTACAGATAGCCCAGCACATGGGACCAGACGTGCTCCATGCGGTTGACATCCCCCATGAGGGTCTCGGTGAGGTCGGCCAGGTCCCGCTTGCCGAAGTAGCCCAGGGGCAGCTTCCGCAGGCGCTCGGCCAGGCTGAGGCGGGTGGCCTTGACCTCGTTGTAGACCAGGCCGTAGGTTGCCTTATACTGCTGCAAATGGGTGAGGAAGGACAGGAGAACAAACAGAACCACCAGGCCGAGGAGCGGAGGGGCGCTGGGCAGCGGCCGGCCCTCTGTTAAGGTGTCCATCAGCTTGTACATGAGCAGGTACAGGATGCCCATGCCGCCCATGACGATCAGGTTGACCAGAAAGGTCCAGAACGTGCCCTTCTTGGTGTTCCGCACGCCTTGGTCTGTCAAGGCGTATTTGCGCTGAAAGTTTTGACCGAACATTACTCTACCTCCCCTTCGCTGGTGATCTTCCACTGGACTGCCTGGTTATAGTCCGCCCACATCCGGGCATACAGTCCGCCTGCGGTGGAGAGCACCGAATGAGACCCCTGCTCCACGATGCGGCCCTTGTCCAGGACAAGAATCTGATCCGCCCCCACCACGGTGGACAGGCGGTGGGCGATCATGATGACCGTGCGGCCGCGGGTCAGTTCGGACAGGGCCTTCTGGATCAGTGCCTCGTTCTCTGGGTCGGCAAAGGCGGTGGCCTCGTCCAGCACCACGATGGGGGCGTCCTTCAGAATGGCCCGGGCCAGGGCCACCCGCTGCTGCTCCCCGCCGGAGAGGTAGGTCCCCGCGGAGCCGATCTGGGTGTCCATGCCCTGGGGCAGTTTTTCCAGGATGTCCCCGCACTGGGCGGCCATCAACGCTGCCTCCACCTGCGCCCGGGTGGCCTCCGGGCGGGCGGCCCGGACATTTTCCAGAATGGACGTCTTGAACAGGCGGCTGTTCTGGAAGACAAAGGCGATCTGGTCCATGAGCACATGGGGGTCTATCTGCGTCACATCCACGCCGCCCACCTTCACCACCCCGGAGGTGGCATCCCAGAACCGGGGGATCAGGCTGGCGGCGGTGGTTTTGCCGCCGCCGGAGGGCCCCACCAGGGCCACCGTCTGCCCCGGTTCTGCGGTAAAGGAGACGTGAGAGAGGGCAGCAGAGGACGCGCCTTCGTAGGTGAAGCTCACGTCTGCAAACTCCACGCGGCTGTCCTGGGGTTTCTGGGGCCGGGTGGGCTTTTTCAGCGTGGGGGCGCACATGACCTGGTCGATGCGGCCCAGGGCGGTGCTGGCCAGCATCATGCCGGCAGAGGCAAACATGATCCTGGCAAGGGCCGTGGAGATAATGGCGGAGAAGACCGCGTAGAAGGCGAAATTGGTGACAAACCCGGCCAGGTCGCCGCCGGCCAGGGCGCTGGGCGCCAAAAACAGCGCCACCGGCACCAGGAACACGAAAGCCCCTTCGGTAAAGGTCAGGTTGAGGGACTGGGGGACCCGGCACACCTTGTCCTGGTAGTATTCCGATTTGCTGCTGTAAGCCTCAATGGCCTGCTGGAAAGCCTTGAAGGAGTAGACCGTCTGCTGAAAAATCTTGACCACCGGGATGCCCCGGACGTACTCCGTGCCCGCCTTGGTCATGCGGTCCTGGGCCGCCTGGTACTCCGCCATCAGTTTGGCGTTTTTGCCCCCCATCATGGAGAACATGGCCGCCACCGAGATCACCGCCGCCAGCAGGCAGGCGGCGCCCATCCGCCAGTCAAAGAGGAACATCATCACCAGCATGGACACAAACAGGGTGATGGTGCCCACGATGTCCGCCAGGTTGTGGGCCAGCAGCGTTTCCGTCTCCGCCGCCGCCGCGTCCAGCCGCCCCCGGATGAGGCCCGAGGCGTTGGTGTCGAAAAAGCCCAAGGGGGCCTGCATCATGTGGGCCACCCCCCGCTTGCGGATGTTGGACGCGGTGCGGAAGGCCGCCAGGTGGGTGCACATGAGCCCCGCGAAGTACAGCAAAATGCCGCCCACCGCAAACGCAAAGGCCAGCCAGCCGTACCGGGTGATGCCCTGCGCCTGGGTCCAGTCCGGCGCCACGGCGATCAGGTCCCGGGCCACCAGCCAGATGCAGAGGTAGGGCACCATGCTCAGCAGCATAGACACCGCCGACAGAGCCAGGCCCAGGAAGGTCAGCCCCTTGTGGCTGCCTGCATAGTCCAGCAGGATTGCCACACTGCTCTTCTTTTTTTCCTTCATTGAGAAACCTCCTTTTTGGTTAGCTTAAGCTAACTTAAAATCAAAAAAGATAGGGGCCGCTGCCCCTGCGGAAGTCTGCCGCCTGCCGCGAAAGCCCCTGCACGACCACAGCCCGGGCGGCGCAGAACGGAGTTTGCTTACGCTAACCGAAGTATAGCACACAAGAGCACCGGGGTCAATAGAAATCGGGGGTTTCAGCGCTGCCGGGGTGGCAGATGCCTCCCGTTGTTTCGAGGAGCGGGGCCATTTGCCGGGGAGGCGGGACGGTGGACGGACCAATGGTGCAGCGCCCTGCCCGCCTGTTTAATTTGTAGCTGATCCTCTGACTGGATGATCTTCTTTTTATATATAAGGTATGAAAAAATAGAAAGTATGCGAAAAACCGTTGACTTGAATATTCGGGGGGCTTATGCTATAGTTGTCTTTGTATGATTCCACGGATCACCAGGTCCGTGATCTTGTCAAACCTGACTGCCGTGCCGGAACGGGGCAGGCGGTCAGGCGGGGTCCAGGCGCAAGCGGTATGGCGCGTGCCCGGGGCCCCGTCCCATGGAAATATCAACAATACAGCATACCGGCAGGGATTCTGCCGGTATGCTGTGGCATTCCCCGCCCAAGAGGCGGTTGGAGGAGCGATGGAGCGTATTACAAGCAGAACCAATCCCCTCATCACCCGCATCCGCAAGCTGACCGGGGACCGAAAGTACCGGCGGCGGGAGGGGGTCATGGTGTGTGAGGGGCCCAAGATGCTGGCCGAGGCCCTCCGGTGGGGGGCCGGGCTGGAGACCATTCTGTGGCAGACCGGGACCCATCCCCCCGCTGGGATTCCCCAGGGGGTCCGCCAGGTGGAGGTGCCCGGGGACCTGCTGCGGTCCGTGGCCCCCACCGAGACGCCCCAGCAGGTCCTCTTTCTGGCGCGTCTGCCCGCCCGGGCCCTGCCGGAGGAGCTGACCGGCAGCCGGTATTTGGTGCTGGACGGCCTCCAGGACCCGGGGAACCTGGGAACCTTGTGGCGCACGGCGGACGCCTTTGGGGCCGACGGCCTCCTTCTGCTGCCCGGCTGCGCCGATCCCTGGAGTCCCAAGACCCTCCGGGCCACCATGGGGGCCTGCTTCCGCCTGCCGGTGTGGGAGGGAAAGCTGGAGGACCTGCTGCCCCGGCTGGCCCGGGCGGGCCTTCCCCTGTATGCCACTGCCCTGGGGGAGGACACCCAGGACATCCGCACCCTGCCTCTGGGCCGGGCCGCGG
>ERZ1673696.1574-NODE-1574-length-18529-cov-4.095973_pt1 | contig 18529 bp, 8 predicted proteins | sample MGYA00580226_ERZ1673696 | MGnify/ENA primary metagenome ERZ1673696 (study PRJEB41218, sample SAMN15661743) | gut metagenome | host: Homo sapiens | place: Canada: London | collected 2015-08-20/2019-03-30 | study: EMG produced TPA metagenomics assembly of... | reverse complement strand
TAAATTCTTAATTTTTGGGAATGCAAAGTTCTATAAAAAGAAAGGGGGAAACAATCACCTGATATAGGTAATCTTTTCCCCCATTTTACAGAATATATATATACTACGCAATAGCTCTTTATAGGTATTTATGCAATAAACACGCTATCGGGTCTAGTTCCGGAAATCAAACCATAGCTTCATTCTAAAGCCATCATCCCCTTTATTAATTTTAATATAAGAAGCCTCTCCTCCTGTCCCCTGAGAGTTGACAGCCGGAATTTCAAATAAGAACGAAAGGTCTCCAGCAGGATATTCCTTTACTGATATTCCACGGCTTTCACGGTCACGCTGCTCCTCCGGAGTGAAGACGCGAAAGAAAATACCGTCAGTTTCCGAATAAACTGTCATCGGTGTTGTCTTTGATTGGAGTGTTGCCCAATAGAGATCTGCATGATACCCTTTGAATTCCGGATAAATAAGCTGATGATAATATTCTCCCGTCACCGTATTGTTGTAGTCCTTCTGCCAAATACCATAATTCGTTCCTTCGATACGGTTCTTCCATACCCGGTAAGGACCTTTGCCTAACCAACGCATCCCACTGATGTTCTTTTCAGGAAAAGAGAATGAAAAACCGAAATTAAGAACCGGACGGTCAAAGTATACACCGTCAAACTTGTTCTTTGCTCTGTAATTCAGCACTAATGCATCCATTCCAAGCAATCCGTCAGGTGCCATTCTCCAGACAATGGAGTCGGCCGCACCTTTATATTTTACGGTATAAATGGCAGTATCACCTTGCATCTTTAGGTTAGCAGAACAGAAAAGCATCTTCATCCCGACCGGGAGAGGACCATCAGACAATGGTATGATCTTGCTACCGTTCTTCACTTCTACCAAATTACCATTCGCTTTGTTGAATGTTGCTGTAACTCCATTCGCTATCAGTGTAACACTATTGTCGTCTGTCTGATATCTGGCAGTAGCAGTTGTTGTCGGTTGTAAATACCTGTATTCTATAAAGTACTTACGGTTATTCTTGATAGGAAACGTCCAATTACATATCATATCTCCCGCTACATTGTAGGCTTCCAATTCCAAGATGTCTCCATTGAAGAATTTCTCAGGCAAATCAAAGTGGGCTATCCCCTTCTCGCCAGGCTGAATCGCAGGTAACAGTACGCCGCCCTCCGCTAAGCAGATGGGGCTGTCGGACACCTGTGGAATAGGTAAACGCATTACCTTCCACTTCATCCGGCATTCGCTTAAGTTGCTGAATAAGTAATCGTTAGTTACATAAAAATCTCCTTTGAAAGAAGAAGTTATTTTTAATGGATGTATTTGAATGGGTGACCATACCTCCCGAACAGTATAAAAACTGCCTTCTTTTTCGCGATTTGCCCCCACAATACCATCGGGAGCATTAGGACCGTAAGTGTCCATTTGTCCGGTATCTGTACGGCGGACAGCTTCATCCACATATGCCCAAAGGAAGCCACCGGCAAAAAGTGGATTTGCCTTAAACTTTGACCATAGTCCTTTGAGGCCTGCACCCTGTCCACGGTCATAGAGGCCATGCAGGAACTCCGTCATCATAAAAACCTTATGCCCGCGTTCCAACCGATACATGTTATCCGTACCATTAGGGTAATGACGTGTATCCAAGCCATTGAAATCCGCCCACGGATGAATGACGTGACGTTTCTGCGGATCATAGTCGGCAAAACGATTGTCAACAGCAGTATTCCATCCTCCTTCGTTACCATTTGCCCAAACAAAGATACACGGGTGATTCACATCACGAAATATCATCTCAGGCAGTAACTTTTCTGCTATTTCAGTGCTATAGCTATTCTGCCAACCACATAATTCATTGAGATAAAGAAGACCTATGGAATCACACGCCTCTAAAAAATGAGTATCTGGTGGATAATGTGAACGCACGGCATTCATATTCATCTGCTTAATGAGCAAAGCATCCTTCAGACTGAGTTCCCGGCTGATTGTCCTACCTGTTTCCGGATCAAAGCAATGACGGTTAATCCCCTTCACTAAAAGACGAGTACCGTTCAGATATACGCCATCTTCAGGACGGAATTCAATGGTACGGAATCCTATGCGCTCCGTAATCTCGTGCACAACATCTCCTGTTGTGGAAAGAAGACGCATCGTGAGCCGGTAAAGGTTGGGATGTTCAGGATCCCATGTCCTGATATTGTTCCAATGTGTGGTAAGTATCTGTTTCTCTTCCGTCGAAAGCCCGCATACCTGCCGCCCTATAGGAAGCTGTGAATCACAGGAAATGAGCGACAGTTCCAATTGTTGTCCTTTGGAAATATTTTTCAAATATACATCTGTGTGCAACGTACCGTCAGCACGGGCATCCACCGCTATATGTTCTATTTGCGTGCGAGGCTTTGCCGTCAGATATACAGGACGATAGATACCTCCGAAAAGCCACCAGTCAGCCCGGCGCTCCGCTGCATTAACTGATTTATCAGCCGACTGCTTCTTCACCGTCACTTCCATCAAATTCGTTTTCCCGAATTTCAGTCTGTCCGTGATATCATAAGAGAAACGATAGAATGATCCCTGATGAACAGGGCCAGCGATGACATCGTTGATTTTCACTTCAGCATCAGTCATAACACCTTCAACTCCAATACTTATCTGTTTGCCTTTCCAAGTGTCCGGAACATCAAAACAATGACGATAGATGCCGTATTCATCGCAAAAATCATGTTCCCTGTAGGCATCATATTGCTTTTCTTTCTCGTGTTCCTTATAAATATAATAGCGCCCGTAGGTATAGCCTCCAAAACCTTGCTGTTCCCAGCAAGACGGAACATCTATCTTGCTCCACTTTTGAGAGTTCATACCTGAAGAGCACCAGAAATTCCACTTCACAGTATGATCCGGTCCTGTACCGGAAAGATACCTCACTTCTGTCTGTTGAGCTTTTGTCGTGCAAAAGCATAATAAAATAATGAACAGTCCAATAATTTTCTTCATACAATTCATGCTACATTAATAGGTTGGTTGAACTGGAAATACATAGAACATTCTGTCTGGTTTGAAATCAATCATCCATTGATCTATCAGGACATGATCATCCAAAGCAGTGATGGATAAAGTATGCTTTCCTTTCGTCAATTGATGACCAGTTTCACGAACAGCCTGTCCACGGAGTACATTCTGTTTCCATCCTTCCGAACGAAACGGCTCTTTAATAGAACATATCCGAGGCTTTTCACCATCTATACTAACACTGAAACGAATATCTCCTTTATCATTAGGTTGTGTCGGGATTACGGCAGTGCGCAGTATCGCCTCTCCATCCCATAAACAATCAAACTCAAAAGTAATTGACTTTCCCTTTGGTACGGAAACAGCATTCATACTATGTCCCAATGATTGAATCGTCACGACCCCTTTGGATGCGCTTGTATAATCGCAAGCATTAGAAACAATACAATGATCCTTAGCCACTTCCTCCAAAGGTAACGATTTTGGTCTTCTAAAAGAAGCATATTTCTCTATTTCCTTATCTGTCAGCCATATGGGAATTTCAGGCGGATAGAACACATATAAATCCCGCGGATTATGGCACATGGAGTATTTCCATTTGCCATCTGCCAGTTCATTGTTATAGTAATCTGTCAAATCGCGGATTTCCTGGTAAGCTTTAATGCTTTTGGCACAGGCAGCCATTAATTGACTTTCGCGGGTCCATAAAGTCGTGTCGCAGCTTCCCGGAGAGATGCAACGTGCTCTTTGTGCCTCCAGCATCTTTGTGCTCATGGCAGCAGCGCCAAATACAGGATACTTAATTTGGGCAAAGAAAGCATCTTTGCGTTCCTGAGGAATCATTGGTTCCACTTCCGATAAAATCTCTTTAATGGCTTCATAGGATTCCAGATAACGATCCAGTTCGCCGCCGAATTCGGTTAAGCTAAAGTCCGTATTTTTAACCGGAGACCAGCCTTTGGTATATTTTTTCTTGTCCAGCTCCACTTGGTTCCAACCCATAAATTCCGGTTTACGGATGCCGCACAGGCGATAAAACTCTAACATGGCAGGCAATAATTTTTCTCCTGCTTCTTTGCCAAACTCGCGGCAAAGCCAGCTCTTCTGATGCTCCACAAGAGTAGATGGAGATACGGAATTGATATTCCATGCCATATCCAGAAAGAGTTCCAAATCGTATGCCGCGGGTTTCAAATCGTGCACATTAACCACCCACAAACGGCGGGCATTGCAATCGTATGCCTGTTTCATTTCACTATAAATCAATCCCGGCTGGGTAGTGCATAACCACATATAGTCATGCGGACGCCCCCAATAACTGAGATGATAATACACTCCGGCACCTCCGTTACGCTTTTGCTGTTCCTTGTCACTTAAACGGGTCATATAGCCATAGTTGTCATCACACCATATCAAAGTGATGTCTTCCGGCAGTTGCAAGCCATTCTCCATTATTTGAAGCACTTCTTTATAGGGGACAAAAGCCTGGGGAATTTTCTCCACATCTTTATCTACATACTTCGATAATAACTTGCGCTGGTCGTCAATAACCTGTTGCAGTGCATCGGTCTTTTCCTGAAGGGTCTTGACCCCTTCCATTCCACTGTCGTGAATACCTCTCATACCCATGGTGTAGAAATTTTCATAAGGTCCAGCCTCTTTCAGCCGTTCTATCCAATAGGATTGTACCCCTTCACGGTTTGTTATGTAATTATAGTCACCCCGTTCATTGACTTTCCATTCACCTACATTATTGCGCATCATTGGCTCGCAATGCGAAGTACCGATGAGAATGCCGCAACTGTCAGCTGCTTCTTTAGCTCCCGGCACAAAGTAGAACGGAGTCGTAATTCCATGCATTCCCGGCCAAATAGCATTGGCACGAAGGCGCATCAGCAATTTGAAGATTTCTTTATAAGTACGTGCACCAATACGTCCTTTTATATCAGACGGTTCAAAGTTTTTCCAGCTCCAAGGCTGCAAGCTCCAGTCTTCATCATTTAAAAAGATTCCACGATACTCTACCGATGGACTCTGAAAAGTAGAATAATCAGCCGGAAGGGTCAATCGCTCTTTTCTCATCGGTGTCACATCTCCCCACCATACCCATGGAGACACTCCTGCCAAGCGGGAAAGTTCAAGTATGCCGTAAGCAGTTCCCCGACCGTCACTTCCTACAACCAACAACTGATTTTCTCTTATCTTTATAAAAAAAGCGTCTTTTCTGGCAACAATACTATCCACCGGGATTCCGTCTTTACGGAGATCTCTTAGGATAGACTTGTTTTTATCCAACTGAATAATATTAATAACCGCCGTTCCGAAAAGAGTTTTTTGAGGTAATACCCCCGTCACCTGTTGCATGTCACCCTTAAACATATCCAGTGCTACCGTCACTACTGGAGAAACAGATCCAGGCAAGGAATAAGTAATAGGACGTTTACCATTATACCAAACAAATTCTTTATTGGCAACAACCTCTCTTGTACTAGCTGCACAAATCACTACAATATGCACAAACAAAGCTACACTGGTTATAGCCATAATCAATAATCGACTTTCCCTTTTTAATTTCACATTCATCAGTTATTCTACTTTAATTGATTTTTTTAATAACGAGGATGCCATATATCATAACATCCCCGTCCTAAACACATCTCAATACTATCTAATCACCTTACTAATACCCTGGATTCTGATCTTCAGCACTCATCAACTCATTCGCATCAATCGCCGCCTGAGGAATAGGACGAAGTAATTTCTTTCCAATCATTTGTGCGGCCCGCCCTTTTATCTGAGGATTATATAAATCATTATACTCCACCAATTTCTGTGTACGTCTTAAATCAATCCATCGAGATCCCTGTCCAAATAACTCACAAGCACGTTCTTTTAAAATAACATCCACATTTATTTCAGTTACCGCATCAAGCCGTGCACGTCGGCGCACTTCATTCAAACGAAGCAAAGCATTTCCCTTATCACCAGCTTTTAAATAAGCCTCTGCTGCTACCAAATAAATCTCAGGAAGCGTAATAATATGTACATCACGATAATCTGTTTTATTAGAATAACTAGCAGTATTAGAATCATCAAATTTACGACAAGGAGCGCCCCCATAAGAATAGGTTACGAATTCCTCATAATCAATTTCTCCAGGCATATATTCTTGAGGATCCCGTGTATGATCAGACATCGGTAGTATCCATGTATTTTTACGATTTTCAGGATCAAGAGCTTTCCATGCATCGATATCTTCTTCTGTTTCATACCATGCCGGATAGTAACGTTTCAAAGGAATTCCTATAAAAGTTCCACCATTCTTATACCAATCCCAATACCAATAAGCGGATGCAGTAACAATATCAGGTAACTCCTTCATAAACGTTACCCCATAGCGTATATCGCCTTTTTCAAAACACTGCAAAGCATGTAAAGTCGCAATAAAAGCAGAAGTACTCCCCTTTCCATGATCTTCTTGCCCCCCCATATGATTACAATAAAAGGAACTCCACGGATGCCCACCACTGACTGTATTAGCAGCCGTAGCATAGTCATATTCCACATCCCAAATAAATTCTTCGTTATCATCTCCACTACAATCCGCTCTCCAAAGATCCTCGAAAGGAGTAACCAAAGCACGATTAGCTATCACGTCATCTGCTACTTGGGCTGCTTTGGCAAAGTAATCTTTTTTATCTAAATCCCAAGCTGCTGCTAAATAAGTTTTAGCTAATAACGCACGAGCCGATTCAATACTTATACGACCACCACCATCCAAAGCGGTAGACTTTTCCATAGCTCCGGCAGCTATTACATTCTCCAATTCCTCAATAATATAAGTGTAAACATCAACCACCGAAGATTTAGGATATCCGGTTTGAACATCAGCCACATAATCTTTCATCAAAGGTACCCCCCCGAAAGTATTTACCAATATATAGTAATAATTCGCCGCCAATACTCGTGCCTCATCCACACGCCTGCTACGCAAATTCTCATCAATAACTGCATCCGCCGCATAATGTTTTATAGCATAAGCCGCACGGATACCTTTATAACATGCCGTATAAAGCTCTTTCATCACACTGTTTTCAGGATTTAAAGTTTCATATTCATGCAACTCATCATTGATATAATTACGCCCATCAGCATACATATCCGTACCTGCATTAAAATAAGTAGTATAACTGGATACTGCATAAACATCTCGTAAAGTACTATAAGCATTTGATACCAAAGATTCAAAACCTGTCTTAGTCGAGAAATATTCTTTGTCCGTTACATTTGACTTATTATCTGTAGTCAGAAAATCTTCACAACTTGTAGTCAAAACAAAGCCAACCAATATGACTGCCGTATATATATATTTTTTCATACCATTTACCTTTCCTTTGAAATTAAAACTTAATATTCGCACCTATCTGATAAGTTACCGATGCAGGACCACCATCAGTTAATTTAGCATTTGCCCATTCAGGATCAAATCCATCATAATCCGTAAAACAAAATGGATTAAGCACATTGATATAAAGACGCAAATGCTGTAATCCTGCTTTAGTAATCCACTTCTTAGGGAAAGTATATCCCAAACAGATATTTTTTACCTTTACAAAAGAAGTCTTCTGATACTGAAAGCCTTCTCCCTTCGCGCTACCTTTATCAGAAAAATATCCACCTGCCGAAGTATCGGAATTATTCGGATAAGGATATTCACCGTAATGAGTTTCAGTGGCATATACAATATCACCGGTAGTATGGTCAATAACAGGCGCCCCTTTAGGAATATAAAAATCCATTGCCATATGTTGGTTACCACGATCAGACCATTTCATATATTTATCATGGAAATAACTACGAGCCCATTGTCCTTGTTTAGTATAAATCATTACTGAGAAATCGAAACCTTTATAATACATATTTGAACTTAAACTTCCCACCCATTTAGGATCTGTACAACCATATATTTGCTTATCTTCATCCGTAATCTTGCCATCATTATTCCAATCATTCACAGCTATCTGACCTTCATACCACTTATATTTCGAACCATACTTTGCATACAATTCTTGCAAAGTATAATGAATATCCCCATCTTTAGTGTGCATCGTTACCCCTTTATCAGTTATCACATCAGTATGAATATAGTCACGCAATACATTTAACGGCTCACCAATAAAGCGATTGGATGCAATTTCATCCACTTTCCCATTACTAAGTTCCAATATTTTATTCCAGTTACGAGAATAATTCACACTTAAATCCCATATAAAATCTTTACTCCGAATAATGCCAAACTGCATTCCTAATTCAATTCCGGTATTACGAACTGAACCGACATTAAAAGTAGCTTTTGTTTCACCTGTTTCAACAGGAACAATCCTATCCATAATCTGCCCATCAGACAAACGATGATAAAAATCGGCTGTCAGATTAATACGATTACTCAATACACTAAAATCCAATCCTAAATCAAACTCTTTTACCTTTTCCCAAATGAGTCCCGTATTAACAAGCCCATTAGGGTAATATCCTTGTATTTCCGATCCTCCCAATACCACATAACTAGGTCCTGAAGCTGTAGCTATTGTCACATAATCATCCACATTGTTGTTACCGGTAACTCCATAAGACAAACGCAATTTCAAATTATCCAACCAATGAGTACCTTTTAAAAAGCTTTCTTCTGACATACGCCATGCCAAAGCAACGGAAGGAAACCATCCCCAACGGTTACCTTCTGCAAAGCGTGAAGAACCATCAGCACGTGCTGTAGCTGTCGCCATATACTTACCTTTATATGAATAATTCAAACGAAGAGCTCCTGAGACCAAAGTAGATGCTGTATAGGAAGAAGCTATCTCCTTATCACCGGAAGCCTTATCCAAGGCATGAAAAGAAAGCATATCATCCGAAATACCAAAGCCTTTCAATCTATAAATTTCTTTATCAGAACGATATATGGAGAATAAACCCATCGCGCCAAACGTATGATCACCTATTGTTTTATTAAAATCAAGCTGATTATCCCAAGTCCAGTCCATACGGTCTGTCGTCTCAACCTCTGCAGAGTTCGTTCCGTTCACCTGATAATAATTGGAACCTAGCGGATTACGGTCATTCACTCCAGTAGCATTAAACTTTCCTTGACGCCCATGATAAAAGTTAGGTGAAAAAGTAGTCGCAAATTTTAATCCATCCATTATATTAGTACGCAAATATACATTGCCAAAGACATGAAATTTGCGAGTTTGATTAGTATAGTTTTCATCCTCTAAATCATTCAGTGGGCTAACAGTAGAAGTGAATTGTCCGGTAGACCCAAAAGCATCCTTTGACCCTGGATTATTGATAATGTTACCATTTTCATCATAAGGTGCAACAAAAGGATTGAAATAAAAAGCGTTTTCATACGGACAATAAGTTCCATCGGTACTAAAATCATCTTGCACCGTATAAGCCATATTCACAGATAATCCAGCTTCAAATACTTTGGAAATTTTTCCATCAAAAGCACCTTTGATATTGAAACGGGAATAATCATTATGTTTGAACACATTTTCTTCCCCTTGATAACCAACTCCTAACCGATAATTAATTTTTTCTGTGGCTCCGTTGGCACTGATATAATGATTCTGCTGATTACCTGTCCGAGTTACGAGGTCTGTCCAGTCATAACCATCTGTTCCCGACATCATCATCTCATAAATTTGGGAATCACGGTAGTTTGTACCACCATCACGTTTCAGAAACGTAGTTTCCAAATCAGATTGTTTAATTTCATAATGAGGAATACCGTTCGCATCTACTCCTTTACGACTAGAACCATCAAAGACATCTGATGTTAAAAGAGTATGACGTGCAAAACGATAATCTATAAATTCTTGAGCATTCATAAAATCAGGCATACGGGCAACCTTACGTATCCCATAATATCCATCATACGAAATAGAAACATGTTGAGGTTTTCCTGCCCCCTTCGCACCTTTGGTTGTAATCATAATCACACCAGCAGAAGCACGTGAGCCATAGATAGCAGTAGACGAGGCATCTTTCAAGACGTCTACCCGCTCAATATCCTCGGGATTCAAAAAATCCATAGACGAGCACACAATACCATCAATTACATAAAGAGGAGCAGCCTGTTTATTTATAGATGCCTGTCCACGTATCTGAATATTAAATCCGCCACCCGCACGGCTATTGGATTGAGTGATATTTACTCCCGGAACCGCACCTTGTAATGCATCTTCCAAACGGGTAGTACCTCTAGCAGCGAGTTTTTCAGAAGATATAGAACCTACAGAACCTGTCAAATCTGATTTCTTCATGGTACCATAACCTACCACCACTACTTCATCCAATACTTCGGTATCATCCATTAAAGTCAGACTGAAAGAAGTCTGCCCTTTAACTGGGATTTCCAAAGTCTTGTATCCAACAAAACTTACCTGAATCGTCCCATTGGTAGGGACATCAGAAAGAATAAAGTTCCCATCAATATCTGTTATAGTCCCATTAGCGGTTCCTTTCACCACCACACTGGCACCAATAACAACCTCACCATTTGCATCTATTACAGTTCCTTTAATCTTACTAGGCTGCTGGTACGCAGAAACCAATAACGATTCATTTACCGCATAAGCAACATGACTTCCTGAAAGAAAAGCTGCACAAATAAAAACCGCAAGAAGCGATTTTCTGTTTCCATAAAAATTAGATTTCATTAGCCAACCTTTTTAAATTAGACATTAAAGTTTTAATGCCACAAAAGTAATCAGCTATTCATTTTACAGAGATGAAGCATCTCCCGATAAGGTTGAAGCATGTTTTCTCCACCTTTTAGGAACATATTTCAACCTTGTCCACCTTGGCATGTTCAAGCGTTTTTGCCCGATTTCATCGAATATTCTGTAGGCTGCATACCAAATTCCTTCTTAAAACAGATAGAAAAATACTTGGGATCATTAAACCCGACCTTATAAGCCAGTTCGGAAATGCGGAAATTCGGATTTTCATCCATCATCCTGCAAGCCGCCTTCAGACGGATACTACGTACAAAGCCAGTTGTATTCAATCCCGTCAAAGATTTCAATTTCTTATGCAACGTTGTACGACTGGTTGCCATCTCATCTACAAACTGCGGAACATCAAAATCGGGATCATCCAAATGACGGTTCACACAGGCGACAGCATCCTGCAAAAACTTTTCTTCATCCGAAGGTATGTTCGTAAAGAACTGCAATTTTAGATGATGCACCTTGTCCGTCTCACCTTCCTGCAAAAACCTACGATTACGCAATAACAGCCTCCGACGAATCTCCCACCATATCAATACCATAAACAGTATAGCCAATAATACATAAATAAAATAAGCCCACCAAGTAGCCCAGAAAGGTGGTTCAATAATAATTTCCATTTCTCTCACGTCACCCCAATCACCATTCTCATTCGTTGCCCGTAGCTGAAACACGTACTCCCCTGCAGGCAATTTGGAATAATAGGCAGTCCGGCTGGAAGCGTCCACATAATGCCAATCAGCATCAAAGCCTTGCAACCTGTACGCATATTTATTTTGCTGGGGACGATTATAAGTCAGCGATGCAAAACAAATGGTAAAATGGGAATATGAGGCAGGAATAACTAATCTGTCTGTAAAATCGGAAGTAAAAGGAGTTATCTCCTTTCTTTTCTTATCCGACATCTGTTCCAATGGTCTTCCATCCACCAAGATATCAGTTATGCATAAAGAAATATCAGCATGTTTCTCTTCCACCACTTCCGAGTTGAAAGTCACAATTCCCCTGCTGCATCCAAAATAGAAGGTACCATCACGATAGAAAGAAGCATTTTGATTAAAGAAATTATCCGCCAACCCATCGGCAACTGTAAAGATACGTACCCTGCCCTTTTCCTTTCCGGATATGGTTAGCTTTGCCAGCCCTTGATTGGTACCCAACCACAGATTACCACTATTATCTTCCTGCATACTGCCAACCATATCTCCGGGCAAATTAAACTCCTTATGAACAGACTTGAAACAATCATTTTGCACATCATATAAACAAAGTCCGCTGCCCTCTGTCCCGACCCAAATCCGTCCGCTTCTATCCAACAAAAAACAAAGAGGAGTATTAACCGACAGCAAACCATTCTCCATACAATAGTTCTTACACTGCAACGATTCCGGACGTTCCATATCCCCTGTAACATGAACAATACCATTATTGTTGGTTGCCAACCATAATGAGCCGTCATTATCCTCAACCATCGTGGTCATCTCCCGGCCAAGCAATTCGTCTGCTCTGGACAAACGATTGAAACAATACTCACGCCCGTCCCGGTAACGCACTCCAAGTCCTTTATAGGTACACAACCAGCGGTTTCCCTTACGGTCCTCGTGAACTAAATACACTAAATCATGAGGAACAAAACCGCAATTCGAGGTCTTATACTGATGTATTATTTGTCCGTCACGACAAACTATCATCCCCTCGTCATGCACAGCAAGCAACACCTCACGGGTTAACGGGCTATAAGAAATATGATAAGGACGTTTCGAAGGAAACAATGTCACTTTTTTATCTCCATGCTGATAATCCAATCCATAGCCCATACCTATCCAAAGAGCTCCATTTTCTTCCACATACAATGTAGAAATCAAATCTGTAAAAGATTTATCGTTGCCACGAGGATAAATTACATTAAAGGAACGTTTCCTAGTATCGACATGAAAGACACCAGCCCCTTTAGTACCGATCCACATTAATCCGCTTCGATCCCTAAAGACTGTGTTCACCTCGCGGACAGGAAGATAATGTGTAGAGCCAGATTCTTGATAATTGATAAACTTTCCCTCATCAGCCAGTTCCATCACACTAACACCCTCTCTAGTACCCAACCATAACGAACGTGTCTGTAAATCTTCATGAATCGAATAAATATAATCAGACGGCAAAGAAGAAACATTTCGGGCATCATGTCTATAACCTTCAAAAGAAACCGTTTTCCTATCGGATGAAAAATGGGCCTTATACAGCCCGGACCCACTAGTTCCTATCCACATCACCCCTCTAGAGTCCTGAAACAAAGCCAAAACAGAGTTCTCTTCATCTAAAGGCGGATAGTGCAAAAATGTATTTTCCTTTATGCAATAACGATAAAGCCCATCCTTCCAGGTACCTATCAACAAATCACCATTTACATCCTCAAACAAAGTTTGAATATTCACAGATTCGGGTACGTCCCCTCTACAATTCTTCCGAGTCATCAAAGCCAATGTATCCTGCATTTCATCATAATAAGCCATTCCACGGATGTACCCCAGATAAACCCGGTTCTCTTTTGTTACATGAATTTCATTCAGCCGTTGTTTGCTGACTCCATCCAGTTGCAATTTTTTCATCTTCCCTGTCCGTTTATCAAGCATACAGAGTCCCTCGTGAGTCCCAATCCAAAGCCGGTGAGAATAATCTTCTTCCACACAAAGCACATTATTATTAACCAGAAGACCAGGGGTATAAAGATTTGATTTATAGGTACGTACCTCGTAACCATCATAACGAAACAATCCATAGAAAGTAGGAATCCAAATATATCCGTCACGGTCCTGATACACTTGGTGAACCATGCTATTCGGTAATCCTTCAGGAGTGGAAAACTGTTTGAACTCTAGATCGTCCCAACAGACATGAGCTCTCCCCTGAAATATTAATCCACTCATTATCAGAATCATGAATACTAGTCTAAATGTTTTCATTCTATTTTCTATTAGATTTCATTTAGCAAACTTACAAAAACCTAAGAATTAAATAAAGTTTTCAGAATAAAGAATCATGTATAACCCTATACTATGAGATTACTCCTAATATATAATTTCCCAAGAACCACCAATAGAACTCAGATAAAAAGGCAGTCGGTTCAGTATGAACCAACTGCCTTTACAAACTTTAAAACCATCTCTGTCTTATAAACAGAAATAGTATGAAAAAGGAAGACTTATCTTCACCCAGTAAAAATAGATAAAGAATAGAAAACAAAACAAATTAAAAAATAGATTTCAAAAGCCTTCCATCTTTTCCTCCAATTCCTCCTCCGTATCCACAATACCCAATAAGCAGTTTATTTCCCTTCTTTTATCCAAATCTTTAAAATAGGTTTCCACCACTTTATAAAGATCAAAATGACAAGTTGATCCGGCAGCCATATCCAATGAGTCCACGATCCTTTCCACTGCCTGATGAATTTTATCCACATCAATAAAATTCAGTTCATTGCAAAGAATAAAATATATATCCATAATCATTATTTTTTCCGTTTGTACTATCATTAGAACAGTCGAACTATGGAGAATGTTTTAAAAACGAAAGCTGCTCTTATTTACATGTCTTGAACCGAAATGGCAGACACAATCCTTACATCAAAAATCCCCCCAGCTATACAACCATTCTTTGCCTGAAATTTCACTGTTACATTTTTTCTTGCTTTTATATATTCAGCAGGAATATGAATATAACATCTATACAGTCCTTTTCCTTCTTTACAAGGTTTAGACAAATCAATAGTATCTATCCATTTACCATCAATCAAAACATCAAAAATACGATTACCCGAATCACTTCCCAAAAGCTGTAAGCAAACAGACTGTTCCATCTCTTTCCGAACTTTCATTTCATACATAAAATATCCACCTTTAGAAGCATCCCGCCAATTCTCACCAGCTGTAGAATTTACTGCCTCCATTTTATGCATTTTCTCAGATTCAGCATCTGCAATAATGACCCTGTCTACAGTTCTTTTATTCAAGTTATCCTCTTCTTGCTTAAATTGCTCCGATTTCTTCAGCTCGGCCAAATAGTTCTCTTTCTTATCATAATGCCGAAAATATACGGCATAGCGGCTCCAGTGAATAGTATTAAAAGGAACCAGCTCTACAGGCTTGGATACTACATTATCCTTACTACACAAAAAAGCCAGCTTCTCTCCTTTTTTCCGGATAACAGCAGCCGGTATTTTCCGGATATCCCCTATAAAAGCCGGCACATCTATCACTGGATAATCTTTCATAGCAACAGTAGAACGTGCAGATCTGAAATCATCTTTCGATAAATGCTCGTCACTAATTCTAGCTGCCAAAACAATAGGCCCATATTTCAAAGCAAGATAATGAGTCGCCTCATTCAAAGGCACTATTTCCAATTTCATAGGTAGCTCTATCCGTACTTTATCTCCATCTTTCCACTGCCTGTTTATTGAAACATATCCATCCACACCAGCCTTTATTTTCTCTCTCTTACCATTTACAATTACATTGAGTGACGAACTTCCCACCCAATAAGGACAACGTATCTTTAAATTAAAAACAGCCTCTCCGGAAACAGTAAGACTAGTAACACCTTCATCAGGAAAAGCAGTTTCCTGATGAATACTGATTCCTTTATCCCATGTAACTACCGATGGTATAAACATATTTACATACAAGGCATCATCTGTATGAGCATAAATCATTTGCCCAAACTTTGCTGTTTGCTCAAACCCCGTCCCGGTACAACACCAAAAAGAATCATATTTAGTTCCATAAATTTTATAGTGTCCCGGTTTCATGGAAGTATAATACACACACATACCCTGATCAGGATCATAGTTGGCCAAAATATGATTAAATAAGACTTTCTCATAATAATCCACTTTCTCCACCTCGGCATAATCACAATATAAACTCTCTGTCAGACGAAGCATATTAACCGAATTACAAGATTCAGGTCCCCCGTTCAATTCTATTCGATGCTCGAATTCCTCAGGAGCAAAGAAATGTTCTCCTGTACTGTTACCTCCCATCACCCAAGTATGTTTTCTCACTACTGTATCCCAAAAGAAACGGGCAGCTGTGGTAAAACGTTCATTACTATCATAACGATAAACAGATTCGAAACCTGTAAATTTAGGAATCTGGGTATTAGCATGCCAACCCTCCAATATATCCTTTCCTTCAGACATGGGAACCCACATATCCTCATCGTTGAGTCTTTGTGCCCACTTAAGATACTTCTCCTCACCCGTTATCTGATAAACATCTATAAAAGACTCATTGATAGAGCCATGCTCGCACACCAACAATTTTTGAAGGTCATCATGTGATAACTTGTCAATGACTGAATAGCCGAACCAGTCTGCCATCTTTACCAATATTTCTTTTGCCTGTAATAAATCACATCGCATATAAACCTGATAAAGCCCCAACATGATCTTGTTCATGACATACACAGGTTCCCAGCATTTGTCATAAGGAGTCTCAATAAAAGGATTAGAAGTCTTGAAATTTCCATCCAGCACATTCTCGAAAATAGCTCTACCGCAAATAGTAGGTAACAAATATCCATCACCTCCAGCTTGCTGGCAAAGAGATAACTCCTCCAAGATATAGCTTAATCTACTTAGAATTGCAGTATCTCCCGTAGAATCATACATCATAGAAATTCCAGACAGATAAAACCCCATAATATGTCCCGGTAAAGGTCCATGCCCGTTCATATACTCAGATTCCCAAAAAGGATAGGGTTGTGCCTTAGGTGTCAAACCTGCTTCTCTCCGAAACCAAGACAGCAAACGGTCAGGTTCCAAAGAAAGCATATAGGCGTGGTTCAGGTCCATGATATGTTTAAAATCACTATCCAGTAAACGGACTTCTTTTAAAGAGAACAAAGAAATTTTATCTCCATTCACCGGCTCCACCTTTACCTTGTTTTCTTGTGCGTATACACCGGAAAAGACCAATAAGGTATATAGAAAAAGAAATATTTTCTTCATATTTAATGTGCTTTTTGATTTATATAATGAGCGATAAAAGGATGTCTATTCTTCCATTTGACCTCCATATTCGAAAGAAACCAAGTTTTACCAAAGTCATCATTCCCTTGATAAAATAAATATGTTTTTCCTTTCCTTGTTTTAAAGAGATGAGGATGTCCGGACTCACAGCAATTCCATGTTCCAGGATCACCATTCATCAGAAAGGGTTTATTAGAAAGTTTTGTCCAATGAATACCATCACTACTTTTAGCAACTCCAATCTGCTGAGGACGATTATTATAGGCCCCGGCATAAAACATAAACATCTCATCTCCCATCTGCACAACAGATGCTCCTTCGACACACTTCTCTTCCCAAGGATATTCGGGAACAAGCACCGGATGATTCACCGGACTCTTCCATGCCTGTTTCGAAAAATCCGTATGTGCAGGTGCCATTGCAACTCCTATAATTTGGGTAGAATAATCAGGAGTACGAGTTGCATAATATAAATAATACCGATCCTTTAAAAAAACGACCTCCGCATCGATGGCACGCCCGCAGTTCCACTCCCCTTCCGGAGAAAAAATAGGATTTGTAGCATTACGTACAAAATGGATCCCATCTTCAGACCATGCATGACAAATAGCATCTTTAGCACCATTACCATACGTCTGATAGAATAGATGAACCGTATCATTTCTTACCAAAGCACCCGGAGCACATAACCCTTTAGACTCATAAGCTGTTTGAGGTATGATTTCTCCAATACGATGCCAATCTTTCAGATTCTTGCTCCCGGCAATGCCTATTCCCCAACCTTGCGCTTCCGCGTTTCCATTCTGCTTTGGAGGAATAGAATAATACATCAGATATTTACCTTGGAACTCCACTACATGAGGATCTTTAGAAAAAGGTATTCCAATACGGCTTGTATCTCCATACATCATTTGTTTTTGGGCTAAAGAACAAAACACGCATATACACATCAATCCGGTGGTCATAATATAGCGTTTCATAGGCCTATTTTTTTTGCTTCTGCATTCTGCAACCAAACACACCTCCAGCAATCATACCGGGCAAAGCCTGTATCTTAACAGTTACATGACTTTTCCCCCGAGTTAAATCAACAGGAATAGGATACACTTTATCAATCCATGCACTAAAAGTTTCCACCCGTAATTTTTGCTCCCCTATCTTTTCATGTTCGGCAAATATCTCGAATTCACGATTTCCTCCATCTGTACTGCTATAAGTCAAAACCAATTCCATCGGTTGAACCGGATCTACTCTCAGGGTATACGAAAACCATCCACCATCCGAGGCATCACGCCATGTATTTGGTCCTCCCGTATGAGTATTCTCACCTTTCAACTGATGCGCAGTTTCCGAACTTTCTTTACCGATAAAAACTTTATCCGTAATACGGGCACGTTCTTTTAGCTGATCTTTCAATATATTCTCATCGGAAGGAAGCCACACAGCCATTTCACCATTTCCTCTATGAGACCGTGCATAATAAGGAATAAGCAGGATAGAATCTGTCACAGACTTTATTTCCTTAAAATCATTCTCGGCAATAATGCGTTCTGTGGTTCCTTTCAATATCTCCACACCTCCCAACATAGAAGCAGGAGCAGCCTCAAAAGCCGTTTCCGGTTTCAGCACATAATTCAATACAGTCCCTCCATTGTCAGCAAACTCTGCACAATAAACTATCGGGCCACGCTCT
>ERZ1673696.1573-NODE-1573-length-18529-cov-4.527011_pt1 | contig 18529 bp, 18 predicted proteins | sample MGYA00580226_ERZ1673696 | MGnify/ENA primary metagenome ERZ1673696 (study PRJEB41218, sample SAMN15661743) | gut metagenome | host: Homo sapiens | place: Canada: London | collected 2015-08-20/2019-03-30 | study: EMG produced TPA metagenomics assembly of... | reverse complement strand
CCTGTATTTTTACAAAATCCGCAAAGGCCGCATTGGACGTAAAGGAAAGCCCGGCTGTTGCGCCTTTCTGCCAAGTGCCTCCAGCGCCGGTAATGATAATCGGCTGAAAACCGCTGTCAATCGCCTCGCAGACAGAGCATTTTCCGTCCACATAGCTGTGGCCTTTTTCCAGCACTACCGTATCGAAAAGGGAGGTTTCCTCCTTGCCCTCAGCGTCGCTGAAATGCTTACCGCAAATACCGCACGTCCAGTATTCTTTGTTTCCATCTTCCGTGCAAGTTGCAGCGTTCTCCGGGGTATGGTTCATATTGCCATGCTTCACCGTCACAAAACAGGTGACCTCATATCCGCCATCCGCCGTTTTGACCGTAATGGCAGCCGTGCCTGCGCTGTGGGCGGTAACTTTGCCGTTTTCCACCGTGGCAACGCTTGTATTATTGCTTTCCCATGTCACAGTTTTGTTGGTGGCATTGTCCGGCGTTACTGTGGCGTTGAGAGTATCGCTGCCGCCCTCGGTCAGGGTCAAGCTGGTTTTATCCAACGATACGCCGGTAACGGAAATAACAGTCGGTTCATCAATCGTCAAGGCAAACGCCTGGCTGTCGGAACCGTAGTCGTTGGCGGCTGTCACTGTGAACGTGCTGATCCCTTCTGCAGTAGGTGTGCCGGTACTTCCGTCCAAGCGCAAGCCGGCCGGCAGGTTTCCGCTGGTAATGCTCCATCTGATCGGCATGGTGCCATCTGCTGCAAGAGTTGTACTGTACTCTGCGTTTGCGGTGCCGCTTGGCAAATTCGTAGTCGTAATGGTCGGGGTATACTTCACGCTCTCGCCCAAGCTGGTCTTTATGCTGTGGTCCACCGTTCCGCCGTCCACAATCACATTGTGACCGCCTGTATCCAGGCTTGCGCCATCGTCCAGCGTCAGGCTCTCGCCCGTGCCAATGGTCAAATTCTCCTGCAAGGTCACATCGCCGTACACGGTGCCTGCTTTACTGTCGGAAAGATCAAGACCAAAAATGATACCAACACTGTCATCAGTAGGGGATACTCCACCAAGATTCTCAGTATATCCGGCACCGATCCCGCCGTCTCTTGCGTCCACGAGGGCACTGTTGCTGATGGTTAAATTGACCGTGTTAGGAACGGAAACACTGCCGGTAGAATCATATAGAATCCCTGGAGTTCCGCTGGCAGTCAGACTGCCGCCGCCCTTGATGGTCAGGCTGGCATCGTCAGTAGTAAAGGAATGCACAAAAATCCCACAGCCGTTGCTGGTAATCGTGTTCTTGCCCTGCAATTCAATCTCCAACGATACGTTCCCGGAACTGCCGGACGCATAGATGCCGAGAGTTTGATAGGTATCTGCCGTGGTTTTCCCTGTGATTGTCGCGCCGTTCAAGGTCAGGGTGCTGCCGTCCCACTTGATGTTCCAGTTGTTTTCATTTGCGCCCGCTGTTGAGACAGAGCCGTCATCGCCCGTCGTGGCGTAGGCAAGTGCGTCCGTACTACCAGTGATCGCCACGCCGCCCACATAGACAGTATCCCCATCCACCGCCAGCGCCGTGGCAGGCAGCAGGCACAGGGCCAGGACCATGCACAGGCTTAAAATTTGCTTTTTCATCTCGCTTCCTCCTCATGTGCTCCGGAGCTTGCCGGATTTCCCGTGCCGGAGCGCATTTTCTCGTTATGGCACACACCCAAAAGGGAACCGGGAGTATGCCGGAAATAACAGCAGGTGCTGCATTCCACGCTCGTTGGTTCGCTGTCCACCATCTCGGCATAGGCACAGGCGTCATCGAAGGTGAAAAGGATTGGCCGCCCCTCCGGGGTGCGGACAGGGTTGTCGATAACCTCTCTGTAATCCTCCAGATATTTTTGAGAGCGTTCATCATATTTTAAGGGGAGTTCAATTACCGTCCCTTCAATTTCAAACTGTACCGTTTTATTCATTCCTCAACCTCCCATCGGCTGTCCCCAGCGGCAGAGCGCCGCTCCGGCAAGAAAGGCGGTGGCGATCAACACACCGGCAGCCAGCCGCTGGCGTTTTTGTTTTTCTTTTGCTCGGACTTGCTCTTTCACTACCGCAACGCGGGCCTTATGTGTCATAAGCGTTTCCTCCTGCTTTCCCATTGGTGGTTTCCGTTGGTTCCCGCTGTTGTGCGCCCATAAACGCCCGCAGCGAAGTACGGATGGCACCAAGCTGTAATTTCAAATAGTCCTCGTCCTCGAACAGCGCATAGTGAACGCAGGCCCGTACAAAAACATAGATCATGCCCTGAATATAATCCACGGGCATTCCCAGTTTCCCGGAAAGCAGCACGGCGTATTGATGATAGCGGACATTCACGCCTTGGAAAAACTCCTTGCCATATTGCCGATACCTGGGGCTTGCATACACCTGATACATAAAGCGGTATTTTGCTCCGTGAAGCTGAGCAGTAAGATAAGGCATTTCCCGCAGAAACCGCTCGATGTCCGCAAAGCTCGTGGGAGCTTTCGCCATAAAATCGTTCTCCACTTTTGCCATGCAATGGGCGGTGGCCTCTATGACGATGTTTTCCTTGCTGCCAAAGTAGTAGACCAGCGCCGCGTTTGTCACGCCACAGGCTTCGGATAACATCAGCAGCGTCGTATTTTCCAGCCCATTTTTGCAAAATACATCAAAGCAGATTTCCAAAAATTCGGTTCCCCGTTCCTGATTCCGATTTTGTTTGATAGTATCACCTCCATAATAACTAACTGGGCAATTAGTTCTACGTGCTAAAAAAAGCGGCTTTGCTCTTGACAGGAAAAAAATACTGTACTACCAGCATTGACCTCTTTTGCGCGGTTATAATCAATACCTCATTCTGTGGATATTATTACAGGTTTATTATATCATACCAGTGATCTGAATTCAAGACTCTTCTCATCGACATTCCAAAAATCTATTTGTGAAATTTGCGGAATGGAAACATCCCCCATAAAACACAGGAACGGAGATGATGTTTTGAAGAAAGAAAACAATAAAAAAATGAGAATAAAAGTATGCCGAAGAGGAAAACGAAAAATTGAAGCACTGTGCAGCAGCCTGCGAGCTGATCCAATCGGGATTTTTCAATTTACTGCATATGGCACCAATGTTTTCATAGACAGATCTGCTTCCGGCACACAGCAAACCAATAATATATCGGCACTTTCAATCATCCACTGATTTAAGCGAGTTCCTCTCCCCAATTTTCCATAGTATCAGCATACTCCACCCTCTTATAAGTAAAATCTTTTTTCGTCATATTCTGCCCTCTGCAAGGCAAAACAAGCGTATACTCCAAATTTGCATCATAAAATGGAACCGTTCAACTGTTTCCGATACTGAAAAATTAGAATCCTTACCGACCGTTCCCAAACATTCAATTTCTGCGCAGATGCGAACGCACGAATCAGTCCTTCCAATTTTTCTGCTGTTTTCTCTGATTTCCCTAATATTTTGCCAGCAAATGCTCTTTCCATAATATCCCCTTAAACCAATGCAAAACTTAATGATTGTAATAATAAGATATTTAACACTATACATCGATAAAAATAGGATATTATTAGTGTTGATTTTTTAGTGTGTGTGGCATATAATATCTTGTATAATAAAAGAGGAAAGGATTGTGTGCAATTTATGTATACAGAAATATCAGAAAATTTCTTTGCGCAAAGACTTTCTGCCCTTCGATTGCAAAAGGGCGTATCCGCAAGAGAAATGAGCCTTGCTTTAGGACAAAACGAAAGTTATATTAATCGTATTGAATTCTTAAAAAGCTATCCTTCCATGCAGCTGTTCTTTTATATTTGTGAATACCTGGATATTATGCCCGATGAATTTTTTAATGCCGATCTGAAATATCCACAGCAATTGAACAGTATTATAGAAGATTTGCAAAAACTCGATGCCGAGCAGTTAAATAATATCCACGCCATTATTAAAGAGCTAGTAAAATATAAATGACGGTAAAAATACCGTCATTTATTTTTTATAGGACTTTTGCGGGTGCTTTTTGTTTTCTTTTTAGCAAAAGAAACATGATGGCGCCTGAAAACAACAGAACACTGATCCACTGTGAGGTGGAAAGCCCGCATAAAAACCCCCGATATTCGTCCCCTCTTAAAAATTCCAGTCCAAAACGAATGATAGAATACAACAGTAAATATACTGCAAACAATTTTCCCTTCCCATACTGTTTTTGAAGCAAATACAGCAAGAAAAAAAACAGACAGCCATTTAACACGGCCTCTAATAATTGTACGGGAAAACGGGCAATACCGTTTGCACTCTCCACAACGGCTACATGATACACAATACCGCTTTCAAAGGGAATTCCATAGCAGCATCCGCTTAAAAAGCATCCGATACGCCCAAAGAAATGAAAAAGAGGCACTGTTGATGCCATAATATCCGCATAAAGTGCTGCCGGCAGTTTTTTTATTTTTATATAAAGAAGCCCTGTCAGCATTCCCCCAAGTAAGCCCCCATAAAATACACTTCCGCCAAACAATATAAAAAATGTATAAAAGAATTTTCCAACCGAGTCAGCGGAAGCCAACAATCCCCAATAGGGTATCTGTGTAATACCATACAAAAAATGGCCGCCCCAAAATACGCCCCCGGCAACACAAAGCAGGAAGAGGATCATTTCGTTATCGTCTCCCTGTTTCTTTTTGATCATACGGCAGGCGTAAAGTCCCGCAGCCAAAATACCAATGATCGCTACGATCTGATAGGCGCTGAATTCTTTTCCGAAAATACTAAAATTCTGAATCATATTCAAAAAAATAAAATACGCAATATAAAATTGCGCATTTTACACATTCATTAATTAGCCATTATGCAAATGCACCAAGCCCCGCCAGCAAACTGCCTGCACAAATAACACAAATAACACCAAGAGCGCCGATGCAGGTTCCGATAATTCCTAATACAAGACCGGCAGTTGCCATACCATTTGCCTGAATTTTACGCGCTTTTACACCGAACACAATACCTAAAATAGCCAAAACAAATGTAAAATACTGAACGACCGGGATATAGGATCCAATAATACCCAGGATACCGCAAACAAGCGCGGCAATCGCTAAGCCTTTATTATCCGGCGCACCGTTCATATTGTTGTTCTGCTGGGGCGGCTGGTTAAAATTCTGATTTTCCATGACTGAATTCCTCCTACACAAATTATTTATGATACCTTTATCATTTTACTTTATTATCACATATTTGTCAACAATTTATCATAAAAATATTGTTTGTTTTACAACGATGCAAAAGAGGATAACATTCTACTTAAAAAGAATATAATGAAGCACCGCGCTAACAAAAACAACGATTAAACTAACAGACAAAATAACCCCGCTTTGCAGCAGCATCGCCAGCATAATGCCAAACAAGCCTGCAATAATAATCGTATTTACAATAATAATAGCAACCGACGGCACATTTCTTTTGGGTTTCTTCAATAAACGCAGCCGCTGCTGCCTTGCCTGCTCCTCCAATTCTTCTTCGGTCAATATTTCATTTTCTTCTTTTGTTTCATCAACAATAATGACCTTTTTATTATCCATATTACGATTCTCCTAACAGCGTTTGGATTCTGCTATATATTTTTCGATGGGTTTCTTCCTTGCTGCTTTCCACATTCATCACACAAATACGTTCCGGATATCTCCGGGCCGCTTCCTCAAAACCGTTTTGTACCCGCTGAAAGAACTGATCTCCCGCCTGCTCCATCCGATCACCGCTCTCTCTTCCTCCTTTACGGCGAAACGCCTCTTTAGGCGAAAGCGACAACAGCAGCGTAATATCAGGATATCGTCCGTTGACAGCAAAAGCATTTAAAGATTCTACCATCGAAGTCTCTATCCCGCGACCATGCGCTTGATATGCATACGTGGAATCAATAAAACGGTCAAGAATAACGATTGTTCCCTTATCCAACGCCGGCAGAATGATCTGCTGCATATGCTGCGCTCTGGCCGCTTCATACAAAAGCAGCTCGCACACCGGAGAAAGCTCCCGATTTTCGGCATCCAACAGGATCTCCCTGATCTTTTCCCCGATTCTGCAGCCTCCCGGTTCCCGGGAAACCAAAACATCCCTACCTTCTTTTTTCAGTTTTTCAGCCAAAAGGCGGATCTGTGTGCTTTTACCGCAGCCATCAGTCCCCTCAAAAGAAATAAGAAACCCTTTCATCATTCAAACTCCGTACAACATAATTCTATGATTATTGTACCCGTTTTTTTATTTTTTTGCAACATGATAATATTTCGCTTGCGTAAATCGGCATTTTTGTATACAATAGTTATGGTAATGCGTCTGTAGCTCAGTGGATAGAGCACCAGACTCCGACTCTGGGTGTCGTAGGTTCAACTCCTATCAGGCGCACCACGCCGGAGCAAGCTTTTATATCGCTTGCTCCAATTTTTTAGTATATTACACCCACTCTTTTGGAATGCTAAATATTTTTCCTTGACAATCCAGTCTGCCGCTGATAGAACTTAAGAATATTCTAAAATGGCAACCGTTAAAAGAAAGAGGATTGTTTTCGGCATGGATTTGAAGAAAAAAACAGCAATTCGCCCTTTAAAAGCACTCTCCATTCTATTCATAGCTTTCTTTTCCTTATTTCTTTCCTTTGGTACAGAACTATATCTCGTTTTTACAAACAGGCGTACAAGCGTTAACGACTATGCCAGCTTTATTGACCTTATCCATTATTTCAGTATCAAACACCTCTGCATTCTTTTCTGTTTTTTCACTTTGCTGTCCCTTATAATTTATATGTTTGGTCGGCAAATCAGTACAATTTCTTACCGATTCCGCTGGCTGATTGGGCTTTTCCTAATAGGTATAGCAGTGATCTTTGAAATCAGCGGCTCCTCAATCGGTATCTGGCAAGAGCACTTTACCGATCCCTCCCTTGTTTCCGACGGCGTCCTTTTAGGTGTAAACCGTGGGGTCCGTTCAGATGAATGGGCCGTACATACGCCTTTAACCTTTGCACAGTATTACTCTGATTTTTCCGTTTTCAATAATGTTCTGCGCAATGGCAGCAGTACTGATATGTACATGGTATACGGACAACCTGTTATGGATTGGTCCATAATTTTCAGACCTTTTCAAATTGGATATCTGTTTTTAAGCCCCGCACGCGGTTTATCTTTTTACTGGACCGGCAAATTGGTAATGCTTTTTTTAATTTCTTTCGAGTTCGGTATGCTCATTACAAAAAAAAGCAAGGCCCTCGCCTTCACCTATGCTGTTATGATGCTTTTTGCACCAGTCGTACAATGGTGGTTTGGCACAGTGTTTTTTCCAGAGATCCTCATTTACGGCCAAAGTATAGTATTGCTTGTATCGCTTTATATGCAAACAAAGCAATATAAAATCCGTATTCTTTGCGGACTCGGTTTTATACTCTGCGGCGGTGCATATTTATTGGTTATATATCCGGCATGGCAAATTCCCTTTTTCTACATTTTTGCTGCTTTAGCAGTTTGGGTTATCATAACAAAATACAAAGATTGTACTTTTTGCCTAAAAAAGGACCTCCCGATTCTCCTCGGCAGCGTCATTCTGCTTGGAGCTGCAATTTCAGTGATACTATTCCGCTCGTGGGAAACTGTTAAAGCGGTAATGAATAGTGTTTATCCCGGCAGCCGCATGGAAACAGGCGGTGCGGATTTAGGGGTTCTTTTCGGATATCCCGGAAATTTATTTCTTCCCTTTACCACTGCAAATCTTCCCAGCAACCAATCAGAAGTATCGCGTTTTTTTGATCTATTTCCTATAGGGATCATACTTTCGATACTGGTATTTTTTAAAGATAAAACCAAGGACAAGCTGCTTATGATACTTTGGATCGTTCAGCTTTTCTTAGGAACCTATATAATCTTAGGGTTTCCCGCGGCCTTATCCAAACTAACTCTACTCAGCAATTCACAGGCTCTGCGTGCTGTTATTACAATAGGCTTTATCAATATATTACTTTTGATCCGATCCCTTGCCGTTTCCCAAAAAAGCCTATCGTTCAAGACAGCAATTCCTTTAGCTGCTGTTTTATCCGTTGCTGTCACATATTACAGTAAACGGTATCAATACGGCGATTATTTAAATACATTTTTTATAATAATAACAATATTGGTATTATTTATACTTTTTGCCGCTACATTAACCTATAAACAAAAACGCATGAATCATATTTTCTGTATTTCGATCTGTTTTATTATGTTCGTATCCGGCGCTTTTGTAAATCCAATTCGAAAAGGTACAAAAGTTTTAGACGATAACCGTCTTGCACAGGCTGTACAGCAAATTCAAAAAGATAACGGAGGACTTTGGATCGCCGCCGATTCCAATCTGTTTATAGACGGAAATTTCCTTGCTATGAACGGGGCGCCCACGATCAACGCTACCAATACTTACCCCGATCTTGATCTCTGGAAAGAACTCGACCGCTCCGCCGAATTCGAAGACATATATAATCGTTATGCCCATGTCTTGATTGATATAGTGTTAGATGAGCCTACTTATTTTACATTAGAGACCCCGGATTCTTTTAAAATTCATCTGAATATTAATGACTTGAACCTGCTCGGTGTCGATTATATTATGACTCCTACCGATCTTACTGCAATACAATCCGAAGAATGCAGCTTTACTCTTTTGTTTTTCGAGGACGGAATAACCAGAAAGATCTATAAAGTCAATTATGCAGAGTCCACAGAATAAACGCAAAAAATCACCTGTAAATTTTTTGCAAAACAAACAGCATCAAAACGGTTTGAAGCGTTACACAGTAAAATTCAAGCCGTTTTTTTATCCATAAATGCCTTGACAAAAGCATCAAAACAGTTATAATAGTTCATAGTTTGAACTATTTAAGGAGGTTTTCTTATGCAGATGGATGAAGCACTTCTCACAGCATGGCTGAAAGTCTCGGTGAATCTGCGCAATCATCGCCTGGTATATCACTTACCATATAACCAGGCATTTGTATGCCATTTTATTTACCAAGCGGAACAAAATGATACCTGCATTACGGCAACGCAGCTTTGTGAATATACTGGAATGCTGAAATCACATATTAATAAGATCCTAAATGATCTTACAGAAAAAAATTTAATAAAATTCCGTATTAATCCAACCGACCGACGAGAACGATTTATTTTTTTTACTGAATCAGGAAAAAAAATCTACCTGGAAGAAAAAAAGAATTCTATGGCCATTGCTTCCTATGCTGCTAAGCAATTAGGCCAGGAAGACACACGCCAGGTTATCCGTCTGTTCGACAGAATTTCTGATATTTTCTGCAAAGGAGATTTTAAAAATGAGCGTTAGAATTCTCACCGACACCTCATCGGAAATCACACAGGAAGAGGCAAAAAAATACAAAATTGACGTCGTTCCCATGTATATCAATTTCAGCCATGATGTTTTAAAGGACGGCATCGATCTTTCCAAAGATATGTTTTATGAACGCATGCTAAAAGATACCCCCAAAACTTCTCAGCCTTCCCCTTCAGACTTTTTGCCATTTTTTAAAGATGCTGCCGAAAAAAATGATGACGTCGTAGCCGTATTGCTGTCCTCTGCTTTAAGCGGGACCTGCCAAAGCGCAGAGCTTGCTGCCGAAATGGCCGGATGCCGTTTGCATTTCATCGATTCCTCCACTGCCTCCTACGCGCAGAAAATTCTTCTATTTGAAGCAATCAAGCTGCGGGATCAGGGAAAAAACGCCGCGGAAATTGCAGAAGTTCTTACAGCATTAAAAAAACGCGTAGTCATATATGCTGCGCTTGATACACTGGAATATCTTTATAAAGGCGGGCGTTTAAATGTTTTGGAAGCCGGTCTCGGTACACTGGCCAATATAAAACCGATTATTACAATCAAAGAAGAAGGTACTGTCGGCGTAATCGGAAAATCTTTAGGCAAAAGCAAAGCCATAAAACAAATACAAAAAAAGGTACAGGATGCGGGGATTGACTTTTCCTATCCCGTTTACGCTGTATATTCCCATGATCTTTCCAACAGCCGCGATCTGATTGAAAAAGTGGGACTTAGCGACGTCATCTATGCCAATATAGGCCCCACCATCGGCACCCATATCGGTCCCGGCGCCTTTGGTTTAATGTTTGTAAAAAAATAAACAACTCCCCGCTGTAATACGCTATATTCCGGCGGGGAATCTTTTTTTCATAGCATAAGTTCTTATGTTTTTCTTTGCCTTTCCTCACTTTCAAAAAGCTTTAAATTTTCCTTTAATCGCACTTCATCAGAATACGCAATAGCTTTTCTGATGTTTTCAATCGCCTTATCGATATCTCCTATATGATAATAAGCAATAGAAAGTACATCATACGGGGTACCATCCCAAGAAGAGGCCTCTGTAATATACGTCCGCGGCCGCTCCTTGATGGTAAGCGCATATTCTATAAAATACGCTGCACCCAGCCAATTTTTACGCATATATTCAAAATATGCCGCATCCAACCAGGGTTCCCGCAAATGTGGTGCCTCCCCGATTGCCAGCAAGAAGTACTTATAGGCCTCTGGAATATTCCCAAGCTTTACATAACATTTTGCAATATAACGCATCGATGCGCAGCGTTCGTCGCGCCATATTGCCTTGGGCATCTCCAAATGACGTTTCAGCATTTCTATTGCTTTTTGGTACTGTCCGGTATACATATATTCTCTGCCCAAATAATGTACATTCCTATCATTATCCGGCATTTCCTCCACAGCCAACTCCAGCAATGGAAGATATTGCGTTCTTGGCTTTGTATCATCCGCATGATGATCCAGCTGCACGCCTTCAACCGTTAAAATTCTTTCCGACGGTTTTTCAAAAGCAAGAACCTCATGAACGGGATTGACCCATTGATACCCTTTGCGCGCATGTGTTTTTTCAATCCAAAATACGATGCCCTCGCTGCCGTCTTCCTGAAAATTCCAAGTATAACGATAGCGCAGTCTATCGGCGCCTTTTTTCCACTGCAATTCCATTTTTTCACGCCAACCAGGGTGAAAGACCTCATCCAAATCCGTACACACGCAAATATCGGCATCTTCAGGCACTAAATCTAAAGAAGCATTTCTTGCTTTATCAAATCTCCAAGGTTCAATTTTTTGCACGCTTACCTGTACACCGTTTTCCTCAAGTATTTTTACGGTCTCATCCGTTGAACCGGTATCCAGCACAAAAATCTCATCTGCTTCCTTCATGCTTTGTGCCCATCTAGCTGCAAATTTTTCTTCATTCTTAGCAATTGCGTATACGCAAACTTTCAAATTTTCACACCTCCTAACTCTTATGTAAGAAAATCTCCGAAAAAGCGGAGATTTTCTATGCCTTTTAATGGGCAGAATCTATAAGAATTCCGCCGATTTCCTTTGCTTTTTAAATGGATCAGTTCAACCGTTTGACAACCAAATGTGCATTAACACCGTCACTTAATGTGAAATCCCCAGTATTCGAGGACGTAACGCTTAAATCCAGCACATCGCCGGCCGTCAAGTTTACAATAGAGCTTCCTCCAACATTTGTATCTGTATCCGCAGCAAGACTCTGTGTTACTGTGGCTTCGGTAAGCGCAGCACCGTTATTCCGTACCGCTACCGTTAAATCTGTAGCAACGGAGGATGACCCCGTAACACCGTAATTCAATTCATAAACGCCCGTTGTGCCGATTGTAACACTGTTAGCAGTACCATACGTGATATCTTCTGCCGGAAGTGTTAAATCAAGCGGAACTTGTGTCGGCGTTGCGGTAGTAAGGGATAACGCTTCCGTTGTATTGTCATACTTTCCGCCGTAAGCGCTCAATCCTGTACCGGCAGGACCTGTAGGACCGGTAGGACCCGTGGGACCTGCTGCTCCCGTTGCACCAGCTGCACCGGTGGCTCCCGTGGGGCCGGTTGGACCCGTGGGGCCTGCTTCACCTGTGGCTCCCGTGGCACCTGTAGCACCTGTTGGGCCAGTTGGGCCGGTGGGGCCGGTCGGACCTGTTGCACCTGCTGCGCCCGTTGCTCCCGTTGGACCGGTCGGACCTGTTGCACCTGTCGCTCCTGTAGCACCCGTAGCACCTGTTGGGCCGGTGGGGCCGATCGGGCCTGCTGCACCTGCGGCACCTGTAGCGCCCGTTGCTCCGGTGGGACCCGTTGGGCCGGTCGGACCGATTGGGCCGGTGGCTCCGGTAGCGCCTGTGGCTCCGGTGGCACCCGTGGCGCCTGTTGCGCCTGCCGGGCCTGCCGGGCCTGTTGGGCCTACCGGGCCGGCCGCACCCGTTGCTCCCGTTGCGCCTGTTGCACCTGTCGCTCCCGTGGCACCTGCCGGGCCAGTAGGTCCGGTCGGACCTGCAGGAATTACAAAATCCAAAATAGCCGCACTGGGCGTACCCCTATTAAAAACTGAGGCTACCGTTCCTGGCTGTCCTGTAGTAGTATTTCCTACTGTTATCGTCGTATTTCCGGCAGGGCCTGTTGGGCCTGTTGGACCTGTTGGACCAATGATCGGCGGACACGGCGTTGGACATGGCGGCGGACATGGTGTCGGACACGGCGGAGGGCATGAAGGCTGGCACGAAGGGATCCCCTGGGATTGATTCTGACATCTGCAGCTCATTCCCAGATCAGATATTGTGCTTCCGTTATTAAATGGATCGTAAAATCTGTTCATATTATCCTCCTTATTCTTATATGTGTACCGCAAAACAGGTACACCGGGATCATAATGATTCCCCATTAACAACCTATGATTTTTCTTTGCAGTTGGACACAAATCTTTTCGTTATTCCATTATATAAAAAAACGATCTGAAAGCTGCCAGGGCATCTTTCAAACCGCTTTTCCGCTGATTCCTCTGTTCCTTTAAAAGGAACCTCCGAATTTCTCTATCTCTTTTTATCCACACGGAGATAATTTTTTGTACGCCTTACCTTACATACTTCTTGTGCATACAATATCCGCAGAAGTTCCAGCAACCTTTGCAATCACTATCTGTCCGCTATACACCGGCGCCGTAAGGGTCACTGCTGTCAAAGCCTGCATAATTTCCGCAATTTTTTCCTTGGGAACCGCGGTACTGGTCTTGACCGGACACCGCCGATGCAGCGCACCGGTAATTTTTACGGTACTTGTCACCATCCGCATCGGATGCGTTACCTCATTTTTTCCGTACTCCACACCGCGGAGGCAGCCGTTTCCCCGTACAGAAAGCTCTTCCCCTTCCTCTACTTTTAAATGGCATCCCCTCGGGCAAACAATACAAATCAATTCCTTCATTGCTTCTCCCTCCCTTCCGCTGTAACCGTTAGGTCTTCTCCGGCCTTCCCAAGCAGATCCGTCGGAATAAGAATATGTTCCATCTCTCCTGGTGCCATATGTTCACGTTTAAAAGAGACAAGCGTTTCTTTGCCGCTGAGCACGCGAATGACGCTCTCCTGAAAGACACGGTTGACTCTGAAAAATATCTCTGTTTTTTCCTTTTTTCCTATCCGTATTTTTTGCGGAATCGTATAATTTACGCCATTTCCGTTTTTAACATCCAGACACCTTCCCGCTTTTTCTCCGTTTTGAAGATATACCGCGGCCGCTTCTCCTGCCCGGCTGCTTTCAGCCGTTACATAATCCACAAGGTCATGCACATGCGCCGCATTTCCGCAGGCAAAAATTCCGGGAATCCTCGTTTCCATATTTTCAAAAACCACAGCACCGCCGGTACGTGCATCCATTTCAATTCCCGCCCCCCTTGTCAGCTCATTTTCAGGAATCAACCCTACAGAGAGAAGAACTGTATCACAGTCAAAAAATATTTCCGTGCCGCAGATGGGGTTCCGATTTCCATCTACTTTAGCAACTACCACTTTTTCTACCCTGTTTTTCCCCTGAATATCTATTATCGTATGGGAAAGATACAACGGAATTTCAAAATCCTCCAAACACTGAACGATATTTCGGGTAAGACCTCCAGAATAAGGCATTACTTCCACGCAAGCAAGTACCTTCGCGCCCTCCAGCGTCATTCTTCGGGCCATAATCAAGCCGATATCGCCGCTGCCTAAAATAATTACGCGCTTTCCCACCATATATCCGTCAATATTCAAATATCTCTGCGCCGCACCGGCCGTATAAACTCCCGCCGGCCTGTCACCCGGAATTGCAATAGCTCCGCGGGTACGTTCCCGGCATCCCATGGCCAAAATAATTGCCCGTGCCTCCAAAAGCATCAATCCGTCTTTTCCGTTTACCGCGCTGACCTGCTTTTGCGGCGAAACATCCAAAACCATCGTATCCAGCTTAACTTCGATCCCCGTATTATTAAGCAGTTTAATAAAACGTTCCGCATATTCAGGTCCGGTAAGCTCTTCCTTAAAATAATGCAGTCCAAACCCATTGTGTATACACTGGTTTAATATACCGCCCAACTCCGTACCCCGTTCAAGAATTAAAATTTTCTTTACACCCTTTTGATAGGCGGTATAGGCCGCACTTAAGCCCGCAGGTCCGCCGCCGATCACAATTAAATCATACATGGTACTCCTCCCCCTTTGTTTCAGCAAACAGCATTCTGCTGCCGTTTTTGTCTTTCAGAACGGCAAGTGGGTCAAGTTTTTTCTCACGGCTTATAATTTCCAGCACTTTCGGCCCACAGAATCCTCCCTGACATCGGCCCATTCCAGCATTACAGCGTCGTTTTACACCGTCTACCGTATGAGCGGGAATCGGGGAATGCAGCGCCTGTACGATCTCTCCCTCGGTAATCGTTTCACACCGGCAGATCACTCTTCCATAAAGCGGGTTTTCCCGGATAATCCTCTGCTTTTCTTCTGTAGTAAGTTCTTTAAAAATAATACGGGTTCGCTCGGCCATAAACTTTTCTTTTTCCTGTAACCTAAGCCCTTCCTTCTTTAGCAGTGCAATGGCCTCATCCGCAATCGCCGGGGCGGCCGAAAGTCCCGGGGATTTGATGCCGGCAAGATCGATAAATCCCGGAGCAGCGCTTTGTATAATAAAATCATCGCGGTCAGAATTTGCACGGATTCCAGCAAACGTCCGAATCGTATTGCGATAGTTGATATCCCGCACACTTTTGGACGCGGATTTTTTTACAAACGCCAACCCGGAAGCCGTAGTATTTACCCGATCCTTTTCTGTTCCCTGTTCCGCATCCGGGCCCACGATTAAATTTCCATGCACCGTAGGCGATACTAAAACGCCCTTTCCCGATTTTGCAGGACATTGAAATAGTACGCAGCCTATCTTTTCTCCCTCCGATTTATCCAGCAAATAATACTGTCCTTTACTGGGGAGAATCGTAAAGCACGGGGACGCAGCCATATTATGAATTTCATCACTATGTACACCTGCGGCATTAATCACAAATTTCGTCTCAATCGTTCTCTGGGGTGTAAACAGCTTCCAGCCCTGCTCTATTCGTTCTATGCCCGTAATCTCATGCTCCAGTAAAAATTCCACGCCGTTTTTCGCCGCAGTTTCCGCAAAGGCCAGCGCATATTCCCATGGATTAACAATTCCCGCCGAGGGAGCCCAAAGTGCGCAGACTACTTTTTCGCTCACATGAGGTTCCCGCCTTCTGACGACAATCCCATCTAAAATTTCCAGCCCCGGAACCCCATTTTTTCTTCCGCGCTCATATAACATACCGACAATTTCCGCTTCTGCTGCCGAAAAAGCCAGTACCATTGAACCAATCTGCTTATAGGGAACCTGCAGTTTTTTGCAAAGCTCCGGTGCCTGCGCGCTGCCGGAAACATTCAGCCTTGCCATCAGGGTTCCAGGCTCCGGATCATAGCCTGCATGGATGATTGCACTGTTGGCTCTGGTTGCTCCAAGGGCTATATCGTTTTCCTTCTCCGCCAGGCAGATTTTCAGCCGATACTTTGAAAGCTTATAGGCCACCGCCGTACCGACGATCCCTCCGCCGATAATCGCTACATCAAACATAAAAAACCTCCTAAAAACAAAAAAAAGAGCAACACAAACATAACTTCCCCAAAAACAGGAAAAATTACGCCTGTATTACTCTCAAATCTCTGTAATCCAGAACTTAATTTATAATATCACATTTTTATCTTTATGGCAATCAATTTTAATTACCAAATTTCGTAATTGGTTCCCGATACCGCCGCCGCACCGGCCGCAAGCGCAGCCCGCATATCCTCCTTATCCTGCAAAAGTCCGCTGGCAATTACCGGAAGCCGCGTGATTTGAACGATTTTTGAAATAATCTTGGGCATACATCCGGGCAGCACCTCGATTACATCCATACTTTCTCCGTGGATCTGCTTTTTTAAGGTATCGATTGCCAACGAATCCAGCATAAAAAAACGCTGTACCGTTAAAAGGCCGTGCGCAGAAGCACTTTTAATCAACGCCTGCTTGGTGGAAATTATCCCGTCGGCACCGGTATTTTGTACGATATACTCTACCGCCACTTCTTTTGCCGAAAGCCCCTCAATAAGATCAATATGTACAAAGACTGTTTTGTGTGCATCCTTCACACGCTTTACGATCCGGCATATATTCATTACATTCCCATAAAGGATAAACACAACCCTGCAATTTGCAAAGATACATTCTTCAAGACCTTTTTCATCCTTTACCGCGGCAATAACCGGATATTCTTTTAAAAGGGAGCGCAGCTCTTCTCTGTTCATCTTCGTATCTCCGTTCAATACATTTGAATAAATTTTAACATAAAGCCAAGAAAAGCGCAAGAAATACACTTTGAGAAGCTCTAAAAAAATGTGCAAATATTTTTAATAAATATTGACTTTTTACTTTTGTATGCTATACTATACTTATTAAGGCAAAAGGAGGAATTTGTATGAAAAAGAAAATCTCTCTATTCTTAGCAATTGCCGTATTTTGCACGGCCGTCTCCGCGCTGCTGGCGCCGATCACGGCAGAAGCCGCAACGGCATCCATTCTTTATGAAAACGATTTTGAATCTTCCATAGAAGGATGGACCGCGCTGGGTACTTCCAATTCGTATCTTTCAAGAACAACAGAAGCCTCCTACGGCAGCGGCTCCTATTCCCTGAAGCTGGCGCATCATTATGATACCTGGTATTCGCCCCAGTTTAATCTGTATCCCCTAATGAAATCCATGGGGCCCGGCACTTATGCCTTTACCGCAGATGTTATGGCTGACGGCACCTATACGCAGGCGGATTTTGATGCTGTCTATCTAATGATCCGTGGAAATTCTCAACAAGACGAAAACTCCTTCATAAAAGAAGATGCCAGTGATAACTATTTGAAACGCATCAGTAATTGCGTCCGTATACAGCCGTCCCAGTGGAGTACTTTTACCGGCAGTATAAAAGTGCTTGCCTCTGACCTTACCCGGGACACCGGTAATTTTATGTTTTGCGTTGATGGTATTCCCGCCGGCAATATCAACGTTTATATGGATAACGTCCGCATCTGGCGGTTAAGCGACGAAGGCATTACCAACGGCACATTTTCCGACGGTGTAATTGGTTGGCGTTCGTGGACAGAATACACTACCCCGATGCCTCTTACAATAGACTCTTCACTATTTGCAAAATATATCCGTGTTGCAGAATATGGTTCCATTGCCTGCAATGTAGATCAGATCCTCTCCTATTACGGGCCGGGAAGATATACGCTTTCTTTTTCTATGCGTGTCGACAATGCTTCCGAATCTGCAACTCCTTTTATATTTTATTTAACCAGCAATTTTACACAATATCATCAATGGATACACCAACAAGTGATTACGCTAAATTCCGGCTGGCAAGCAATATCCATAACCCTAACAATAGACGCCACAACCTTTGCGCTTTTAAATCCGGATGAAAAAGAGGTTCATTTTAGGATTCAATGTCCTGAGCAGGAAAGACCTCCATATCACACAGAATATTCTATTGATAACGTCAGCTTGACACCCGCGCCGGTAACCGCTTTAGGAGATTTACCCGAAGGGGAGCAGCCTATGGCTGTAGGCCAACAGCTTCAGCTGCCGTCGCCCGGAATTATTCCCAACTACACGCCCGGCAGATTAGATTGGTACAGCAGCAACCCAAGCATTGCCACAGTAAACGCCTCCGGCGTAGTCAGCGGTCACGCGCCCGGTACGGTAACCATTACCGCCAAAGCGCGCAGCGGCGGCGCTACATCATCTTGTACGGTAGCGGTAAAACAACTGATTGATGGGTTTGTTGATTATGGGCAAGAACAGCTCCACCAATGCTGGGCGGCTTGCGCCAAGATGTTGGCAGCACAATATATTCGAAATACAAATGGCGATAATAGCAGGCTACATAATAGCCTTGCAAATGATATTAGCGCGATAGGAGAAACTCCAGGCGAGGTAAATGATCAATATGCCCAAAATAGATTAATTAATTATTATCTTTATCGCGATAGTAACTATGCTTCTTTAACAATGTACTATGCACCGTTAAGTGAAACAAAAATTGTTGAATTAATAAATAATAATTCTCCAATAACAATGCATAT
>ERZ1673696.1572-NODE-1572-length-18535-cov-4.201569_pt1 | contig 18535 bp, 23 predicted proteins | sample MGYA00580226_ERZ1673696 | MGnify/ENA primary metagenome ERZ1673696 (study PRJEB41218, sample SAMN15661743) | gut metagenome | host: Homo sapiens | place: Canada: London | collected 2015-08-20/2019-03-30 | study: EMG produced TPA metagenomics assembly of... | reverse complement strand
AGTTTTTCTATTTGAGCCTCGATACCTTCTTGATCACCTATTTCTTTTTTGTCCTCTCTTACGCTATTTATTTCTTTGTGATTTTCAATTAATCCAAGAATACTCATATTCAATGTAGACTTATAGTCTTTTATTGACTGCAACATAGAAGTATAAGTTGACTTAGCTTCAGCGTCAATCCAAACAATATCTTGAATTATTCTATCGATTTCTGTGGTGGATTCTTTTGCATCACTTAATCTATTTAAATATGTTTGAGGAATATATACAATCTTGCGAGATTCGTCTTTTTTTCCATCTTTCCAAGTCACAGAAATGTTTTGAATATTCTTATTAATAGAAGAGGACTTTTCTTCTTTTTCCTTAACCTGCAATGGGTCTATTGCGTTAGCTAAATTATGTAGTAGTATAGATTTACCTGTTGATTTACCGCCAATGATACAGGTTAAATTTTCATTAAAATTGATAGGCGCATCCTGAAAGTCTTCATCGATAAATTCTACTTTATCGATAACATAGTACTCAGCTTTATAGTCAGGTAATGTCTGAGAAATTTTAACTCGCTCTTCAGGTTCATAAAGGATCTGCTTTAGACCATTAAATGTTGTATCCGCTTTTATCCAGCAATATTTCTGCTGGTCTGGTTCAAATATTTCTTCATTTTTGTGAGCATCACTTCCGTGTACGCAAGGTTTTAGTGAACCACACTCTTTCGCTACTACTTCAACAGGGCAATTGGATTTCTTTCCCAAAAAGTATTTAATGTCAGAAGGAGTAGCCGAAAAAATGCCATCGACAAATTTATATATTGATTGTCTAAATGCTTTTAGTTGGCTATCGCCTTGAAAACCATCTAAGTAATCCGAATGATTTACTGCACCACTTACACCATCTGTAGAACTGTTAGAAACAAAAATAATAGTATTATCACGCAGTTCTCTGTCATTCAAAAAGACTTCCTGTATCTTGTCAAAAGACGGAACAAATTGTTCTATTCCTTTTTTATATGCTGCTAGACCTTCTAAACTTGAATCTATGGTATTTCCTAATCTAATTAGTTCGGAGTGAGATGCCGAAAAAGTAGTTGAACTATATCTGAAATTTATCTTTGAGAAAAACCTGCTCTCAATAGAGCTTATAATATCAGGGTTAAATACAAAATGAATATTAATAGGGGAATCATTGGCTATTGGCTGAATCCTCATTTCAACATTTGGCAATACAAGTTTAACACTTGTGGGTAATTTGTTATCTGCTATAACTTTCTTATAATTGTCAATAGACAAATAATCTGTTATCGCTATAACTGCTATAACTTTTAGTGGATCATCTCCACTACCAATATATGTATTAATATCTTGATAGTATTTTTCCCATTTTTCTTCAGAAGAAGAACCAGTAAAATTATCATTTTTTTGAGTATCTGGCGTGTGAATATGTAATTCCCATCTTCTCCATTCAGATCCTTTTGTAGATTCCATTCTTTTTGACCTCTTTAAACAATTTAAAATATTTCCTGTTATTTGACATTAAAGCCCTTATAACTTCCAAATCCAAGCATATATGCAGCCATTGCAATCGCCAAATCTTCTGATTCAACATTCTGTTCGCTCGCCAAAGCTCTCAACTCATCAATAACCGTATCGTGTGGGACAATCGTACCTTCTAACTCTTTAAGCGCCTTTTCAATAACGGACAGCCATACCCCCATACAAATCTGATAAGATAAAAAGTATCCTCTCGCCCCGATACTAAAGCGCAGATCCGATTTTTTGTTGCCATAGTGTTGCCACGAAAAACTTATTTTTACATCACAAGTCAAGCATAAATCTTGTCGATAATTGAATTTAATTTGTTATGCAACTCATCTGCCTTATCAAAGTTTGCATCTTCTTCTAAAGATATTATTTCTTTAACTATGTTGTCAATCTGAGAAAGGATTCTCTCGGAAGGTTCAATATATGGTAACTGTTTTATATAATTAGCCGAGTTATTCGCAGATGGATTTATAGCGTGTACCAAATTGTTTATAGCATCTGAATTCATAAGTGCCAACATATAGTAAAGCTTTGATGTATCTTTAGGGAATATTCCTACTATTGACTGATCGAAAACACGATCTTCCAGCAAAAAAGCCCGCAGTATACTTGACTTTACCATAGGAATACCTATACCTGTTTTAAAGTAAAATGATGAGTTCTGAAATCTAGACTTTTTATTTTTGTTGTAAAAATCAATGATCTTTTTGTCCCACTGTACATACCATTCATCTTTTTGTCTAACATAACGTCTTTTAGATGCACTTTTAATGTAGGGGATATATCCCTCTTGAACATCTGGAATTCCATACAAAGAAGTACAACTAAATACTTGGTCTTGAGAAACCACCTTATATTTTTTAGCTCCTTTAACATCTTTGTTGGCTGCTTTAATGAAACGCAAATTATCGCCAGTATATAAGCCAGTCACCACATCAGCTACATCTCCGAGTTTTTTTGAATCTTTAAGCAATAGCGATGTTGTCTTTGCTTCCGCTAAAATAATCCTGCATTGTTTAACAGAAAGAATTTCTTTTTGTGTAAAGTTAAATACCTGCAAGTGTTCAGGAAGTATAGCATCCTTTCCTAATAACAGTTCAAATTCATTTGGCGACTTAAATCCTTGAATTACTCTAAATGTATTGTTCAAAGCTTCGCTCTTTTCGCATCTTTCAAGTGTAATAATAGAAAGATTGGAGTATCCAAAACTAACACCAGGAAAGAAATTGGAAGGAAAAATTAAAATTTCGTCAATTTTCGTATTTGTAAAAAGAGCTTCTCTTAAACGTGAATGCATATTCAAAAACAAATATGTATCTGGAATTATAAAAGATAACCTACCACGCATTTTTAAGACTGAAATGCATCTTAACAAAAACAAAGAATATGTTTCTTTTACATAATGGCCAGCAAATTTTTTTTTGAGAATATTTCTTTTTTCGTGATCTTGCCACGCACCGTAGGGAGGATTACCAATTACTTTTGAGTAATGACCACCTAACGCCCCAAACAAATCCAGTTGCTTGTCAAATACTGTATCCGTTTGCTTTAGCCATAGTTGAGAAACGCTATAACTGTCTAACTGTTCATCAAGAAGAGTGTCTGTTTCCCTTACGACTACTGCTGGGTTGTTTTCGTATTTTTTTCTCAGAATAGCAATTGCCTCATCATTTATATCCAAAGCGTCTATTTGTATGGTTTTATTTGATTCCAGTACTTCATCAATAAAAATACCTTCTCCTGCAGATGGTTCAAGTATCACATCGCAATCAACGACATCTAGCTTTGCCGCCATATAGGATGTGATTTCCTTTGAATTAGTATAATAAGAACAAAACAGATCTTTCATTGATAATCACCACTTTACTTTTAACTTAAGGATGATCTTAAGTTTTATCTTAAGTAAATTGTATCATACGAGGATTACCAAGTCAAGTATTTCAGTAAATCATTTTTCTGTAAGTGCAGTTTGAAATCTTCGCTAATGTCGTTTTGCCAATCCGCATTTTCATCAAGCCATTTTCTTATATCAAATCCCGTAAACTCTTTCATTGCAGCATAACTATCATTTGCGCAATATACATCCCAATACGGTGAATTTTTAAGAGTTTGTAAATAATGATTATTATCATCTTCGGGTTGTCTGACAAACAATATTGTTTTTTCAATTTCGCCCAAAGAGTTATAAATACTCGCAACTAAAAGTAAACGATTAGTATTTCCCTTTTCATTAGAACTAAAACCACTTTTGAAATCACAATTATAGTGAATTCCTTCTTGCTCAAAATGCAGATCTAATCCCAATTTTATACCGCCACTATCAACCATAGTCCAAGGGATATCATAGTGACGTTTAAGCTCTTCTTTGATTTCTTCGTTTAAATTTAAACTATCAATATACTCTGTCGCATTACTTTTAATTTTTGTTTGTACCGTAGCAAAGTTAGGAGGATTTATTAATGTCAATGCTTTAATAGGATAATCAAATGCAAGTTTGCAAAAAGGTTCCCACAATTCACCTATCCTACGAGCGAACGCCATATATTCGTATTCCCATACCTTATTGCGATATTCTAACATCACAATATAGGATGCATATGTAAGCATTAAAATTTCGTTCAGTAATGTTTCATTATTCCACGCTTCTTTTTTTGCTATAGCTTCAATACACTTAATTTCACGTTCTCTGTATTCTTTTATATTTTTATTAATTTCAGATGCTTTATCATTACGAGTTTTTTTTGTTTTTTCTAGATCTGACAAAATAGAATTCCCAACATCTCTAAAAGTCGAAATCCATTGTGCTTTAGTTTTAACCATAGCCGTTTCTCCTATTGATATGATTTTCTATTATATATTATATCGACATTTTTTTCAATATTCTACGGAGATGAAGGCGGGTTTTGATTAGAAAATAAAATTAAAAAAGTGGCAGAGAGATGTACTCTCCCTGCCATTGTTAATTTATTAGCTGCAAATGATATCGTTGTTTACAGCTTCTATTGCACGATTACGGATATTATTCATCTTTCTAACCCATTCCATTTGATTTTCAGCCTTGAGCTTTTCCGTTACATTTTCTTTTTCCGCCAGTTGTTTTACCAGCCGGGAAAACATTTCCTCTGCCTGTTCGTCAATATCGGCAAGGTAACTGTTCAGCTTGCAGGAAGTCAGCAAGTTCGTATAAAAAGCTCTTTTATGCTCCTTAATATATCTCAAGTGCCTTTGTCCCCAAATGCCTACTGGATTCTGTTCTTCTTCGGGCAGTGAGAGGCAAGGGAGATAATAATCTCCCTGCAGCTCGTACCATAATCCGTTCTTTTCGTCATAAATTTTCTTTTCCATCGTGTAGTCCTACCTTTCATCTTTATAATTTCTAAAGCGTGAGCCACGCTGTTTAGACTGTGTGATTTCCTTTGCCTGTTTCAGCATATCATCAATTTGTTTACTGCCAAAAACCTTGCGGAGCAGCTTATAATCTTGCAATTCTGCCTTTTGTTTAGCGTTGATATTTTCCAAGTTCTTTGCCTTTTCCGACAGTCTGTTGTTATCGTAATACAGACTTTGATTCGCCTGCCGCCATTGCTCCAAAGTGTTCTTCATTTCAAAATATTTGATGATTACACCCTGTACCGGTTCTCTCAATGCGTTGATTACAGACTGTGCAATTTTCGTTTTGTATGTCTTTGCGCTCATTAAAGCAGGAGGATCAGGGAGTTGATACTTCGGATCTTTATCAAAGTTTTTTACTACATTATCAAGAGACTTTTCGCAGTCAAGCATATTGTTTATCCGAGATTTTACAAGCTCCAATTTATCTTCTTGCTTGCTGATTTCATCACCTAACTGAGCCACTTCTTTCTCTCGTTCCTGCTTTTTGTAGTCAAGAACAGAGAGGTGTTTCTCGTGAGTTCCTTTGTGTTCCCATTCAATTCCGTGACGCTCCATCACGGCTGAAAGCTGTTCTTTTTCGAATTGTATCCACTGATTCCACTCTGTATTTTCACGAGTACCACCCTTGAAACCCTGTGCGGCTAATGCTTGTTTGAGCGAAACTCTTGTATCAAGTCCTCGCTTACTGCCGGTAATAAACGGGACAAAATCAATGTGTAAATGCGGTGTGGCTTCGTCCATATGAAGATGAACTGAGAACACTTTTAACTGCGGATTTCTCTCCTGAAACCCTTTATAATACTCGTCCAATACCTGTTTAGCGAGCACTCCGTTTTCGCTTTCCGCACTCATATCTTCCTTATTGCCTATCTGCAAAATGATTTCGTGAAACGGCTTTTCCTGCTTGGAATTGCAGATTTTTTCATAGTAATTCTTTATTTTTCTATCGGCTCGTGTCTGTTTATCATTGTATTTTTTAAGTGCCTTGTCGAACAATTGGTGATACACTTCCTTGATGTTCTCGTTGCAGTAATCTATATTAAGATGGGTTCGGCTCGGATCTACATTTTCAGCTTTGAATTTACGGCTGTTGTGATTAACAGAGCCTTTCCCGACCATTGCGCTTATTGTTCTTTTCATAAATTACACCTCCGATCTCTTAAAGATAGTTCTTCCTCGGTTCTGTTACTCTTGTCAAGAGTAACGCAAAAGCACTTTTGACAGGCGAGCCTATCAAAAATGCGACCTGCAAGCAGGTTTTGCGCTCTCCGAGGGGGTTATGGGGCGTTGCCCCGTTGTCTGCGGACAACTCCCCTGCAAGGGCTGTCCTTTGAAAAGGACACCCTGCACCCCGTCTAAACTTTATACTGTTACTTCCCGAAAAGGAAGATTGCAAGGTTGCAGATGTGCCTGCCTTTGCAATGTTGCAACCTTGAAAAGCTTCACTCTGTTTTTTCGGGAAGCTGCCAGTACCACTGACTGCCCTCTTTAACCGATTGGACATTCAGTGCTTTCTTTGCTTCATCCAGTACACGCTTTGAAATTCCCATCGCCTGTGCTTTCTTCACCAATTCTTTCTGCGGATATTTGCCCTTTGAAAGATATTCGAGTATTAAGTTTTCAGCCTGCTCTGATTTCTTTTCCTTCGGAATACCGCTTAACAGATCGTAAACCGAGATATCGTAATGTCCGAGCCAGCTGAATCCGTTTTCCTTGTCCAGTTCAAAGGCAATCGCTTCACCTTCGGGTGCAAGGGAAGACTTGTCCTGTACCATCACTCTGATCTGTGGATTGTCTTTAATTCTTCCGACAATCAAAACACTTCTTGCCGAAGCCTGAAAGTCAATCGAGCCAAGTCCACGGTAGGAAGATTTATTTCCGCTTCCTTTATTCATATGACCGACAAGCAAAACAGCGCAGTCATATTTTTCTGCGATTCGTCCGAGCTGTGCCATTACATTACGGACTTCATTGGCGTTGTTCATATTGATATTGGCACCGACATACGCCTGTATCGGGTCAAGGATTACCACCCTTGCGCCAACTTCTATAATTGCTTTTTCAATGCGTTCATCCAGCATACTGAGTGCGGCTTCTGATTCGTCTATGACTTTGATTTGCGTACAGTCCGCCTCAGCTGATTCTAACCTCGGCTTGATGGTATCTTCCAGTCCGTCCTCAGCAGTTTGATAGATGATCTTTACAGGCTCACGCTCGGTATTGTCATAGGGCAGTGCTTCTCCCTTTGAGAGAAGCGCCGCCAGCCTTAACGCCAAAGTTGTTTTTCCCTCGCCGGGATCGCCCTGAATGATTGTGATTTTTCCGTATGGGATATATGGATACCAGAGCCAGTTCACCTCTTTGCTCTGAACTTCATCCATACTGATAATTTTAAGTTCAGCCATTCATACCACCGCCTTTCAAAATAAAAGTGTTGATTTTCAAGTGATATGCGGTTATACTATTAACAGATACATTGAGTGACTGCCTTTCATCTGCGCCAACAGATGATGTTCGGGCGGTCATTTCTTTTTTATCATTCATTTGCATTCTCTCCTCTCAAGCCGATCAGTGTTACCGACACAAGCTCGATGATGTCAAGCAGTTCGTCCGACACTTCATCGGCTTTGTTAATTCGTTTTAACTCCGACAGAATTTCTGCCATTTCATTTTTCAGTGCTTTGTGAACTCTCGGGTTGCCTTGCACCACTACATCACGGTTCATACATTTTCGGTAGCAGTATTCCTGTTTCGGCAGTCCTGACAAAGCGACCGCTTTATTCAGCGCCTCGTTTTCTTCGGGTGAAACTCTGAACCCCACCGTAATACTTCTGAATCTGTTTTTCTTGTCTACATTTTTGGCTGACATTTTATTTTTCTCCCTTCCATATTTCGTCAAGTGTATTGACCATTTCATTTTGTTTAGACGGATACAAATGAGCGTATCGGTAAGTGATGTCAATGCTTTCGTGTCCCACACGGTCTGCGATTGCAACCGCTTGATAGCCTTGATCTATCAAAAGCGAAACGTGCGAGTGTCTCAGATCGTGTATGCGGATACGCTTAACGCCTGCCGCTTCTGAACCTCTTGTCATTTCGTGGTGCAGATAGCTTTTTGAAATGGGGAATATACGGTCATTTTCACCAGCTGAATAAAACATTGTGATATATTCCTGCATTTCTTCGCACAAGAAGTTCGGCATTTTAATGGTGCGGTTGCTTTTTGCTGTCTTTGGCGGAGTGATAACATCCTCTCCGTGCAGTCTTTGATAGGACTTGTTAATTGTTACCGTCTTGTTTTTAAAATCAAAGTCACCTGCTGTTAAGGCTAACAGCTCGCCCTCACGGATACCACACCAATAAAGCATTTGAAAAGCGTAATAGGAAACAGGCTTGTCCATCATTTCGTTTGAAAACTTTGTATATTCCTCGACAGTCCAAAAATCCATTTCCTTGCGTTCTTCTTTTCCCATATTGCCTACCGTTGCAGCTGGATTAAGTTTCAAACCGTAAATTCTAATTGCGTGATTAAAAAGTGCACTCAGCTGGTTATGGATTGTTTTCAGATAGCCTTGAGAAAGACTTTTTCCGCTTGAGTTTGTTTCTTTTCGGATTTCATTCTGCCAGGCAATTACATCTTTCGCTGTGATGTCGCACAGGCGCTTCTGCTCAAAGTACGGCATAATTTTAGTCTTGATAATATGCTCTTTGGTAAGCCAAGTGTTCTCTTTCAGTTTTGGTCTGACATCCTTTTCATACAGCTTCGCAAAAGTCTTAAAAGGCATTGTAATATCCGCTTTCTTCTCCATCAGGAAGGCTCGTTCCCATTCCTGAGCCTCACGCTTTGTGGCAAAACCTCGCTTCAGCTTTTGCTGTCGCTCTCCTTTCCAGTCCGTGTATCGAAACTGTACATACCAAGTTCCGTTTTTCTCGTTTTTAAATGCTGCCATTGTCCTGACCCCTTTCTGTGGTTGTTTTTGTGGAATAGAATTTTTCGTGGAAGAACTTTCTGTCGATTCTCCCTGCAATAGTGATACAACCCGTCGCTTTCAGCTCTTTGTTCAGCTGACGGATAAGTTTGTAAGCGTAAGGAAGCGAAACGCCCATTTCTTCGGCGACTTCTTCCACACGCATAAACATTTTGTTTGACATATTTTTTCTCCTTTCGTTTTTTACTTTAAATATTCGTTTTATTTCGTGTCGGAATACTTTCTGACCGCCTTCCGATTTGCCCGGGCGGGTACGCCATTACCGTGGTGTACGACGGTTATTCAGTTTTCACATACTTAACGCTATTAGTTTAAGTGTGTATCATTATTATACTAAGCAAATTCCGTAAAGTCAAGTGGTTTTGAGAAAATATTAACTTTATTTGTTTTAGCTATATTGACATACGCTAAGCGTATCTGTATAATATATATTATCAACAGATCGTTAGGAGGAAGTACAATGGCAATCGGTGAAAGAATCCGTTTCTTTAGAAATTTAAAAGGTATGACTCAAAAATATCTTGGTGTTCAGGTGGGTTTTCCTGAAAAGACTGCTGATATTCGTATGGCGCAGTATGAGTCAGGTTCAAGAACACCGAAAGCTGATTTAACAAATACGCTTGCAAAGGTGTTTGAAGTATCACCTCAGGCTTTAACTGTTCCTGATATAGACAGCTACAACGGTCTTATGCACACCTTATTTACCCTTGAAGATTTATACGGTCTTAAAATTACTGAGCTTGACGGAGAAGTGTGTCTGCATTTGGACAAGGGAATGGGTACAAATTACATAACGATGTTTGAGATGTTCTCTGCGTGGAAAGAACACGCTGAGAAATACAAAAACGGTGAAATTACAAAAGAGGAATACGACCATTGGCGTTATAACTATCCAAAAGATATTGTAAATCAGACTAAGGCAGAGCTTGATAAAAAACGAAGCAATGACTAACTATAAAGGAGATTTCTTATGGCTGTAACAACGATTAAAGCTGTTTTTCAGTGCGATGTACAAAAAGTATGGAATGTTGTAACTTCATTGGAAAACTACTCCTGGCGAAGTGATTTAAGCAAGATTGAAGTTGTAAATGAAAAACAATTTATCGAATATACGAAGAATGGATTTGCAACTAAATTCACTATTACTGCAACAAAACCAAATAAACTTTGGGAATTTGATATAGACAACGACAATCTAAAAGGTCATTGGACAGGTATATTCTCTCAAGGCAACGGAACTACAGACATTATATTTACCGAAGATGTTACTGCAAAGAAAATATTTATGAAACCGTTCGTAAAAGCTTTTCTGAAGAAACAACAGAAAGCATATGTGGAGGATTTGAGAATAGCTTTGGGTGAATGAACATAACAAAAAAGGCATTACCGACTGCAAAAGTCAGTAATGCCTTTTCAATTTAAGATATTATGTTTTACTTGCAAGCCACTTGAAATTCAAGAATAATCTTAAATTTCAGCCTGCTATCATTTTGCTATCAAATGGTCTTTTGAAACTTCTCAAACTCGCATAAACACTGGGTTTGTTAAGCCCATTGTATTATTCCCACTCAATTGTTGCCGGAGGTTTGCCAGTGATATCATAAACGACCCGATTGATATGCGGAACTTCATTGACAATACGCGAGGAGATCCGATCCAGCAAAGGATAGGGGAGATGCGCGTAGGTACAGGTCATAAAATCGCTGGTGACCACTGCGCGCACGGCAACGGTATAGTCATAGGTGCGTCCGTCGCCCATTACGCCGACGCTTCTGGTATTGGTCAGTACGGCAAAATACTGATGGGCTTTCGCGCGGGAGCGGGAAATCTCTTCCCGTACAATGGCATCGGCTTCTCGCAGAACATTTAATTTTTCCCTTGTTATTTCCCCTACAATGCGAATTGCCAGCCCCGGGCCGGGGAAGGGCTGCCGATCTACTAATACTTTGGAGAGCTTTAACTGCCGCCCCAGTCTGCGTACTTCGTCTTTAAAGAGGCCGCGCAGGGGCTCCACCAGACCGATAAAGCCCATGTCCTCCGGCAGACCGCCTACATTGTGATGGCTTTTGATTGTGGCGGAATTGTTGGCGCCGGATTCAATAACGTCCGGATAAATGGTTCCCTGGGCGAGAAATTTGCAGTCTCCGTGCTTGCGCGCTTCTTCTTCAAACAAGGCTACGAATTCACGGCCGATGATTTTTCGCTTCTGTTCCGGATCGGAAACGCCGCGGAGCTTGGAAAGAAAACGGTCTTCTGCGTTAACGCGGATAAATTTCAGTCTTTTCTTTGAAAATACAGCTTCAATTTCATCGCCTTCGTTTTTTCGCATACAGCCGTGATCGACAAAAATACATACTACCTGGTCAGGAATTGCTTTCTCCAGTAAAGCTGCACATACCGAGGAGTCCACGCCGCCGGAAAGACCGAGGAGAACTTTGTCCGTTCCAACCTGAGCACGGATGGCGCTGATCTGCTGCTGGATGTAATCCGCCATCGTAAAATCTCCTTTAGCACCGCAGATATTGTATACAAAGTTTTTGATGATCTCCGTACCGTTGTCGGTGGTTTCTACTTCCGGATGAAATTGCAGACCATAGAGAGCCTTTTCGGTGTTTGCAATCGCTGCATTCTTGCAGTTTGCCGAATGTGCAATGGAAACAAAACCCGAAGGGAGTTTTTCTACATGATCGGTATGGCTCATAAGGGTTTTGGTCTGCGGAGGAAGATTTTGAAATAAAGGGGAAGAGACGTCCAGCTGCGTATCGATTTTTCCGTATTCCCGCAGATTTCCGCTTTCTACCGTACCGCCCAGCGTATGGCACATCAGCTGCAGGCCATAGCATATGCCTAAAATTGGAATGCCCAGGGAAAAAACAGCGGGGTCGCAGACGGGGGCGTCTTTTTCATATACGCTGCTGGGACCGCCGGTAAAGATAATGCCGATGGGGGATAGGGATTGAATTTGCGCTGCTGTAAGACTTCCGGGCTTGATTACGGAATATACGTTGCACTCGCGTACGCGCCGGGCAATCAATTCTTTGTACTGTCCGCCGAAATCAAGAACAAGGATGGTTTGATTTTGCATGAAGATCTTTCCTTAATATAAAATATACGATAGATAATATAATAAAAGGCGTATTTTGTCAATGAAAAACATAGAATACGGCAAAGCCAACGCCACATAAGGATGTTTAGAAAAACGCCCTCCGAAAGAGTTTGTTTCTTCGGAGGGCGTAATTTGTGTAAGAGCATACTCATTTTGTCTCGTTAATTCCAAATTCTATCAGCAAATTACGATACCGTTCCATTTCCCACTGCGCTACGGGAAACGCAGTATTGTACAAACAGTGATCCATGACATCTGCATCTTTCAATAATTCGTCATATGGTTCGTGAATGTGTTTTTTATCACTATGTCTTGAAATAGCGGTAGTAACTATTTTAATTTCGTCATCACTGTATAACCTCATTGTTTTCAATATTGTTTCTGCTTGTTCTGCACCCTTTGCAGCGTAATTATCGCTGGTGCCACCGGACATATAAAATATATCATGAAGCATTCCGCAAGTTGTAGCAAGTTCAACATTCAAATTCCTTTTCATAGCTAACAATGTACAAAATCGTGCAACGCCGTACATATGAGAGATATACATACGGATATGATCTGATTTCTCATTAAAAATAATCTTATCAATTTCATTGCGTAATATTTCAAGCCGATTTTCCATAAAATTTCCCCCTAAAACTAATATAGAAATAATTTCTCTCACAGTATAACATATGTCCTACACCGTAACAAGCAGGGAAACTGTATGGACAGTTTCCAACAAAGCGATATTTGCCGTTAGATAATGGACGGTTCTGTACCGATGTGGATACAGAACCGTCCATTTACAATAACTTCCTTATATGGCGTTGCCAAAAGAGACGGCTCTTTTTCGTTCAGTAAAAACTGCAAGGAAAGTTTTTGATCCGTAACACATAAATATTGCTTTAAAAGATATTTGGTGGTATAATACCTACAATAATTTTATCAAGAAAAAGATTTGAGGGATCCTTATGAATCGGGTAATCATACCGCACAATTATAAAGAAAAGCTGGATATTTATCAAACGCAGCTTGCCATCAGCAGAGTGAAGCAGGTATTTCAGCAAAAACTTGCGGCTGCGCTTTGTTTAAAGCGTGTAACTGCGCCGCTGTTTGTTTTGCCGGAAACCGGATTGAATGATGATTTGAATGGTATTGAGCGCGCTGTAACCTTTGATATCAAGGCTACGGGAAAAACGGCGCAGGTAGTACATTCCCTGGCTAAGTGGAAACGAATGGCACTGCATCAGTATCATTTTGAAGTGGGAACCGGCCTTTATACGGATATGAATGCCATACGCCGCGATGAAGATATGGATAACCTGCATTCAATCTATGTGGATCAATGGGATTGGGAACGAGTGATTACCCGGGAGCAGCGCAATACGAAATTTTTAAAGAGTGTTGTGACGGATATCGTGGCCGCTATTGCCGATACTGCGCAAGAGGTAAAAAAAGAGTTTCCGGCGCTGACAGTTGAACTTAAACGGGAGACGGCGTTTATTACTGCTCAGGAATTAGAGGATCTGTATCCTGCGCTTTCTCCGAAAGAAAGAGAAAATGAATATACCCGTGAAAACGGCACGGTTTTTATTATGCAGATCGGCGACCGGCTGAAATCAGGCAAGCCGCATGACGGCCGGGCACCGGATTATGATGACTGGAAGCTTAACGGTGATATTCTCTTCTGGAATGATGTATTGGGATGTGCAATGGAGATTTCCTCTATGGGAATACGGGTGGATGAAAAAGCACTGGATGAACAGCTGGATAAAACCGATTGTAATTACCGGCGTGAGCTGTCTTTTCACCGCATGCTGCTTGCGGGAGAGCTTCCGCTTACGATTGGCGGAGGCATTGGGCAGTCCCGGCTGTGTATGTTATTGCTTCAAAAGGCGCATATCGGGCAAGTGCAGGTATCACTCTGGGATGAAGAAACCATGAAAATATGCAGCCAAAATGGTATTGTGCTGCTTTGAACGGCAGAAAAGGGGGAGAAGTTTTATGAGATATGACTATCAGACAAAGGGCACCTGTTCTACAAAAATTTCTTTTGATATAGAAGGAAATGTTGTAAAAAATGTGCAGTTTACGGGCGGCTGCAACGGGAATTTGAAGGCGATTTCTACTTTAGTGGACGGAATGACCGTGGAGGAAATCGAAAAAAAGCTTGATGGAATCACTTGCGGCTGGAAGAAAACCAGCTGTTCAGATCAATTGGCCAATGCTGTACGCCAGGCATATGAGGAAAGTAAAAATGCATGATTTTATGTTTTATACGCCTACCAGGGTGTTCTTTGGAAAAAATGCGTTGAGCTATCTTGGCACGGCACTGCAGGAACGGAGAGCGTCCCGTGTTTTACTGCATTTTGGCGGTCACTCGGCGCTTTCTTGCGGTTTGATTGAGCAAATAGAAGCACAGCTGCGGGAAGTTAAAATTTCTTCTGTTCGTCTCGGCGGCGTTTTGCCTAATCCGCGTATTGAACTGGTACGGGAAGGAATCACGCTTTGCAAAAAGGAAAATATTGATTTTATTCTTGCCGTGGGCGGCGGAAGTGTGATCGACAGTGCCAAGAGTATCGGTATGGGGCTGGCAAATGAAATGGATCCTTGGGAGATGATCTCCGGCAATAGAATGCCTCAGAAGCATTTTCCATTAGGCTGTGTTCTTACGATAGCTGCGGCCGGAAGCGAAATGAGTAATTCCCACGTGATTACAAATGGCGTTTATAAAAGATCGCTGAATCATGATCTGCTGCGGCCGGATGTTGCTTTTTTAAATCCTGAGTTGACCTATACCGTGCCGCGTTTTCAAACCGGATGCGGAACAGTGGATATTATGATGCATACGCTGGAGCGCTTTTTTACGCAGGATGCTGCCGTTCAGCCCACCGATGCTATAGCTTTATCGCTTTTAAAGCAGGTAAAAATTTTTGGCGAAATTGCTGCAGAAGAACCGCAGAACTATGAGGCAAGGGCTGCTTTGATGTGGGCCTCCAGTCTTTCGCATAACGGCCTTACCGGCTGCGGAAAAAATACGCTGTTTCCGGTGCATAAGCTGGAACACGATTTCAGCGGCTTATATGATGTGGCACATGGTGCGGGGCTTTCGGTGCTTTTTCCTGCTTGGGCGCAATATATATATTCTTATGATATACCCCGTTTTGCGGCTTTGGCGCGCGAGGTATTCGGTGTGTGCGAACAGCAGGATGAGGTTGCCGCCGTACAGGGGATCAGGCAGATGAAAACGTTTTTTAGAAAAATTGGTATGCCGGTAACGATGGCCGAATTGGGCATAGACGAAAAAGATTTTTGTAAAATTGCAGATATGACCACCGATAACGGCAGAAAAACAATCTTGTCTTATATACCTCTGAAGAAAGAGGATATTTTAAAAATTTATCAATTGGCAAAATAAAAAAACGGAGGGGTTCTTTTATGGAAAGATACGCATGGAAAGCAGTAGTAAAAGAGGGATGTTTGGAAGAATACGTACGCAGGCATCAGGCGATATGGCCGGAGTTGGTAGAGCTGTTAAAGCAGGCAGGGATTTGCAATTACAGCATATGGAACGTAGGGAATGAATTGTTTGGATACTATGAGTGTGCCAAGGGAGTTGACTTTGCAGCCAAAACTCAGGCGGAAAGCCCATTGGTGGATAAGTGGAATGAATATATGAAGGATGTTATGATTATGGAGATGGATCCGGTTACCGGCGCACAGCCGATGCTCACTGAAGTATTTCGGATGGAGTAATTCATCGTTTTTACCGGACAGCATGATTTCAGGCTGTTTCCACGAGACAGCGTTTGCTTTTTAATGTCTGTACAGGAGAGGAAAAGGATAACAAACCCGTGGGAAGGGTATAAAAATCTCTTTCAAATTACTATTTTGTAGGAATACATCCTGTATCATCCCATTTTACTGATACAGGCAAATAATTTGGCGCGAAGTCTTATGAAAGTTTTGAGCCGGATATACTGCTTTATGACGGAGATACCATTTTCCTTGGCAGTACGGTTATTTAGAGCATACGCACGCCGGGATATACGCCCGGAACATTCAGCTACTTTTTTGCAGTTGAAGAAAACGGCAAAAAACTTGCTTGCGGAATGCATGGCGGCGCAGGCACAAATTCCATGGCGAAAGTTTTTGGAAACCGTATGGGCGTTCCTATCGGTGTCGGGAAGATTTCTTCAAGGGCTGGAAAAGCTGCGTCAATATCCTGTTGATATTACACTGGAAAATTATGTGTGGAATAATCGTGCTGAAGAACAATCCGCATTGCTGGACAAGAGGGGAACAATCCCTTTATTGATGCAGCGGAGTGGGAATGTTTTCTTGCAGAACGCGCTGCGCATATGGAGCAGTTGATTGCCTGTGGAAAATAAGCATAGACTGAAACTATTTTTTTAAAGATGCCCCATGGTGTTTGTAAAACTATGGGGCGTCTTTGTATTTTCAGATTTTATACTTTTTCAAAATATTTTTCGATAATATTATACAAAAACGTTGATTTTATCACAAATAATAGTAGACAAATTATGGAAAATGTTACATAATTATGTTGAGGTGGTTAAAAATGATGTATGGTACTTATAAAAATTCCCGCAACTTAAGTTGGAATATTTTAATAAAAGAAAAAATTATCAAGCTTCCGGTCAATATTATAGATTTATGCCGCCATATGGGGATAGCTGTTAAATATTATGAATCAACAGATGATAATGATGGAAAAAGCATGATCCTTAACGGAGTTCCTGTTATATTGGTTGACAAAAAATGCAGCGTTCAGCGGCAACGGTTTACTGTAGCACATGAGCTGGGACATATTTTGTTAGGACATGTAGGCGAATGTGCCCTTTTCAACCGGGAACCATCTTCAACGGATGCGCCTATAGAGCAGGCAGCAAATATTTTTGCAAGCAGACTGCTGGCTCCGGCATGTGTTCTGTGGGGAAAAAAGATCCATACTGCTTCTGAAATTTCCGATTTGTGCGGGATCAGCAGGCAATCCGCTGAGTATAGAATGGAACGGATGAATGTTCTGTATCAGCGCAACAGATTTCTTACATCGCCGTTGGAACGACAAGTATATGAACAGTTCAGACCTTTTATAGAAGATCTTCCGGAGGAACATCGGGCAAATTAATGATTTCCTCTATTTCTTTTTCGGACATATATACTTCTTCAAAGTTACCATTTCGTGCGGCAATTTGCACTTTGTGCAGTTTTTCGGCAGTTTTTGAACGTGTATTTTCTTCGGCTACATTTAACAATGTATCGACGGCGCTTTGCATTTCAGGTTTTTGGCGGTAAGCCGTTATTACTTTTTTTTCATGCGCAGAGAGCGGAAAGTCTGAGAAACTCGTTTTTGTATTTTTTGAGGATTCTTCGGTAGAAAGAAAGCAGCTCAGACCGGATATCGACAGAACGGACGTGGTGTTTGTGGAAGAAGATTTGGACAATAAGGAAATAAAAGTAGAAGGACAGGGAAATCTTGACACAAAAGAGACGGAAGGATATAATGAAAATATACGCTTTGATGAGGTTAAGGAGCATTTGACGGAATCCCCTTCACAATTAACTGAAACATTCTACAAAGAGTTGGAGAAAGCTCTTAGCGGGGAGAATGAGGAAAATGAAATAACGAAAGACAAATATACTTTAAGTAATATTGAAGCAAGAAAATGGTATTTGGAACAAGAGGCAAAAATACCAGATTTGATTGATAAAAATTTATCCTTAGAAGAACAGGCTAAACAAGCATTTAATCTGCGAAATCAATTTAGAATGGAGGCTAGAGAATTGATGGCAGATAGAGTATTGGCGGAATCTTTGTATAAAACAGATCCAAATAAGTCATGGGAGGAGATGATTCAGAGACAAATTGACAAAGGATTTACTGGTGATAGTATATATAAAGAAATAATTGCAAGCTCGCAACGTTCAAGAAAAACTGTAAATAAATCACTGGGATTGGAATGAAAATTTATGGAAGTCACTTATAAAAAACATATAAATATAGATAAAAAAAATAGAACGGAATTTTTATTTGTTAATTGGGATTATGAAAATGGTAACGATTGTATAGCAAAAATTTTCTGTAAAGAGTTCGGCATGTCGGCAGAAGAAAAGAGGGATTATATATACTTCAGTGTAATAAAATTGCATTTAGATAATCTTGTTTATGAGTTACTATGGCATGAAGATTTTGGAAATATGATATATGCTATTGAACCAAATGGGGATATTGTGGATACACTAGAGCAAAGGTTGAAGGTTGTATTAAAAATTTTAAATAAAGAATTAAAAAGAAGTTGATTATAGCTATATCTTAGGATAACACAAAACTAAATGTCGTTTTATTTTAATCTATCTTCTGTCATCTTAAGTAGTATTAAACGCAGGCAGAAGATAGATTTCTTTTATAAATTCTCGGAATGGAAAGAAAATATTTCAGACCGGATACCGACAGAACGGACGTGGTGTTTGTGGAAGAAGATTTGGACAATAAGGAAATAAAA
>ERZ1673696.1569-NODE-1569-length-18555-cov-10.191568_pt1 | contig 18555 bp, 14 predicted proteins | sample MGYA00580226_ERZ1673696 | MGnify/ENA primary metagenome ERZ1673696 (study PRJEB41218, sample SAMN15661743) | gut metagenome | host: Homo sapiens | place: Canada: London | collected 2015-08-20/2019-03-30 | study: EMG produced TPA metagenomics assembly of... | reverse complement strand
AGCAGGACGCCGACATCGTGGCCTTCATCCACCGTCCGGAGTATTACGGCATCAATCAGGACGAGAACGGCATGCCGACGGCGGGTATGGCCGAGATCATCCTCGCCAAGCACCGTAACGGCGCCGTGTGCGACGTCAACCTGCGCTTCCTCAAGGAGCAGGCGCGTTTCGCCGACGTGGATGACACGATGCTGCCGCCGTCGCAGGCGGCTGACAGCCAGCAGGCCTACGACGACTATGCCAGCGGTTCGAACGCCGTGCCGGGAGCCGGAATCGGCGGCGGACTGGGCGCGGGAATCGGCGGCGGGGAGTTCGACCCCAATCCGCCCGCGCTGAACGACGAGGCGCCGTTTTAGAAGAGCCGGTTTAGAGGGGCGCTGCGGCTGATGTGGCCGGCGAAGTCGGTGCGGCTGAGGCGGTCGGTGCAGGCGATGCAGGCAGTGCGGTCAGTGCGGACGACTGTGGAAGAGGCAGGTAACAGAATGGTTAATTGATAATATTTTTCTGATAGATGTTTGTCCGGACCTATGCAGGAGCGATCGTGGGGATCGATGCCGCGGCGGTGACCGTCGAGGTCAATATCGCCGGCGGCGGACTGGGAATGTACCTCGTGGGGCTGCCGGACAGCGCCGTGAAGGAGAGCGAGCAGCGCATACGTGCGGCGTTCGAGAACTCCGGGGAGCGGATGTCGGGCCGCAAGGTGGTCGTGAGTCTGGCTCCGGCCGACCTGCGCAAGGAGGGCGCGTCGTTCGACCTGCCGATCGCCGTCGGGATTCTCGCGGCGATGTCGCGGGTGAATGCCGAAACGCTTGCCGGGACGATGTTCGCCGGGGAGCTGTCGCTGGACGGGACGCTGAAACCCGTGCGGGGCGTGCTGCCGATGGCGGTGCGCGCGCGGGAAGAGGGATTGCGGCGGCTGGTGCTGCCGGCGGCGAATGCCGCGGAGGCGGCCGTGGTCGAAGGCGTCGAGGTGATCGGGGCCGGAAGCCTGAAGGAGGTGATCGGACTGCTGAACGGCGAACGGGAGATGACGCCGGCGGTGCCTGCGGACCGGGAGCCGTTCGGGGCGGAGGCGGGCCGTTATGAAGAGGATTTTGCCGATGTGAAGGGCCAGACGCATGTGAAGCGTGCGCTGGAGATAGCCGCCGCGGGCGGTCACAACGTGCTGATGATCGGGGCGCCGGGTTCGGGCAAGACGATGCTGGCCCGCAGGATGCCGACCATCCTGCCGCCGCTGTCGCGCGAAGAGGCGCTGGAGACCACCAAGATACACTCCGTGGCTGGGAATATGGCGGCGGGCGGCCTGCTGGCGCGGCGGCCTTTCAGGGCGCCGCACCATACGATTTCGCAGGCGGCGCTGATCGGCGGGGGACAGTCGCCGCGGCCCGGCGAGGTGTCGCTGGCCCACAACGGGGTGCTGTTTCTCGACGAGCTGCCCGAATTCGGGCGCAGCGTGCTGGAGGTGCTGCGGCAGCCGCTGGAGGAGAAGAGGGTGACCGTCTCGCGGGCGAAATACAGTGTGGAATATCCCGCCAACTTTACGCTGGTGGCGGCGATGAACCCCTGTCCGTGCGGCTATTACAACCATCCGGCGAAGGAGTGCGTATGTTCGCCGGGGGCGGTGCACCGCTATATGAGCCGGATTTCGGGACCGCTGATGGACCGGATCGACCTGCATGTGGAGGTGACGCCCGTGCCGGCGGCCGAACTTTCGGCGGCGGCGCCCGGCGAGCCGAGCGCCGCGGTCCGCGAGCGGGTCGTGCGGGCGCGGGAGGTGCAGGCGGCGCGTTTCGCGGGGACGGAGGGCGTGCATACCAACGCCATGATGAACGTGGCGATGCTGCGCGAATACTGTCGGCCGGACGCCGCTTCGGCGGCGCTGCTGGAGCGGGCCATGGAGCGGCTGTCGCTCTCGGCGCGGGCTTACGACCGCATTCTGAAAGTGGCCCGCACGATCGCCGATCTGGCGGGGCGCGAAACCATAGCGGCGGCCGATGTGGCCGAAGCGATCAACTACCGCTCGCTGGACCGGGGAAACTGGGGGCGGTAAAAGGAGGACGAAAGGGCGGCGAACGGAAAGAATTCGTAATTTTGCAGGCGGCTTGCCTTGGAATGTTGTCCGGGGCGGAAGTCTGCACCCCGGTTTTCAGATCGCCGGGTTTCCGGATCGCCGGGTTTCCGGACCGCCGGGTTTCCGGACCGCCGGGGACGGCCCTCGGATTAGCGGGCTGCCGGGTTAGCAGGCTGTCGGGGCTTCGGGCCGGGCCGCCGGGGCGGTGCCGCGGTCGGGCCTTTGAGTTGTCGGGATCTTCGGGCTTTCGGGTTGACGGGCCGTCGGATCTTCGGACAGTCGGAGGCGGGTTGAAAGATATTGATTGTAAGTAAAAAAGATAAAATAGCATGACAAGGAAAATCATCCTTTCGGGCGGCGGAACGGGCGGACATATCTATCCGGCCGTGGCTGTTGCGGAAGCGTTGAAACGGCGGTTCGGCGACGGGGTCGAGATTCTCTTCGTGGGCGCCGAGGGCAAGATGGAGATGGAGAAGGTGCCCGCGCTGGGCTACCGCATCGTGGGACTGCCCATAGCGGGTCTGCAGCGGCGCATGGACTGGCACAACCTCGCGGTGCCGTTCAAGGTGCTGAAGAGCGTCTCGATGGCCAAGAAGACCATTCGTGAATTCGGGGCCGATGCGGTCGTGGGATTCGGCGGCTATGCCAGCGCTCCGGTGCTGTGGGCCGCGCAGCGGCTGGGCGTGCCGACGGTGATTCAGGAGCAGAACTCCTATGCCGGGCTGACCAACAAGATTCTGGCCAAGCGTGCGAAGCGCATCTGCGTCGCCTATGAGGGGATGGAGCGTTTCTTTCCGGCCGGCAGGATCACGATGACGGGCAATCCCCTGCGGGGCCGTTTCTCGAAAGAGGGGGCCGACCGGGGCGAAGCGTTGGAATATTACGGCTTTACGCCCGATCTTCCGGTGGTGCTGGTCGTGGGCGGATCGCTCGGAACGCGGTCGCTGAACGAGATGATGAAGGCGTGGATACTCGCGCTCGAAGGCGCGGACGCTCCCGTGCAGGTGATCTGGCAGACGGGCAAATATTATGAGCGCGAGATGCAGGCGTTCTTGGCGGCGCATCCGGTTGCGAATATCTGGCAGGGGGCCTTCATCGACCGCATGGACTATGCCTATGCGGCGGCCGATCTGGTCCTCTCGCGCAGCGGGGCGGGGACTGTCTCGGAGTTGTGTCTGGTGGCGAAGCCCGTGCTGTTCGTGCCCTCGCCCAATGTGGCCGAGGATCATCAGACCAAGAATGCCAAGGCGCTGGAAGCCAAGGGCGCGGCGGTCGTGGTGCCCGATGCCGAGGCCCGGACGGCGGCCATGAGGCGGGCGATGGAGCTGCTCTCGGACAAGGAGGCTTTGCGGACGATGAGCGAAAACCTCGAAAAGCTGGCGCGCCCCGATGCGGCGGAGCGGATCGTGGATGAAATCGAAAAGGTAATGAAATAGCGCCGCTTCCGGCGTTTCCCCTGCGCCGCGCGGCGGGTGTTTTTGCCGTGCGGGCGATGAATGCGGCGGGGACCGTGCGGAGGGAGGAGCGGTGCGGAGAACGATAAAACTTAATCGGATGGAGTTTCAAAATATCTATTTTCTGGGAATCGGCGGCATCGGCATGAGCGCCTTGGCGCGTTATTTCCTGCATGAAGGCAAGCGGGTGGCCGGTTACGACCGCACCCCCTCGCATCTGACGGACGAACTGGCGGCCGAAGGTGCTGCGATTCATTTCGAGGACGACGTGCGGCGGATTCCCGCGGAGTTTCTCGACCCGGCGGCGACGATGGTGGTGTATACCCCGGCCGTGCCGCAGGATCACGGGGAGTATCAATATTTCGTGAGTCACGGGTTCTGCGTCGAGAAGCGTTCGCAGATGTTGGGACATCTCGCCGAGGGCAAGTATGTGATGGCCGTGGCGGGGACGCACGGCAAGACCACGACCTCGACGCTCGTGGCGTGGCTCAACCGCGGCGTGACGGGCGGAGGAAGCGCTTTTCTGGGCGGAATATCGAAGAACTTCGGCGGCAATCTGGTGCTGGGCGCGGGGGCGCGGCTGGCGGTCGAGGCCGACGAGTTCGACCGTTCGTTCCTGCGGTTGTATCCCGACGTGGCGGTGATTACCTCGGCGGATGCCGACCACCTCGACATTTACGGCACGCACGAGGCGGTGAAGGAGGCTTTTTCGCAGTTCGTGCGGCAGATCAGGCCGGGCGGGTTCCTCATTATCAAAGAGGGGGTGGATATCGTGCTGGACAATCCGCAGATCACCGTTTACCGCTATTCGTACGACGTGCCGTGCGATTTCTACGCCCGCAACGTGCAGCTGCTCGAAGGCGGGCATTACCGCTACGACATCGTGACGCCCGGCGGCGTGGTCGAGGGGTGCACGCTCGGCATTCCGGGATGGGTCAATATCGAGAATTCGGTGGCGGCCGCGGCGTCGATATGGTGTGCGGCGCAGGCCGAAGGCACGACGCCCGATGCGGAGAGGCTGAGAGAGGCGCTGGCGTCGTTTGCGGGCGTGAAGCGGCGTTTCGAATTCTATGTCAATACGCCGAAGCAGGTTTACATGGACGACTACGCCCACCATCCGCGCGAGCTGGCGGCGACGCTGACGTCGGTGCGCAAAATGTTTCCGGGACGGCGCATCACGGCGCTGTTCCAGCCGCACCTCTACACGCGGACGCGCGACCTTTACAGGGAGTTCGCCGAAGCGTTGTCGCATGCCGACGACGTGGTGCTGCTGCCGATCTACCCGGCGCGCGAGGAGCCGATCGAAGGCGTGACGTCGGAGATCATCGCCCAAGGCGTGACGGTGCCGTGCCGCATCGTGGAGCGGGCGGCGCTGGCCGATACGGTGGCGGCGATGGACACGGACGTGGTGGTGAGCTTCGGCGCGGGCAACATCGACGCCTGCTGCGGGGCGATCGCCGAAAAGCTGAAAGCGAAGAGTTAGCCGGGGGACCGGCGGCCGGGGCGCATGTCCGCCGGACCGGATGTAAAAACCGCAGAAGACGAACCGACGGATAATCAGAGAATAAAGACGAGTTTGAAAAAATACCTCCGATACGCACTGCTCACGCTTTTGTGGGGCACCGTGGCCGCATATGTCATTTATGCGGGGACGGCGGCGGGGAGGTTGCGTGCCGGGAAGAAGGTCGGCAGGGTCGAGATCGAGGTGGTGGACAGCTCGTCGATGGGCTATCTGGTGTCGGGCCGCATGGTGCGCGAGTGGATCGCGCACAGCGGAATCAAGACGAACGGCACGGCAGTTGATGCGGTAGAGCTGGCGGCCATCGAGGCCCTGATCGCCAAAAACGGATTCGTGGAGCGCGTGGACGCCTATGTGACTTACGGCGGCGTGCTGCATATCGACATCAGCCAGCGCAGGCCCCTGCTGCGGCTGCTGACCGACGGCGTGGATTCGTACGTCACGCCCGAAGGCTATGTCTTCGCCGCGCCGCGCGCCTCGTCGCTCTACGTGCCGGTGGTGACGGGGGCTTACCGTCCGCCGTTTCCCGCGTCGTTCGTCGGCTCCGTGCGCGGGCATATCGACCTCGAACGGGCGAAGATCGACAAGCGGATCGCGGAGCTGGAGCGTGAGAAGTACCCCTTCTTCCGGCGCGAACTGCAGAACGACCGCAACATATCGGCGCTGCGCCGCATGCGCATCAAGAAGCAGTGGTGGCGGATGGAAAGCTCCGCGGCGTTCGATGCGCGGGTCGAAGAGCTGCGCGCCCGCAAGGCGGAACTGCGGCGCAAATACCGCTACGAAGCGCGTCTGGTGCAGGAGGGAATAGACCGCATCGCGCAGCGGCAGGAGGCCGAAAGGCTGAAACAAAAAAAGTTGGAGAAAAGCTACGAAGATTTCATGAAACTGCTTACCTTTGTAGAGTTCATCGAAGATGATGACTTCTGGAGGTCGGAGGTGGTGCAGATTGCCGCGCATACGACCCCCAGCGGAGCTTTAGAGGTGGAGCTGGTGCCCCGGAGCGGCCGCCATACCATCGTCTTCGGACGTATCGAGCAGGTGGAGCGCAAATTCGACAAATTGCTGCGTTTCTACCGCAGCGGTCTTATGAACATCGGCTGGGGGGAGTACCGGACGATAGATATCAGATACAACGATCAGGTGGTTTGCAAGAAATAAAAGGATTATACCGTGGAAAGAAAGAATTATACCGTTGCCGTCGATCTGGGTTCGTCGAACGTCGTGGTGGCTGTCGGCGAGAAGAACGCCGAAGAGCGGCTCGATGTGGTGTGCGTCGTGTCGAAACCCGTCGAGGGGGTCAATGCGGGCAAGATTGAGAATATCGAACTGGTGAGCCGCGCCATCCGCGAAGCCGTGTCGGAGGCCGAGGAGCAGTTGGGAATCCGCATCACCGAGGCCTATGCCGGTATTTCGGGCGACTTCGTGCGCTGTGCGCGGCATATGGACCACGTCTTCGTCTACGATCCGCAGAACGGTGTCAATCAGAAGGACGTCGATGCGCTGTTCGACCGCATGCGCAACGTGCAGGCGCCCGACGACGAGACCATCATGGACCGCGTACCCCAGAACTATGTGGTGGACGACAATCAGGAGGTGAAGAATCCCGTGGGGTCGTTCGGCAAGAAGCTCTCTTCCACGTTCAACTTCATCCTCTGTCTCAAGACCCCGATGCAGCGGCTCGACATGGCCCTCAAACGGGTGGGAATCAAGATGCTGAGCGTTACGTCGAACGCCATAGCCACGGCCGAGGCGGTGCTGCTGCCCGACGAGAAGGAGGAAGGCGTGGCCGTGGTGGATATCGGCGGCGGCGTGACCGACGTGGCGGTTTACTACCGCAACGTGGTGCGTTATATCGCCACGATCCCGATGGGGGCGACGGCGATCAACCGCGACATCCGCACGATGAGCGTGCCCGAAAAGCATGTGGAAAGTCTCAAACAGAAATACGGCTCGGCGGTGGCCGAGCTGGCTCCCGAAGACAAACTGATCCGCGTGAACGGCCGCACGGCCCGCGAGGCGAAGGATATTCTGCTGCGCAATCTGGCGACGGTGATCGAAGCCCGCGCCACGGATATCGCGGAGTTCGTATTGCAGGAGATCAAGGATTCGGGATATATCGGCAAGCTGGCTTACGGGATCGTTCTGACGGGCGGTTCGGCCAAGCTGAAGGACCTCGACGAACTGTTCCGCCGGGTGACGGGCATGGATGTGCGCGTCGCGTCGGCCGAGACCGGGATTGCCGAGGAGTCGAAAGAGAAGGCCGCCGATCCGGCTTACGCCACGGCGGTCGGCATTCTGCTGAAAGGCGCCGAGCAGGGCGCCTGCGCATTTGTCGAGCGGCCCGTGGCCCGGCCTGCGGAACAGCAGGGCTTCCGGCCCCCGCAGCCGCAGCCCGCTCCTGAGTTCCGCCACACGCCGCGCTTCCAGCAGCCTGTGCAGGCGCCGCCCGCAGCTCCGGCGGCGGAAGAGGCGGAGGAGGATGCCGCTGCGGAACGTGAGGAGGCCCCGGTGATCGAACCCAAGCGCAAGCGCGACTGGGGCTCGATTTTCCAGAAGACCTTCGACAAGATCAACAAGAGTTTCACGGCGGCCGAGGACGAAGAGATTTAAGGGATAATTTGCCGCGCCCCGGTGTCCGGCCCACGCGGCGGTCTTACGGCGGTGTTTGCGGCATGAATTTCGTGTTTGCGGGGACGGTTCGGCGATGTGAAGGTCCGGCGATGCGGAGGTCCGGCGATGCGGCCGCGGTTAACGCCGGTTTTGGCCGGGGAGCGGTTTCTGCAGATGTGGCGGACAGCCGGGGGAAATTCGGACGGCGGGATTCAGCGGACGGCGGATGCCGCGGATGCCGGGAGCTGCGGACGGGACGCCGGGCAGCGGTTTTTTGAATTCCGCGGATTGCGGACGGAGAGCCGGATGGCGGAGTCTGTAGATGCCGCGGACTGTGAACGGTCGGCGGGAATGGGTAGATGCCGCGGGGTGCCGACGAAGATTCGGACGGCGGGATTCAGCGGATGTCGGGAACTGCAGACGGGAAGCCGGCTGCGGGAATGATTTATAGTTAAGAATGTGGAGAAAGGAGTTAGAGATATGACAGACGAATTGATGTCGGAGATCAAAGCCCCGAAGACGGACGGTTCGATCATTATGGTGGTGGGCGTCGGCGGTGCCGGCGGCAATGCCGTGAACCATATGTGGAACCTCGGTATACGGGGTGTGACGTTTCTGGTTTGTAACACCGACCAGCAGGCGCTGGACAAGAGTCCCGTGGAGTTGAAGATACGCCTCGGCGCAGAGGGACTGGGGGCCGGAAACGACCCGGAAAACGGCCGCCGCGCGGCCGTGGAGTCGCTGCCTGAGATTCGTCAGCACCTCGAAGAGTCGGGGACGCGCATGCTCTTCATCACGGCGGGCATGGGCGGCGGAACGGGTACGGGCGCGTCGCCCGTCATCGCCAAGCTGGCCAAGGAGATGGGACTGCTGACCGTGGCGATCGTCACGTCGCCGCTGGCCGTCGAAGGCAAAATCCGCTACGAGCAGGCTTTCAGGGGCATCGAGGAGCTGCGGCAGAACGTGGATTCGCTGCTGATTATCAATAACGAGAATATTCTCGAAATATACGGACGCCTGTCGCTCAAGCAGGCGTTCGGCAAGGCCGACGACATTCTGTGTTCGGCGGCCAAGGGCATCGCCGAGATCATCACGGTGGAGAGCGACTTGGTGAACGTCGATTTCGCCGACGTGTCGAAGGTCATGCGAGACAGCGGCCGCGCCCATATGGCCGTGGCGACGGCCGAGGGCGACAACCGCGCCGAAGCGGCGGCCGAAGCGTCGCTGCGTTCGCCGCTCTTGGACCACAACCTGATTTCGGGGGCGAAGAACATCCTGCTCAACATCTCGGTCGCGGATGCCGACGGCCTGATGTACGAGGAGGTGGTGCGGATTCTGGAGTACATTCAGGCGCACGCCAGCGTGCAGGACGACAACGGCGTGATTCACAACGCCAATATCATATGGGGTACGAGCGAGAAGCCCCAGTTGGGCAACGCCATCGAGCTGGTGGTCGTGGCCACGGGATTCGCGGGCGACGTATCGGCGGCGGGGACGATGAAGCAGATCATTCCTCCGGTGCGGAGCGTCGAGCCGGCGAAGGACCCGGTGGCTCTCGTGCTGGAGCCGATCAAGCCGGTCGTACCGCCCAAGGCCGCCGTGCAGCGGCCGCCCGAACAGGTGATGCTGGGGGCGAAATCGACGCGTTACAGCAACATCGAACTGTTGCTGAGCAAGCCCGCCTATCAGTCGCGCAACTCGAAATTCGTCGTGCAGATGCCCGGCGGACGCAAGGAGGTGCTGAAGGAGGAGAACGATGCCGGCCAGCAGGCGCAGCAGGATGCGCAGGGCGGATCGCTTTTTGATTAACTAATAGACCGCCGGTTTGGAGGAGACTACAACTTCGTGGATTACGTTTAACGGGTTTTCGGCCCATATCGCCGTACTGTGTACGGTGACGCTGGGCCTGCTGTGCGTTTCGGCGCTCGTGTCGGGCGCTGAAACTTCGTTTTTTTCATTGTCGCACAACGATATACGCCGCCTGCGCAAACGCACGACGGCGTCGGCCGAGGCGGTGCTCCGCCTGCTGACGAACGTGGACCTGTTGCTGGCGACAATTCTCGTGGTGAACAATCTGGTGAATATCTGCATCGTCATCCTCACGTCGAGCATCATAGATTCGGTTTTCACCTTCCTGCGGTTCGAATTCCTCTTCAAGACCGTACTGGTGACCTTTCTGCTGCTGCTCTTCGGCGAGATACTGCCCAAGGTGCTGGCGCAGACCATTCCCGTGCGCTTCGCGCAGTTCGCCGCGCGGCCCCTCACGGTGCTGCGGTGGATTTTCTATCCGATCTCCTATGCGCTGGTGCGGACGAGCAGCCGCATCAGCGAGAAGGCTTCGCACAAGAGCGAGATTTCGCTCGACGAGCTGGCCGACGCGGTGGACATGACCCAGAGTACGAGTCCTGAGGAGCATGTGATGCTGTCGGGAATCGTCAATTTCGTCAATACCGAGGTGCAGGAGATCATGAAGCCCCGCGTGGACATCACGGTGCTCAACATAACCGACGATTACGAGACGGTCAAGAAGACCATTATCGAGTCGGGATTTTCGCGCATCCCGGTCTACGAGGACGACATAGACAACATCAAGGGAACGCTTTATGTCAAGGACCTGCTGCCCTACATCAACCACGGCAGCGAGTTCGGCTGGCAGCAATTGGTGCGCAAGCCCTATTTCGTGCCCGAACACAAGAAGATCAACGACCTGCTGGCCGACTTCCAGTCCAACAAGATCCATATGGCGATCGTCGTGGACGAGTACGGCTCGACGCTGGGACTGGTGTCGCTGGAGGATATCATCGAAGAGATCGTGGGCGAGATTTCGGACGAAAGCGACGCCGACGAAAGTTTCTTCACGCGGCTCGACGAGAAATGTTTCATCTTCGACGGCAAGAGCCATCTGGGCGACTTCGAACGGGTGCTGGGGCTGGATGAGGAGATTTTCAACGACGTGAAGGGCGAGGCCGAGACGCTGGCCGGGCTGATGCTCGAACTCAAGCGCGACTTCCCCCGCAAGGGCGACGTCTTTACGTCGCACGACATCCGTTTTACGGTGCAGGAGATGGACGGGCACCGTATCGACAAAATCCGTGTAGATTTGCTGGCATGACGAAGGGGCTCTTCATCGAGCCGCCGATGACCGAGGCGGAAGCCGCTGCGCGGGTGACGCCCGGCGAGCGGGCCGCCGCGCAGGAGTTTCTGCGCGAACGCCGCCGCAGGGAATTCCTGACATGGCGCGCCGTCGTGCGCCGCGAGCTGGGGGACGACGTGTCGATCGCCTATGATGAGGCGGGGGCGCCCGTCATTCGGGGGCGCGAGGTGCATATCGGGGTTTCGCATTGTCCGGGCCGGGTGGCGGTCTGCATATCGGATGCGCCGTGCGCCGTCGATATAGAGCCGGAGTCGCGGGATTTCAGCCGCGCCGCGCCGCGTTACATGTCGCCTGCCGAGCGGGCGCTTTCTGACGATCCGCTGCTGCCCGCCGCAGTCTGGTGCGCGAAGGAGACCCTGTACAAATATGCCGGGCGGCCGGGGCTGGATATGCTCTACGACCTGCATGTCGAGACGGTCGATTTCGAAGCCGGAGTCGTCGTGGGGCGTATCGCGGACGGGGAGCCGCTGCGGCTTTCGCTTAAGCGCGCCGACGGGTTTATCGTTGTATATATTTTGTAGTTTCGGGGCGTGTACCCGATAATAATCCTCTAAAATCCTGCTGGGAGCCGTGCGGCTGAAGCTGGAAGTCGAGGGGAATGCGGGGGCGGAACCGGGGTTAGGATTGCCGGAGCGGATGAGGATAAGGCCGGAGGGACCGAGGGGCTGCCTGCGGGGTTGCTTGTGGGATGGAGTCGGGATTTGCTGCGTCTGCCGGAAGAGAGTGGCCGGATTGCCGTTGTCTCAGAAGGCTTCCGAAGCGGTGAAGAGGAATGCCGAGGAGCGTTTGCGGTCCCACGGGAGGTTGTGGTTGCCGTAGACGCCCCAGCCGTAGTCGAGACGGATGTTCATGCGGTTCTTGAATTCGAAGCGGTAGCCGCAGCCGAAACTGTAGAGCGTATTGTCCCACCGGAATTTGTCGGTGCCCCAGACCTGACCGCCGCCGATCCAGCCCACGATGCCGTGACGGCGGTAGATTTTCTGCCGCAGTTCGATCTGCGTCTCGACGAGCCGTTTGTCGCGGTAACGCCCCTCGTAATAGCCGCGCATGCGTTCCATGCCGCCCAGCTTGGCGTACATGTGCCACGACGGGGTGCCCGCCGTGCAGTCGGCATAGAGATCGTAGGCGAAGATGGCGCCTTTCCAGAGTTTCTGATAGAAGTCGAACGTCAGTGTGAAACGCCCGAAGTTACGGCGCGTATTGCCCAGCCACTGGGGATACCATTTGGCTTCGGCCTTGATGAAGATGCCTTTCGAGGCGTTGAAGGTCACGTCGCGCGTGTCGTACTGCGCGAAAATGCCGAGATTGGTGTTGAAGGCGTTCGGTTTGTCGCCCGTGGCGGCGATGAAGTTCGAGAAGGGGTCCTGTTTCTCCGGGTCGTAACGTTTGTTGTCCTTATATAAATCGTAGAGTTCGCCGATTTGACCGCCGGGTTTTTCCTTTTCGTGGTTGTCGATTGCGGTGAAGTACTCTCCCATGCCGCTCGACTTGTATTTGGCGCCGGTGTAGTCGATGCCGCCGCTGACGCCGATGTAGAACCGTCCGACGAGCGACGTGCAGTAGGAGATGCGGAAAATGCCCATCGTCGTGGTCAGGTCCTGCGCGGAACCCTCTTTTCCGGCCTTGTGGCCCACGCCGTAGAATGCGCCCGGAAAGTAGACGAAGGCTCCCGAATAGCTCAGACGCCGTTTGTTGTGCTGGAAGATGTTGTCGCCCGAAAAGCGGAGCAGCAGGAATTTTTGGGTCGTGATGTTGCCGTAGATCGAGATGTTGGAGGGAGCGGTCACCGAGTCCGTGCGGTCGAGACGGTACAGACCGGCGACGAGGAAGCCCAGACCGAAGCCGACGTCGGACGAGTAGTTGGGACCGGGGGCGATGCTCCAGTCGATCTTTTTCTCGAACGTGCGGTCCACGTTCGAACGGCTGTAGTAGTCGATGATCCGGCGGATGAAGCCCTTGCGCTGGGCGGACGTCGTGAGCGCCGCCGTGTCGGCGGGCTGGCGGCCCGGCCGCGCTTCGGCCGCGCCGATACGGGACAGAGCCTCCTGAGTCGAAGGAAAATTGTCTTTCGAGGTGTCGGTGGTTTGGGCCGTTGTCGTAAATATCGTCAGCAACAGGCTGACAGTTAGGAAGATCCTATATCCCTTTTCCATTAAAAGTGAGGTTGAAGGCGGTTTAAAGATAGCAATTTTTCGCCAAAGTTCAAAATGGACACATTCAGGGCGTTCGGGGTTTCCCGATACGGAGATAAATTTCTATCTTTGCGGGGACCGGTGCCGGCCCGTCCGACTGTGGGACTTGTCCGACTGTGGGATCCGTTTGCTGTCCGGCCCGATGATTGCCGGACACGCTGATTGCCCGATAGGCCCGGTTGCCGGATCGGAAATTTGCCGGACCCGATGATGTCGGATCATTATTGAACTGCATGGAAATTACACGCCCCGTACCTTCGCCGAATCCGGTTGAACAGACCGACGCCGCTCTGCTGCAGACCGCAGAGGAGGTGTCCGATGCGGTTTTCCGCAGCGTGCCCCTGCCCCCGCTGATGCGCGAGCATTTCTGGGTGCAGTCGTCGGTGTTTGCGGGTTGCATTTTCCCGGCGCCCGTGTTGCAGGGTTCTCATTTTACGGACGTCACGTTCCGAAACTGCGATCTCTCGAACGCCGATTTGTCGGGATGCAGTTTCCAGCGGGTCGAATTCGTGGAGTGCAAGCTGGTCGGCGCCAACCTTTCGGAGGGGACGTGGCAGCATGTCGTTTTCGAACGCTGCAAGATGGAATTCGCCAATTTTACGCTGGGAAAATTCCGGGGCGTCCGTTTTGCCGGCGGAACGATGCGCAGCGTCGGATTCGACGAATGCCGGTTCGAACGTGTGGAGTTCTCGCTCTGCGACCTTACGATGGCGGAATTCAGTCGGACACGGTTGAAGGGGCTTTCGTTCGTCGATTCGGATATTCGCGGAATCCGGGTAGGCGATACCGGATCGTTCGAGCTGAAAGGTTTGAAAGTCAGTGCGCTGCAGGCTTCGGAGCTGGCGCGTCTTCTGGGACTGGAAATCGAGGAGTAATTGTTATTCAAAAAATTTACATAATTCTTAAAAAATATTAATAAAAATGTTTGGAAGTTTGTTTTCCGGGCATTACCTTTGTCGCATCTTAGATGATAAAATATTTTAAGAATTATTTAAAATTATTTAGTATGAAGGCGAAGATCAATGCGTGGTTCCGTACCGCTATGGTTCTGTTGGGAGAGAGCATCAAACTGAGAGCGATGTAAGGCTCCCCTTTTTTGAGACAACAATAAAACTTCGATATACGAAAGAGTCCCGGCTTTACGGCCGGGACTCTTTTATTTTGGGTTTCCGCGGGGGCGAGCTGGATTGCATCCGGGATGCAGGGTGAAGTGCGCCGGATTTCAGCAGTTTGTTCCCACCGGGTTGCTCCCGCTGAACGGTCCTGCCGGCGGCCGGCCCGGAACTGTTCAGCGGACTGCGGTATCGGAGCGCTCCGCTGAATTGTTCCGCCGTTTCGTACGGTCGGCTTGTTTCACGGGACTGCTCCGTCCGCTATTTGAGCCCCAGCCGCTTGGCGGTCTCCTTGGGCAGTGCGTTCTTGTTGACCATGATCGAAGTGGTCTTGTACTCGACGAACGGCCGCGAGAAGTACCAGAACCCGTCGTAGGGCGGGCGTACGTCCCACGAATTCTGGACCTTGAAGTAGCGGTTGCCGGCCTGATCGGTCGCCGTGCCCATGATGACCATGCCGTGGTCGTCGGTGGTCTCGTAGTTGTCGAACGCCTGCTGGCGCATCTCCTGCGTAATTCTAAGCTCCTTGCCGGGCTTGTCGAACTTATAGAGCGCATCGTCCTTCTCCTTCTGGGTCAGTTTGCCTCAGCGCTCGGCTTCGGTGCCGTCCATGTTCGCAAGGTCGGCTTCGGGGATGATGCCGATGGCTTTGGTACGGCTGAAACCCTTCTCGCTCACGTCGGTGCCCCACGATACGGGGTAGCCGTTGGCCAGCGCGTTGTCGATGACGGTCATCATCTCGTCGAGCGGCAGGTTGTAGACCGTGCCCCACATCCAGTTGTCGGGAATCTCGATGATGAACTGCGTATAGAACGGATGATGCGTGAAGGAGGTGATGTCGATGTAGTCGTCCATGTCGATCGGCAGCGATGCGGCGAACGACCGGGGCGTATACTCCTTGCCCTCGTAGGTGAATGTTTCGGGCATCCGGCCGAAATACTCGTCGAGGATGGCGTCGAAGCCGCGTTTCCATGCCGTCGAAAGCGCTTTGTCCGAGGATTTGCCGCTGGCTGTGATCACGGCGTCGAGGTAGGCCTTCAGCACGAGCGACAGTTCGTGGAAATCGGCTTTCTCGGTGCCGTAGTTGAAGCCCGGATAGGCCTCCTGCGGTACGATGCCGTGGTTCTTGATTCCTTCGGTCACGTCGTGCGAAGCGCCGCCCTCGGCGAAGTTGATCTCGCCGTGCATGCGGACGTATTTCACGGCCTTGTCCATGAACGTGTGGCGCACGATCCACATCTCGGAGAGGTGGACCGGACGGCCGCCGGCGCGCAGGATCTCGCCTTCGAGGAACGAGAGGGTCGAGTAGCACCAGCAGGTGCCGCTGCGGTGCTGGTCCTTGACCGGGGTCATGGGGATCAGCCTGACGTCGGTGAATCGGTATCCCTCCGGCTCGGTTGCGGCGGGAGTCTGCGCTGCGGCCGCGAAGGCGGTGCAGAACGCAAGGGCTGTCAGCAGGAATTTTTTCATCGCTTGTGCTGTTTGGGTATTGGTGTTCGGTTACTTCTTCGAGGAAGAGACGATTTTCCGGCACTCTTCGAGCGTCAGCGTCTCAGGCTTGGCGCCTTTCGGCAGGCGGTAGTTCTTGCCTTTGTAGGCGATATAGGGTCCGTAACGGCCGTTCTTGACCAGCATGTCGGGATCTTCGGGGAAGCTGCGCAGCGGAGTGTTGGCCGCGGCTGCGGCAGCCTGCTGGGCGCGCACGACCTCCACGGCGCGCTCGTAGGTGAGCGTGTAGGGGTCGTCGCCTTTCTGAAGCGAGGCGAACGACTTGCCGTGGCGCACGTAGGGCCCGTATTTGCCGATGCCGACCGAGAGCTGCTCGCCCTCCAGCTCGCCGAGGTCGCGGGGCAGGGCGAAAAGCTCCAGCGCCTCTTCGAGCGTGATCGACTCGATCAGCTGGCCCTTCTTGAGCGACGCGAAGCGTCCCTTTTCGCCTTCGTTGCCTTCGATCTCGACCATCGGGCCGTAGCGGCCGATGCGGGCCTTGACGACATGTCCGGTTTTGGGATCGTTGCCCAGAATGCGGGCCTGACTCTTCTTGTCGGTCTGCGTGCCGATGGCCGTATCGACCATCTGGTGGAAGGGCCCGTAGAAGTCGTGGATCATCGTGTCCCAAGTGATGTCGCCGTCGGCCACGCGGTCGAACTCCTTCTCGACGTTGGCTGTGAAATTGTAGTCCATGATGGGCTTGAACTGCGTTTCGAGGTAGTCGTTCACGACCATGCCGATGTCCGTGGGCGAAAGGCGGTTCTTCTCCTTGCCGAAGTTCTCCGTGAGGTTCTTCGAGGTGAGTTTGTCGCCCGTGAGCATGAGCTGGACGTAGCCGCGTTTCTGACCGTCCTTGTTCTGTTTGACCACGTAACCGCGGTTGATGATCGTGGTGATGGTCGGGGCGTAGGTCGAAGGACGGCCGATGCCCAGCTCTTCGAGCCGCTTGACCAGCGACGCCTCGTTATAGCGGGCCGGGGCCTGCGTGAAACGCTCCGTCGCGGTGATCTGGGTCGAAACGACCCGGTCGCCCGCGGTCATCTTGGGCAGCAGGCCCTCGCCGCTCTCGGCGGCCTGATCATCGTCGGTGGACTCGGAGTAGAGACGCAGGAAACCGTCGAAACGGACCACTTCGCCCGTGGCGACGAACTGCTGCGACGAGCCGGACATGTCGATCACGACCGTCGTGCGGTCCAACTCGGCGCAGACCATCTGCGAAGCGACCGTACGCTTCCAGATCAGGTCGTAGAGTTTCTTCTCGGCGGGCGTGCCCTCGATGGTGTGGTTCTCGATGTACGACGGGCGGATGGCCTCGTGGGCCTCCTGAGCGCCTTTGGTCTTGGTCTTGTAGTTGTGCCACGACGAGTATTTCTCGCCGTAGAGTTTGGTGATCTCCTCCTTGCACTGGGCGAGCGCCTGTTTGGAGAGGTTCACCGAGTCGGTACGCATGTAGGTGATCAGACCCTGCTCGTAGAGGTGCTGGGCGACGGACATCGTCTGCGAGACGGACATGCCCAGCTTGCGGCCGGCCTCCTGCTGGAGCGTCGAGGTGGTGAACGGCGGCGCCGGGAAGCGCTGCGCGGGCTTCTCTTCGGCCTTGGCCACGGTGAAGGTGGCACCGATGCAGGTGTTGAGGAACTCCTCGGCCTGCTCGCGGGTCTCGAAGCGCGACGAGAGCTCGGCCTTGAAGATCGTTTTGTCGGGATCGCCGGCGGCATGGAACTGGGCGACGACGCGGAAGTAGGGCGTAGAACGGAAGGCGATGATCTCGCGTTCGCGCTCGACGATGAGCCGCACGGCGACGCTCTGCACGCGGCCTGCGGAGAGCGACGGACGCACCTTCTTCCAGAGGACGGGCGAGAGCTCGAAGCCGACCAGACGGTCGAGGATGCGGCGCGCCTGCTGGGCGTTGACCAGATCCATGTTGACCGTGCGGGGCTGCTCGATGGCTTCGAGGATGGCCCGCTTGGTGATTTCGTGGAAGACGATACGCTTGGTCTTGTCAACGGGGAGACCCAACACTTCGGTCAGGTGCCATGCGATGGCTTCTCCTTCGCGGTCCTCATCGGAGGCGAGCCAGACGGTCTTCGACTTGGCCAGCTTCGTGAGTTCGTCGACCACTTTCTTCTTGTCGCCGGGGATTTCGTATACGGGCTTGTAGCCTTCTCCGATATTGATGCCGAGATCCTTCTTCGCAAGGTCGCGGATGTGTCCGAAGCTCGATTTTACGATAAAGTCCTTGCCGAGAAACTTCTCGATGGTCTTGGCCTTGGCGGGGGACTCTACGATTACTAAATTTTCCTGCATTGCTGTTTTGATGGCTTTTTCAGAAAAGCGAAAACCTAAGCATTACACTTAGGTTCCGCAAAAGGGGTTATCTGTTGTTTACTTGATCAGGTTGTACGCCATACTGAAACGGATCGGGGCGTTGTTTGGTTCGGCAGTCCCGGCCTGTGTCGGCATGCCCTGCAACACGCCGAACGAGGTCGTGTAGAGGCCGTACGCTTCGGGTCCGATGTATACCGAGCGGTTCTTGACTTTGTCCCAGTCGATGTTCGCAACCTCGCCGCCCGCATCTGCCTTGGCTTCCATGTAACTGTTCCAGAGCTGCTGCATGTAGCCCGTGATGTCCATTACGTAGCAGCCGCGGCTGCGGTTGATCTTGCCGTTGTAGGCGAGCGTTACCGAAGAACCGTAGTTCTGCTCGTAGATGTAGGCGTAGTCCGAAATCGGCGTCAGCGTCTTGTAATTGGTGTACATGCCCAGCCGCGCCGGGTATGCGTTCATCTGGTCGGTCATGCGCAGGATGTCGCCGGCCGTTCCGTCCGCGATCTTCTCCCACTCGTAGTCGCTGTCGTTGAAGTAGATCGACATGCGTACCTGGCTGAACGCGAGTGTTTTGAAATTCTTGCCGTCGGCATTTCCCTTGGCGATCTCCGCCTCCAGCTCCGC
>ERZ1673696.1562-NODE-1562-length-18662-cov-5.169667_pt1 | contig 18662 bp, 15 predicted proteins | sample MGYA00580226_ERZ1673696 | MGnify/ENA primary metagenome ERZ1673696 (study PRJEB41218, sample SAMN15661743) | gut metagenome | host: Homo sapiens | place: Canada: London | collected 2015-08-20/2019-03-30 | study: EMG produced TPA metagenomics assembly of... | reverse complement strand
TGCCCTTCCTGCACGGATGGATGCCATCGATTCCTTTAATACATTTACCGTTTTGGTCATTTTATCCTCTGCATTCATTTCTATTTCAGCAACAAACTCATTTGCCATACAAAAACCTCCGTAATTAATAATATACATAAAAAATGCTTTTATCCCCGATACGCTTTAGGGAATCTATATTTATATAATATCAAATATAGGGAATTTTTTCAAGAAAAAAAGATGCACCGCAGCATCTTTTCACATAAATATCAGGATCTCCGTACAAAAGAACAGAATATCTCAGGAATAAAATGCCGTAGATACCCCGCTGTGTACGAACGTTCCCAAGGATTCCCCCAAACAGACGCGCCGGATACTTTCCTCTTCCTGCAGGGCAAACACGCACACCGGGATATTATTATCCATACACAGAGCCGTAGCGGCGCTGTCCATCACCTGAAGCCTATCCGATAAAACCTTAGTAAAATCAACTGTCCGATATCGCTTAGCCGTATGATCCTTTCGCGGATCCGCCGTATAGACGCCGTCGATATTTTTTGCTAAAAAAAGTGCTTCCGCACCGATTTCCGCTGCGCGCAAAGCCGCCGCTGTATCCGTCGAAAAAAACGGACTGCCCGTCCCACCTGCAAAAATACAGACATCCCCTGCCTCCAGACGTTCCACTGCTCGCCGCCGGGCATAAGGCTCGGCAATCGGGTCCATGGCAATACTGGTCATTACATGACACGGCACCTGAAACTTCTCCAACGCATCCTGAAAGGCAAGAGAATTAATGATTGTGGCCAACATTCCCATATGGTCAGCCGCAACGCGATCCATTTCCGTTCCCTGACGGCCGCGCCAAATATTTCCCGCACCGATAACAATCCCGATCTGCACGCCTTCTTTGCTGAGCCGGGCAATTTGCCCTGCAACGCGTGCGATCATTTCAAAATCAAAACCCCTGCCGTGCTCTCCCAGCGCCTCACCGCTGAGCTTTAACAAAATTCTGCGATATGCCATATAAAGTTCCTCCATTAAAATTGATCTTAAAAAAAGGGAACACATATTGTGTTCCCGCCGCTTTTTTAAGCTTATTTCATCTGGCTCATAACTTCTTCGGCAAAATTATCCTGTCTCTTTTCAAGCCCCTCGCCCATAGCATAACGGGTATAACGACGAATCGCTATCTTCTCTCCGATTTTAGCAACGGATTCATTGATGAGCTCCTCAATGGTAATATCCGGATTCAACATATACTGCTGTTCCATCAGGCAATTTTCCTTATAGAATTTACCGATACGGCCTTCTATAATCTTATCTACAAACTGCTCCTTTTTGCCTTCGTTTAAAGCTTGAGCACGAATAATCTCCTTCTCATTCTCCAAGGCCTCCTGCGGAACTTCTTCGCGGTTCAAATACGTGGGATTTGCCGCGGCAATATGCATCGCAATATTGTGAACCAGCTGTTTGAACGCATCGGTTTTGGCAACAAAATCGGTTTCACAGTTTACCTCAACCAAAACACCGATCTTTCCTCCCAAATGGATATAACTTTCAACGATTCCCTCTGCTGCAATACGGGAAGCCTTTTTGGCTGCGCTGGCAAGCCCCTTTTCCCGAAGGATCTTTACAGCTTCTTCCTCATTTCCGTTGGCTTCAAGAAGAGCCTTTTTGCAATCCATAATACCAACACCGGTCTTCTCTCTTAATTCCATGACTGCTTTTGCTGAAATCTCTGCCATTCTCGTTCTCCCCTCTCTTATGCTTCTGCGGTTTCTGTTGTTTCTACGGGTTCCGCAGCTTCTTCTGCAGGTGCTTCCTGAATTTCCTCTGCGGTCTCCTCCGCAGGCTCTTCGTCAAAAGCCTCGCCGTGGTTCGCTTCAATCACAGCATTAGCCATTGTTCCTGCTAAAAGCTTAACTGCACGAATTGCATCATCATTGCCGGGAATCACGTAATCTGCATCGTCAGGATCGCAATTGGTATCTACAATAGCAACCACCGGAATGCCTAAAATCTTAGCCTCATGAATCGCATTGGCCTCCTTGCGGGGATCAACCACAAACATCGCACTGGGCAGCGAGGTCATTTCGCGGATACCGCCGAAATTTGCTTCCAATTCAGCCTTCTCTTTCATAAGCTTGGCCTGTTCCTTTTTCGGAAGAAGATCCATGGTACCATCCTCAATCATCTTCTCGATCTTCTTCATCTTTTCAATCCGAGAGCGGATCGTTTTAAAATTCGTAAGCATACCGCCGGCCCATCTTTGATTAACAAAGAACATGCCGCAGCGCTTTGCCTCAGACTCAATAGATTCCTGTGCCTGCTTTTTAGTGCCCACAAACAGCAAAGTTCCGCCTTGAGAAGCAACATCAAAAACAAAAGAATACGCTTCCTCTACCTTTTTTACCGTCTTCTGCAGGTCAAGAATGTAGATTCCATTGCGCTCGGTAAAAATATAGGGCGCCATTTTAGGATTCCATCTGCGCGTGGGATGGCCGAAGTGCACGCCTGCCTCCAGCAGGCTTTTCATTGAAATAACTGATTTTTCTGACATTTTAGTCCTCCTTGTTTTTTCCTCCTCGAATACGCTGCAAAGCTTACCCGCAAGCGGGAACAAGCACAATGCCCACTATCCGAGTGTGAATTCTTGTGCATTATAGCATACCCGCCCTTGTTTGGCAAGTAAATTTTACAAGACTTGTGACCTTTCCTCTGCGGTATCTTGTGTATTTTTAATATCAAGATTCTCTATCTTAATTTTTTCGGCAAAGTTTTTTCTTCTGTTCTTTTCATAAAATAAAAATCGCTCCGGAGGAACTAAATTCTCCGGAGCAGCGGAAAAAACTCAGACTCTTCTTCTGCGCCGACGCACACATACAATCAGCATACCGGCCGACAACACCGCAGCAAACGCAAGCAAACCGATCCCCGCATCGCCGCTATCAGCCGAACTGCTTGTTTCCTCCACGGTGACTGCAGTAAAGTCAATAAAAGCAATATCCTCAAAGCCTTCTATATTGGAAAGACACAGGTTCCAGGCTCCCCATAGATTGCTGTTCAAATCACTTTGCTTTATTTCCAGGACCGTGCTGACTGTCTGCCAATTTTCATCCAGCTTCAGCTTACCTTCAAAAAGATCATTCGTTAGCACGTTAGAGGAATCTATCTTTTTAAACAAAGTCCCTCCATAAACAGAAGCAAAGGATTCCGGTGTTGCATCGCTTACTGCTTTTCCCAAATTGCCTGCACGCAAAATCAGTGCGGCTGAAGAAGGTGTACCGCTTATACGACACTGAAACGTAATCTTTATATAGGCCTTTTCTTTTTGGCCTACAAGATCTTTCACCACTTGAAAGATATCACAGGTTGGTGCGTGATACGTAGCCTCGATTCCCGTCGCCCGATAAAACTCTTTGCCGTCCTCACTCATTTTTTCCAAGCCGCCTGCATAACCTTTTTTCCACTCTAAAGAAGAATTGATCTCCTGCTGGCCAATGGCAATTCTTGTATTTTTTACACTGATGCTTTCAAGATTTTCAAAATTACTGATATTGCTGAAGCATAAATTCCACTGTGTCCAAAGCCCCTCGCTTAAATCCTGTTGTGTAACTTTTATCGTAGAAGAAAATGTCTGCCACTGTTCCCGGAAAACAACGCTATTATTGACGATACCATCGCTGCATACAATGTTAACTGCATCGATCTTCTTAAACAATGTTCCCGGATAAATAGATGAAAACGCCTCTTTATCCGTTTGATTCACTTCTTCACTGATACCACCGGCACGCAGCATAATTTTACCGTCCGCATTTTTTTCCTTTCCTTCCTGGAAAGACGCAAGATATTCAAATTCAATGGTAAGATACTCCGAATGCTTCGTTCCCAAAAGTTCTTTAATTTTACCATAAATATCGGCTGTGGGTGATTTATACGAAGCTGTAATCCCCTCGGCGGTATAGATAATCTCTTCCCCAACCGTTTCACTTGTTATTGTTTCGGCCAGCCCTTTTTCCCAAACAATGGCATCCTCCGGCGATTCGGGTTTTACATCGATGGTTCCTATTTCTACTTTTGTATTTTTCACACGGATACGCTCAATATTGTCAATATTTCCAATACTATTAAAACACAAGTTCCAATTTGACCAAAGGCCTTCACTTAAATCCGCCTGCGTAACTGTAATCACAGAAGAAAACGTCTGCCATTCCTCACGTAAGGTAATACCAGCATTCTCAAAGCTGGTGCTCATAATATTGGCACTGTCAACCTTGCGAAACAGTTTTCCGGAATAAATCGTTGAAAATTCTTCTTGCGGAATCGTTTTTGCTTCTTCACTGAGGCCGCCTGCGCGCATGGCAATCTTTGCATCAGCCGTTTTCTCTGCAGCCGCCCCAAAATCTGCCGCATATTCAAAAGAAACCTGAACCGCCGCCGCATCTTTTTGGCCTAAAATCTGTTTCACCACAGAATAGATATCGCAAAAGGGGCTCTTCCAGGCCGCCGTAATTCCCTCGCTGACAAATACGATATCCTCCTGTTCCTTTCCTACCGTTATTTTATCCGCCATTCCCTGATTCCACTGGAGCGTTCCTTCGGGTATTACAATTGGCGTAACATCTTTCAGCTGCGTATTTTTTACTCCGATACTCGCGATATTTTCAAAATCTTTAATGCTGTTAAAACAGAGTTCCCATTTTTCCCAAAGGCCATCGCTCAAATCCGCCTGTGTTACTTTTATAATAGAGGAAAACGTCTGCCAAGTTTCCTTAAACGTAACGCTGGAATTTGAAAAACTGGTACTCATGATATTCACCGCATCTACTTTGCAAAATATCGTTCCTTCATAAAGTGTAGAAAATTCTTCTTTTGCAATAGCTTTTGCAGCATCGCTGACGTCCCCCGCGCGCATAACTACCTGCGCACTCGCAGTTTTCTCCGCTTCTGCCTTAAAAGTAACGAAATAATCAAAAGAAACTTCGATCTCCGCCTCTTCCCTTTGCCCCAAAATTTGTTTTACTTCTGAATAAATATTGCAATAAGGCGATTGATAGCTGGCAGTAATTCCCCCCGTTTTATAATAGCTTACCTCATTTTCTGTTTCAACCGTCAGCGGATTGGGCGCTCCGCCTTTCGTCCAGACAAGGCCTGCTACTTCTCCGGCGGCAAATATAAAATTACCGACAGCCAGCACCATGATACAAGCCAAACTCAGTGCTATGACACGCAATTTTGTTTTTTTCATTTTCCTTCTCCTTTACTTTATTGTTTCGGCCGTTCTGCCGGAAAACACGCTGCAAAAAATTTTATTTCTTTTCCATTGTTTTTTGAGCTAAGATAACCCAATCCATGGCATCGGGTTTTTTAGGCAAACGATACCTTCCTTCTTCATCTGCGTGAGCGAAAGGTTCTATTACTGCATAGGTGCCTGTTCGAGGGTTAAACCACTTTACGGTATATGTATCCGCTTTTGAAAGTCCTTTTAAACAACCGCTGACTTCCGTACGGTTATACAAGCACACAACGTACCGCTGATTTTGCTCCGTTGCACAGCTGTAAAGGCAGCCTTCCTCCGGCAGAAAATACTTCTGTTCATCAAAATCAGGCACAAGCCTCCACCATTCAAATTCCGTAAAGAATTGTTTCATATAGCATACCTGTACCCCAGATTCTAACTTAATAGCTTCACACCACTTCATCTGTTTTTCTTCTTCGGTAATTGTTTCAAGACCATCGCGAAGAACAGAATCACCCTTCATATCATAGGTGCTTTTATAATACCAAAGATCTGCACAGCCGTAACCGTAACCGAAAAAGCCGTTTAAAAAGCTCAGCCAGCCGCGTACACGGGCACCAAAATCCTTTGTCCAAAGATACGCATAGCGATCCTCATAATTAATTCCTACCTTCGGCGATGCCCAATAATCCTTAGCGGAACTAAAATTCGGCAGACCGTTGATATTCTGCTTCCATTGCGCCGCCCACCAATCGTGGCCGGTACGAAATGTAATTTCCGGCGAAAGGAACATCGATTTTCCTTCTTTGCTGACTTTTGCCGCCGTCGTTCCTTTTCCCGTTACCGTAGTAAACGACGCTCCCTCCTGGTGCCCTGAAATCGGATGCCGGTATGCATCACAGGTATGAATATATTCGGCCACATCAATCCAAGGATTATGTTCTGTTGCCCAAGCGTGCTTGTTATGCGCCGTTTCGGCGTAAAAGTCATTATCGCATTCCTGCGCCAGAGTCCACATCACCGGATAGGCTCCATAGCGGGCTACCCAATGGCGTGCAATCGCCTGAAGATACGCTTTATCCGCTGCGAGAGCATCGGTCATTTCTGCGGTAAAAAAGAACTGGGCGTTGGCGTGAACAAGTCCTTTTTGGGCAATATAAGCAAAATATGCATCCGCTTCCTGAAAACCATTGATTACCCGGCGGTTCATTTTTCCGGCAGAAATGTCAAACGGTGCACCAATCGGTTCGCTTTGATATACCGTATAGCCCTGTTCTACCCGTTTATCCACAATATATTTAAAATGCGAATCCGTCTCTATACCACCCGCATGGCTTCCGGCCTCATCCAATTCCTCGGTAAACATCGTCCAGTGCGTATCTCCCAAATAAAAGAACGGCGTCCCGTCGGCATAGGTAAAGTATTTGTGCCCGTAGCCAGTCGTTACAAAGCCACGCTTATAGATCTCCAATTCGCCCTGATAAGCTTTTGAAAGCACGATTCCCTTTAAACCATTTAAAGACGCATCCTCAGCGCATACCGTCCGATAAGTCCATAACCCTTCACGCACCGGTGCAAACCGAACTTTAAATACCTTCTCTTCATACCAAAAGGCAGGAATACACAAGGTTTCTTTTGTCTCTTCATGCGTGAATACCACATCCATTTTTATAAAAAATGCCTCACAGCTTACAGGATTATACTGTTCTTTTGTTTGGAACGTAAGTTCCACCGCTATCCAATTTTCCGTAACAGTATTTGCCAAACAGGTTTTCATCCTCTTTCTGCCTCCTTACACCCAGCCTCTTGCCTTCATATTTTGATAGCTTCGGCGCATTTGTTCCCAACTGTTTTTCTCCACTGCATTGTCCTGCTCTACATACGCGATTTTTGTCCCCGCCCTTTCCAGTGCCGGAAGGATGCTGTCAAAAGGAACCTCTCCACAACCGATAGGTACAATTTCCCACCAGGATCTATCACTGTCTGTGTGTAATGCAAAATCTTTTAAATGTATATAAGGAATTCTTCCTGTCAGTTTTTGAATCAGCGCTGCCGTATTCTTTTTGGCAACATGCGCCCAGCCCACATCCAAAATAAAATTCCAGTCGGTTTCCTCTATCAGCACATCCATGGCACAATAGCCGCCCGCATCTATGAATTCTACATTATGATTATGATATCCAAATTGCAGGCCTGCCGCTTTTATGGCCGATACAGCCGGCGTTAAATCGCGGATCAAACGTTTTGTATCAATTCCATTCTTTTCACAATACCCGGTAGGAAATCCGATTCCTACCATAGATGCCTTCATCGTTGTGTGTTTTTGAATCACCGCATCCGTATCCTGCAGAATTTCAGACAGCGGCGTATGAGTAAGACCTATAATCAACCCATATTTTGAGGCATATTCTTTAATTTTTTCAGGCTCATAAGAAAAGCCGCTTATCTGTACCGAAGCATATCCAATGCTTTTCATTTCCTGAAAAGTCTTTTCTATTTCCTCTTCGTTAGAGCACCGATCCCTTACGGAATACAGCTGTGCACCTATAAACATTTTCTCTCTCCCATTCTTTATTTTTTTGTTACAAAAAGCGTCCAGTCTTCGGTATCAGGCTTTTGCACCGCATACCCTGCGCCGCCGTTTTTATCCTGCGTATCAGGCGTAAAGGAAATTACCTCTCCTTCAAACTGGCCTGTGCGGGGATTAAACCACCGCATTGTATACTCCGCTCCGGCTTCCAATCCAGCCAGAGTCCCTCCGCCTTTCGTTCTGTTATACAAATACACCACATAGGTTTCATTTCCGATACTGGCACAAGAATAGAGCGTACCGCTGCTGGCATTAAAATACTGTCCATTATTAAAATCAGGAATCAGCCGCCACCATTCAAACCCGGCAAAAAACTCCTTCATATAACAAACCTGATAGCCTGATTCCAGTTCGATCGCTTCGCTCCATTCCATCTTTTTCTCTTCTTCGGTAATTGTTTCAAGACCGTCACGTAAAACGGAGTCACCTTCCATATCATAGGTACTCTTATAGTACCAGATATCCGCACAGCCATAGCCATAACCGAAAAAACCGTTTAAATAGCTGATCCAGCCACGTGCCCGAGCACCGAAATCCTTTGTCCAAAGATACGCATAGCGGTCTTCATAATTGATTCCCACCTTGGGCGATTCCCAATAATCCTTAGCAGAAGCAAAATCCGGCAGGCCATTGATATTCTGTTTCCACTGCGCGGCATACCAATCATGACCGGTCCTTTGCGTTACCTCTTCTGAAGCAAAGACTGATGCGCCGTGATTGCTTACCTTTCCCTGTATCTCCTTTTTTAAAATTGCCTCGCCCTTTCCTGTGACAGAGACGAAGTCAGAGCCCTCTTGGTGACCGGTAAGCGGATGCTGATACGCATCATACTTATGCAGATACTCTGCTACCTTAACCCACGGATTATTCTCCGCGTTCCATTGGAATTTATTGGTTTTGTTTTCGGCATAAAAGTCATTATCGCATTCCTGCGCCAGCGTCCACATCACCGGATAAGCTCCATAACGGGCTACCCAATGGCGTGCAATCGCCTGAAGATACGCTTTATCCGCTGCGAGAGCATCGGTCATTTCTGCGGTAAAAAAGAACTGGGCGTTGGCGTGAACAAGTCCTTTTTGGGCAATATAAGCAAAATATGCATCCGCTTCCTGAAAACCATTGATTACCCGGCGGTTCATTTTTCCGGCAGAAATGTCAAACGGTGCACCAATCGGTTCGCTTTGATATACCGTATAGCCCTGTTCTACCCGTTTATCCACAATATATTTAAAATGCGAATCCGTCTCTATACCACCCGCATGGCTTCCGGCCTCATCCAATTCCTCGGTAAACATCGTCCAGTGCGTATCTCCCAAATAAAAGAACGGCGTCCCGTCGGCATAGGTAAAGTATTTGTGCCCGTAAGCAGTCGTTACAAAGCCACGCTTATAGATCTCCAAATTCCCACGGTAAGCATTCGAACCAACGGTTCCGGTTTTTCCATTTAACGAAGCATCCCCACTGCAGACTATTTTATAGTCCCAAATCCCGTACTCCGTAGGCGCAAAACGAATTTTCCAGGTATTATCGCCGTCATAAAACGCAGGAATCGTAAGGACCGTTCCGCTTTCCCGATTTGTAAAAACACCGTCTACTATTAACTGATAAGTAATCTCCTCACTGGCGGAATACTCTATTTCCGAAATAAAAGATAACTCCGCAGCCACCCAACGCTGGGTGAGAATGTCTACTGCCGAAGCATCAATATCTTCCGGCAGCTCCTCCTGCACAGAATTTCCATTGCTGCCGCCCGTATCTTCGGGCGTCTGCTTACAACCTGCAAAGCACATAAAAACAGCAACCACAAGCAGCGCAAGCGAAACGATTTGTCTTCTCTTCATACGGCCGATCTTCCCTTTCAAAAATCTATTTTTTTACTTTTTATTTTTCTTTTTATGCAGAATCACCGCCGCAGCAATTCCGCCGATCACAATAACAACGCCTACAGCAATTAAAACATACAAAACCGTATTATTTTTCTCTTCGGAATCTCCTATACCGGCCGTAGGGATAGGCGTTTCGGTAACAGCCGGTGCCTCGGTTTTATGAAGGGGGATCTCGGTTGCTTCAGGCGTTTTCTCGGGCACTTTTGTCGGTTCTGGAGTCGATTCTTCTTCTGCAGTCAATACTACCTTTTTAAACTGAATAGAAGCAATAGAATCTACTTCCGCAATCCCCGTAAGGCACAAATTCCAAGCGTCAAAAATACCATCGCTTAAATCTTCGCTGTATACGTCAAAAACAAAGCTTACCGTACTCCAATCTTCTGTAACCGTGATCGGCATCGAAACAGGTACCGACATGATATTGACCGTATCGATTTTAGTAAACAGCGTTCCCTGATACAGATCCGGAAACTCAGCTTGATCAATCGCTTTAGCTTCCTCGCTCACCTGTCCGCCGCGCATAGTAACCTTAGCTTCGATTCCTTCTTCAGAAAAATCAGACGAAAAACTGGCGCGGACTTCAAAAACAGCCGTCATCGTTACCATTTCTTTCCCATCGATCGCGGCTTTCACCCCCGGATACACATTTACAACGGGCGATTTATATTGGGCATCAAGCGTCACCTCATAGTAAACTGTACCGTCCGCATCCTTTTTCTCCTCTACCGTATCCGCCATGCCTTTTGTCCATTCCCCGGAAATCAGCGATTCTTCAGCCGCTACCGATATGCACAAAAGAGAAAATACCGTAACGATAGCAAGCAGCATTGCAAAAAATCTGTTTTTCTTCATAAAAAATCTCCTTTTTATAAATTTTATATTAATATTATAGCTTTTTCTTCACACCTCCGTAAATAATAAGAATGTCATTTTTATATAAATTTTTGATTTCATCCTATTGTAAAAAGCAAAAAAATAGCTGCCGAAGCAGCTATTTAATCATTTTATCAATATATTCTTTGGGGGACTCCCCATAAGCTTCCCTAAATTTTTTAATATAATAAGCCGTGGAATTAAACCCTGAATTCTGGGCAATATCATAAATCTTAATCTCACCCTTTTTTAATAACTGCAAAGAGCAATCTAACCGTCTTTTTAAAATGTACTGTGAAAAACTAAGCCCGAAATTCTGTTTCATAAAAGCACTGATATAGCGGGGATTTTTATTGACTGTTTCTGCCAGCATCGTAAGCGAAAAATTGGGAGAACACAAATTTTTTTCGATACATCGCAGGATTTCACTCATCAGCATATTGTAATGCTGACCGTCCTTCACCATCAGCTGCTGCTGAAGCGTATTCTGCATGAACGCGCCGTACTTGTGATTTTCCTTCGAAGGCATACGGTTCCGCAGAATTTCAATAATCACATAATTCAGCAAGCCCTCTATCGCAATATCCGAAAACTCTTCCTGTGTGACTTTCTCCTTCAGCATTTTTTCACACATCAGCATAACACCTTGCAGCGACGCCTCATCAAGCCAAGCTTCTATCCGTGAAGTACGGCGGCAGTCAAACATTTTAAAAAAAACATCATTATGCACCCATGGTTCCAAAAAAGTAATATTATACAGCATCAATTTTTCGTTCTTTGGAATATGAATCGTATGAAAATCATTCGGCATTAACAAGCACACATATCCCCTGCCAATAGCAAAGCTGTCCCCGTTGATTTCATGTACCGCACGCCCGCCGGTTATGATTTCTATTTCAAAAAACACATGGTTATGAATTGTTGTTTCAAACTCTGCCTGTTGAGAAAGATTTCTTTTTATAACTGAAAAACCATAAGTATGGTCTATATTCTTTTTATGTCCTATTCTCACAAACAGTCCTCCCTGCGCAAAACAATCAATACCTGTTTCCCACATACCAATCTATTTTTACTATATCATATTGGCTGGTAAAAATCAAGAATGCGCCTTTTGCATTTTTTGGTAAAAAATATTTTTATTGACGGACAGCGTACACTCTGCTAAGCTATATACTAACCTGTTTTAATGAAAAGGAGTAAACTATGGATCTTAACGGCATTTGGCTGCTGGAAGGCAAAGATGAGCAGGGTGATCCGCTTTCCCTGCCTGCTACGGTTCCCGGCTGCGTTCACACCGACCTGATGGCCAACGGCAAAATAAAAAACCTCTATTATCGGGATAATCCTTTAAAGGCACAATGGATTGAGCAGAATGATTTTACCTATACAAAAACATTTACAGTAAATACCCTATCTCCAAATGCCTTTCTCGAATTTGACGGACTGGATACCTACTGTACGATCTTTTTAAACGGTATAAAATTAGGTGAAGCTGACAATATGTTCATTCCACACTGCTTTTTGGTGGACGGTATTCTGGTGCAAGGAGAAAACACACTTTGCGTCGCTTTCCGTTCCCCCGTTAAAGAAGTAGCAAACCTTCCGTCCCTACACGGTGCGTTTACTACGGAACGGCTGTACACAAGACGCATCCAATGCACCTATGGCTGGGATTGGACAGAACGTTTTGTTACTATGGGTATCTACCGTGATGTTCGTCTTATATTCAGAAAGAGCAATGAAATCAAGAATTTTTATCTTTATACCAAAAGTGTTAATTCCTACGCGGCACAGCTGTCACTGCAAATAAACTTTAAAAATTTTATCCGAAACGGCAGTTTTATACAGATCGAAATTCTTTCTCCTCAAGGTTTAATCGCTTTTTCTACGCAAAGAGCCATCCTTGAGAACACGCTAAAGCTGTCTATTGATATCCCCGCCCCTGAACTTTGGTATCCCAACGGCTACGGCAATCAGCCTCTCTATACGCTGCGGCTGAAAACAAAATCCTGCTATAAAGAACATCACTTTGGTATACGAGAAATTACGCTGCTGCAAGTAGAAGACTCCCCCGGAAGTAAGGAAGAGTCTCTTTGCCGACAGCTTCAAGCCCATCCGCATATCTGCCGACTGGATAAAAACAAAGCAACTGCTTGTTTTACCGTACTGGTAAACGGAATTAAAATTTTTTGCAAAGGCGGCAACTGGGTTCCCTGCGAACCCTTTCCTTCGGCCGAAACACCTGAAAAAATAACAAATCTGCTTGCATTAGCCCAAAATGCAGGTGTCAATATGCTTCGTGTCTGGGGCGGCGGAATTTTTGAACAAAATATTTTTTACGAAGAATGTGACCGATTGGGAATTCTTGTTACACAGGATTTTTTAATGGCTTGCGGAAACTACCCGGAAAAGGAACAATGGTTTATTGACGCGCTGAAAAAAGAAGCCTCTACTGCCGCACTTCGGTTAAGGAACTATACCTGTCTTGCCTGGTGGAGCGGCGATAATGAAAATGCGGTAATGGGAACAGAAAACACCTGCGATTTTCCCGGCTATAAAAGCGCCGTCAGCGGTATTGCTCCAATATTAGAACAATTAGATCCCCAGCGATATTTTTTACCCTCCTCTCCTTTTGGCGGCGAATATTTCTGTTCGGCTACCAGGGGCACCACCCACAACACATATTACTTAGGAGATATATTCGAGTATATACGGGATTCAGATTTTGACGGATACCTGCAATTTTTTGATACTTTCCTCTCCCGTTTTAACACAGAGCAATCAGCCATGGGAATGTCTTTTGTATCATCTTTAAAAGAAATGATGACGCCTGAAGATATTTTTGGCAAGGATACCTCTATGCTTCAGTATCATACAAAAAGCAATCCTGCGCTTTTACCCTATACGCTCTATAATTATACAGAACAAATGAGCCAAAAAATCTTTGGAAAATTCCTCTGCGGGCAGGATAGAATTCTGAAAATGCAAATGCTGCAATGTGAATGGATCCGCTTCAGCCTGGAATTGTTCCGGCGCAATAAATGGTTCTCTTCGGGTATCATATACTGGATGTATAACGATTGCTGGCCCGCAGCAAGCGGATGGTCTATCGTGGACTACTATTCCCGCCCCAAGCCGGCCTACTATGCTTTCAAACGCGGAGCTAAGCCCTTTATTCTCAGCCTGACGGTTCAAGAAAAGAAGCTTTGTGTTTACGGCTGTAATGATTCTTTGACAGCAATAACAGGAACAGGGAAACTTTATCTTTACAATTTTAAAGAAAATAAAAATATTGTAGAAAAAGAGTTTCATTTTTGCATCAGCAAAAATTCTGCAAAACAAATATTTGCTTGTTCATATTGTGAATTATCTGCGCAAATGACAGATAATACCGTCATTCTCTGCGATGCGCAAAGCAATTTAAACACAGACCGGGCTCTTTATATTCCCCACCGATACACCGATATGAACATTCTTTATAACGAAATTGAAATCACCGAAGAAACTGAAACTTCCATTACCGTAAAAGCACGGGAATTTACCCCCTTTGCCATTGTGGATATCCCCTATCTCTTGGAAGATAATTGTTTGATTTTAAAAAAAGGAGAAAGCAAAAAAATAAAAAAAGCTGCATTGCCGTTAAAAACGTAATCTTTATAAAAAAATAGGCTTTAATCCTTATAAAATTAAAACCTGTTTGATGAATCTTTCCGATTCCCTACCTCCGCGGATTTCCTTTTCTCGTACATCTGCAAAAATACTTGGCATGAATTACTCCTGTCTGCTGGCGGAACATACGTTCCGCCAATGTCAGGAGCTGCTCCCCGATGCACTGCGTGCATAAGATAAAAAACGATATAATCCCGCTTTTGAACGTATTCTCTATATCAATATCGCCGTGACCGGCATCATCAGCGACATTGCCAAGGGCTCCAGCCAGACCGCGTTTGCCCATGAGTTTTACGAGCTGGTTCGTACGCTGTTTCCCCGGAAAGTCAAAAATTTTATCCATGGAGAGCTTGTGGCTATGGGTCTTGCTGTTCAGCTTGAATATAATAAGCAAGGCGAACAAATCCTTGCATTGTGCAATCTGCTGAAAAAATACGCCCTGCCCCTTTATCTTTTTGATATTCCTATTGCTCCCACAAAAGAAAACATGGAAAATCTGTTCCCTGCCATGGCAGATTCAGATTCTATGGCAAATGAGGGTGCACAAGGGCACGAGAGGCTGCGTTCAGCTCTCAATCGATTGTTTAACATCGAAATTCAATAAGAAATGAGGAGAATAATATGAAAAAAAACACAATTTTGCAAAACATTCTGCAGCACCGCATCCTTATCGCTGCAAGAGGATTGAAAGAAGACGAGGTTCTTCACTTTTGCGAGGCTATTTTAGCCGGCGGACTTCATTTGATTGAAATTCCTTATAACCAGCTTTCTCCCACAGCTTTAACCGATGTTCCCCGGCAAATTGAAAGTATCCGGGCCCATTTTGGAGATTCTCTGGCCGTGGGTGCCGGAACGGTGCTGACCTGTGCTCAGGTAAAAGCCGCCGCTGATGCAGGCGCATCTTTTATTCTGTCTCCGTCTTTAGATGCGAATGTTATACAAGAAACCTTGGCTCACAGTCTCGTTTCCATTCCCGGTGTCATGACTCCCACAGAAGCCCAGAATGCAATGCTCTGGGGCGCAGATATGGTAAAAATCTTTCCTACCGGTGTTTTAGGAATTTCTTATCTCAAAGCCATCCGCGTACCGTTAAACCATATTCCCATGATTGCCATGGGCGGTGCAAATGAAGAAAATTTAAAAGATTTTCTTCAGGTGTGCGAAGGTGTGGGTATCGGAAACGCAATCTGCAACCGTGCTCTCTTAGACGAAAAGAATTATTCAGAAATTTCCCGCCGTGCCAAAGCATTCTCCATCCAACTGGAGTCCTTATAATCAACACTGCCGCGTAATAAAAAACTCTGCTTTTTTTAAAGCAGAGTTTTTTTATAGACTATTTATTTCATCATTTATTTCATCGCTTCTTCACAAGCAACAGCAACGGCAACGCTTGCCCCAACCATCGGGTTATTGCCCATGCCGATCAGTCCCATCATTTCTACATGCGCCGGAACGGAGGAAGAACCTGCAAACTGTGCGTCAGAATGCATTCTGCCCATCGTATCGGTCATGCCGTAGCTGGCAGGCCCCGCTGCAACATTATCCGGGTGCAACGTACGGCCTGTGCCGCCGCCGCTGGCAACGGAGAAATACTTAAAGCCGTTTTCCACTGCCCATTTTTTATAGGTACCCGCTACCGGATGCTGGAACCGCGTAGGGTTGGTGGAGTTACCAGTGATGGAAACGCCCACTTCTTCATGAATCATAATTGCTACGCCTTCATTTACATCATCGGCGCCATAACATTTTACCTTTGCTCTATCACCGTTGGAGAAAGCTTTTTCGCTTACAACTGCAAGCTTGCCGGTAAAATAATCATATTTGGTTTCAACAAAAGTAAAACCATTGATACGGCTGATAATATAAGCAGCGTCCTTGCCAAGGCCATTCAAAATTACGCGGAGAGGATCCTTACGAACCTTATTGGCGTTCTGCGCGATTTTAATCGCCCCCTCAGCCGCAGCAAAGCTCTCATGACCTGCTAAAAAGCAGAAGCACTTGGTCTCCTCCCGCAGCAGCATGGCTGCCAGATTACCGTGCCCCAAGCCAACCTTACGCTGATCGGCAACTGAACCCGGTATACAAAAAGCCTGCAAACCTACCCCGATAGTCTCTGCTGCCTCCGCCGCTGTTCTGCATCCCTTTTTCAGAGCAAGAGCGGCCCCCAACGTATATGCCCAACAGGCATTTTCAAAAGCAATGGGTTGGGTATCCCGCACGATGGCCTCTGCATCCACACCCTTTTGCAGTGCGAACTCTTTGGCTTCATCAAGGTCTTTAAATCCATATTCTTTAAGGACAGCGTTGATCTGATCAATTCTTCTGGAATAGCTTTCAAAATTTGCCATATGCTTGCGTCCTCCTTATTTCTTTCTCGGATCAATAACCGTCTTTGCCTCAGCAAAACGGCCATAGGTACCGATATTTTTCTCATAGGCCTCTTTCGGGTCTACACCCTTTTTGATAGCCTCCATCATTTTTCCCAAATGGACAAATTTATATCCGATAACCTCGTTATTCTCATCAAGACCTTCTTCCAGAATATACCCTTCGGCCATTTCGAGGTATCTTACGCCTTTCGCCTTTGTGGAATACATCGTCCCTACCTGAGAGCGCAATCCCTTACCGAGATCCTCAAGTCCGGCGCCCACAGGAAGCCCGTCCTCAGAAAAAGCGGTTTGCGTACGGCCGTAAACGATTTGAAGGAACAGTTCCCTCATAGCTACATTGATTGCATCGCAAACAAGGTCGGTATTCAGCGCCTCTAAAATCGTTTTTCCCGGCAGAACCTCCGCCGCCATTGCAGCCGAATGGGTCATGCCGGAACAGCCGATGGTTTCCACCAGTGCTTCCTGAATAATCCCTTCCTTTACATTAAGGGTAAGCTTGCACGTTCCCTGCTGGGGCGCGCACCAGCCCACACCGTGAGTAAGGCCCGAAACATCCTTAATCTCCTTTGAAGGTACCCATTTGCCTTCCTCAGGAATCGGAGCAGGATTATGCTTTGCGCCTTTCGCAACACAGATCATTTCTTCTACTTCATGTGAGTATTGCATAAAAAAAGACTCCTCCTTCAATTTTCTTTACAGCAGATATTATACTACTTTTGCAAAAATAAGCAACCGAATTGTTCTTTTTTTGCATTTTACGCATATTCTTTACGGAATACCGAAAAATTTTTTCGACAATTCTATTTTGTTGTGTTATACTTAAATAAATTTAAGGAGGACTTTCTATGCATTTTTCCGTAATCGCCCAATCCATCTCTTGGTGGCAGGCGCTTATTTTAGGTATTGTACAGGGTCTGGCTGAATTTTTGCCCATCAGCAGCAGCGGTCATTTAAAGCTTACTGAACAGATTATGGGTCTAAGCGAAATGCCCCGTTTTTTTGACGTATGTCTGCATGTAGGAACACTTGTAGCGGTATTCATCGTATTCCGAAAAGATTTGCTTTCCATCCTGCGCCATCCCAAACAGAAATTAACCTATATGATCCTTGCCGCAACGGTTCCCACGGTAATTATCGCCGTACTTCTGGAACTGCTGTTGGATGATACTGCGCTTTCTTCTCTGTTAGGCTACGGCTTTATGCTCACAGGTCTGCTGCTCTACACCATGGAAGTTCTGCCCCGTGAAAGATGCCGTAAAAAAATAGCGGATATGTCTGTAAAAGATGCCGTTTTAATCGGCAGTATTCAGGGCATCGGAACACTACCGGGCGTTTCCCGCTCCGGCAGCACAATTGCCGGCGGCATTTTTTTAGGCATAGACCGAAAGACGCTTGCGCGCTTTTCCTTTTTAATGAGTATTCCCGCCATTTTAGGTGCCTTTTGCTGGGACGTCTTAAAGCTGTTAATGCGCCGCGATGAGGTTCAGGGTGTGACCATTACCTGGTTCCCCGTCATTTTAGGGACAGTGGTCGCCTTCGTTGTAGGATATCTGTCCATTCGTTTTATGCTCAGGCTGATAGAAAACAAATCTTTCAAACCATTCGCTTTCTATACTTTCCTCTTAGGCTTTCTGGTTTGTCTGGATATGTTCGTCACGCATCTGATATTTTAACAAAAATGCAATTTAAATTGCATTATCCCGCAAAACACGAGGCAATTTTTTATTTGCATCGTGTTTTTTATATTAATTTTGAATAAAGATTTTGTGAAACTTTCAATTTTTTAAAATTTTTGATTGCCAAATTTTTGTTTATGCGGTATAATGCATACAAGCAAATTAAATTGGCGGAATTTGAGCTTTTCTCTTTTCTTCCAAATAGCTATAAGGAGGTTGCAACTATGACAAAAAACATCAAGCTTTTACAATGGGTTGATGAAATGGCGGCTCTTACCAAACCGGAAAAAGTCGTTTGGATCGATGGCTCTGAGGAACAGCTGGAGGGGCTCCGCAAAGAAGCCATGGCTACCGGCG
>ERZ1673696.1547-NODE-1547-length-18771-cov-21.160932_pt1 | contig 18771 bp, 18 predicted proteins | sample MGYA00580226_ERZ1673696 | MGnify/ENA primary metagenome ERZ1673696 (study PRJEB41218, sample SAMN15661743) | gut metagenome | host: Homo sapiens | place: Canada: London | collected 2015-08-20/2019-03-30 | study: EMG produced TPA metagenomics assembly of... | reverse complement strand
CATGACGATGGAGAACAGTGCCGCGAGTGCCATGCACATCTGCAATATCCACCAATTACTTCAAGTGGGGCTAACCATCGGAAATAAAAGGCAATAAAACTGACAAAATAGTACTGATTTACAGTTTATTAGATAATAATGGGGATTTTGGATTGCTTCGTTATACTTTCCTAAAATTGCAGATTATTTGACTGATTTTGTCTCGTTTTTGTCCCGTTTGGCAATACCTTTGTAATTGTAATTAAGTTATTGATTATCAGTATGAAAACAAATATAAACATCAGAAAATAAAGAAAACAAAATGGGACGAAAGAAGAAAGAAATCAAATTGAAAGAGCCTGTCCGCATCCGTGAAAAAAAACTCTTGGACGGCAGCATCAGCCTGTATCTTGACATCTATTATCGTGGAAATCGAAAGAAAGAGGGACTGAAACTCTATTTAGTGCCGGAAATCAATGCCGCCACCAAGTTGCAGAATGCCAATACACGTAAATTAGCAGAACAAATCAAGGCACAGCGCATCCTTGATATTCAGAAAGAGGGGCTTGTGGATTGGGAAAAGGTAAAAAAGTCAAGGCTGACACTCAGTGTTTGGTTCGAGCAATATGTGGAAGACAATGCCGAACTCTCCGAATCATCCAAACGCTCCAAGAGAAACGTACAGGCACGAATAGAACAATACCTTTCTTATATAGGGAAGCCAGATCTGTTATTAAAAGAAGTGGATAAAGAGTTCTGCAAAGGCTTCATAGCATTCTTGAAAACATGTACTTTCAATGACGGAAAGAAAACATTAAGCTGTACTACTTGTCGCATCTTTATAAACCGCTTCGGTTCTGCATTGGCTAAGGCAGTACGTGAGGGGCTCATTGAGCATAACCCATTCACGTTGCTGGAAGCAAAAGAAAAACCGCAAAAGTTGATTGCTGACCGGGAATTTCTGACGATAGAGGAAGTTAAAAAAGTGATGAAAACTCCCTGCCGGTATGAGATTGTCAAGAAAGCATTTCTGTTCTCTTGTTTCACAGGGCTTCGTTACAGCGATATGAAAGCGTTGAATTGGAGCGAGATTCATTCAGCAGCAGATGGCAAGACGGAATACATAGACCATATACAAATCAAGACCAAAGACCGTGTGACTATCCCATTGTCGGAAGAAGCAAAAAGATGGATGCCCGATAGGATTGAGAATATAGATAACATCTTCCACCAACTTGCAATAACGCATACGACAGTAGAAGTGGTACTAAAGGAGTGGATGGGGGCAGCAGGAATACAAAAGCACATAACCTACCATTGCTCTCGCCATACAGCAGCCACCATGCTTTTGACTTTGGGAGCCAGCATCTATGTGGTAAGCAAGATTCTTGGACACAAAAGTATCAAAATGACAGAGGTTTATGCAAAAATTGTGGATAAGAAGAAACTTGAAACAGTAAATCTTGTCAATGGAATGTTTGACCAAACCAAATAGCAATATGAAGATAGAAATCAAAGAACGCAAGCTGACCGCAGGAAACAGAAGCCTGTATCTGGAATATTACGAAACAGGATTCCGGAAGAAAGAGAATCTGCATCTGTATCTTATACCAGAAGATTCACCAAAGGCAAGAAAGTTAAACCGTGAAGCATACGACAAGGCAAGAGTGATTCGTGCCGAGCGTTTGCTTAATCCACCATCATTTGAGAAGAGAACTAAGCAAACAGATGGGAAGAATGAAAAAGCAGAAACCTTGACATGGCTTGATTGGTGCAATGAGTATATTGAATGGTCAAAGGCTTGCGATAACTGCAAGAAAATGTTGCAACACAAGGAAGTGGTTCGTAAGCGAATTACTACATACCTTGAAAAGATTAAACAGACAAAAATACTCCTGAAGAAAGTTGATGCCAAAATTATAACAGGACTTTTTGACTATATGCGCAATGAATATCGCAATCCTCGACAGATAAAAACGCAGGACGGCAAATTAGCTGACTATACACTGCTTCTATTTGAGGAAACTGTAAAGGCGATATTCAACAAAGCGGTAAGGGAAGAACTTATTGCTTTCAATCCAGTACATAGTCTTACTAAAGTAGAGCGTTTTCATGCTCCCGACAAGGCTCGTGAATTCCTTACTCCGGAAGAACTCACACGTTTCTTAGCTGTGGAAACAGCAACGGAGAATGAAAGAACGGTGCAAATGGCATTTGGCTTATCATCTATGACCGGCATTCGACTTGGCGATATGCAACATCTTCGCTGGGGTGATATAAAACTCATAGATGGGATTCAGACAATCTGCATCATACAGCGCAAGACGAAACGTCCTGTGTCAATTCCACTCAATGATATTGCTTTATCGCTTCTTCCACCTCGTGAAGATGAAAATCCTGAAAGTTTAGTATTCCATTTGGTAAAGAAGTCCGACAATATATCAAAGTATGTAAGACGTATAAAGGACAAAGCTGGAATAGAAAAGGATTTTACCTACCATTCCAGTCGGCACACAACGGCAACTTTGGCTATCAGCGCAGGTGCAGATATTTCATCTGTAAAAGAGGTGCTTGGGCACAGTAGTGTGACATCTACAGAAGTTTATGCAAAAGTAAACCTCGAAAAGAAGATTGAGGCGGTCAGCTTGATAGACGGGGTGTTTGGATAAAGCCAATGCGTCATCAAGAGCAAGGAAGGAGTTTTTTCTTTCCCTTTATTCCCCCTTTTTTTGTAATTATTCTTGCTAAATAGCTTAAATATTTACAGATAAGGCGGAAAGTGAAAATAAATCACTATCTTTGCGTATTATAAGTTGGTGATATGGAAGAACTAAACCGATTGAAAGTTGTACTGTGTGAGAAAAAACGTACAAGCAAGTGGCTGGCAGAACAAATGAAAGTCAATCCGTCCACTGTATCAAAATGGTGTACCAATACCTCACAACCGGATTTGGGAAGTCTGTTGAAAATTGCAGATTTACTTGAAGTTGATATTCGGGAACTGATAATCAGAGAATACAAGTCATACCTTTTTTCGCAGAAACCATGAAAAGGGATTTGTTGTTTATCAAAGATTTTCGTCCCATACATGGTTATGATGGCGAAATACGAAATCTCGCAGAAGATGATTTATCAGAGATTTCAGTAAAAGAGGGGGTATATATCATTGCTTCTCCACAAACGAAATTCGTTTATCCGAAAGGAGTATCTAAAATTATATACATAGGTAAGGCAAATAGCATCAGACGGAGATTAAAAGAACACCAAACAAATCTTCGGAATGCTATTAGTGACCAGTACGATGAGTGGTGGTACTTTGACAGATATAATTACATGAAGTATCACGGAGCAAAAGTCTATTATTATCTATGTAAAGGCAATCAAGAATCTAAAAATCTTGAATCCCAAATGATAAGTTCATTTTATGACAAATTTGGAGCGATGCCTGTTGGAAATGGTGCAAGGTCTTTTCAATGTGAAACAAAGGAGGACGAACAATGAAACAGTTTTCAGAAGCAACACGGGTACAGATGCCTGCAATGATTCATCTTACCCGAATAGGATATACTTACTTCGGTAAGTTGAGTGAAGACAAGAATGGCATCGTCTATGACGGTGACACGAATATTCTATTGTCGGTTTTCGAGCAGCAGTTCAAAAAGTTGAATCCCGGACACGAAGGGGAATTTATTCAAGTACTGAAAGACATTCGCAAGGAATTGAATGATGATGATCTTGGTCGTGGTTTTTATAACCGTCTCAAAGCCGTATCTCCTGTAAAATTGATTGACTTTGACAACATAAAGAATAATACATTCCATTTTACAGCCGAGTTTACCTGTAAGAACGGGCAGGATGAGTTCCGCCCGGACATCACTCTGTTTGTGAACGGTCTGCCGCTTTGCTTTGTTGAAGTGAAGAAACCCAACAATCACGGTGGAATGCTGGCGGAGAGCGAACGTATGAATAAGGAACGTTTTCCTAATAAGAAATTCCGCCGTTTCATCAATATCACTCAGTTGATGATATTCAGCAACAATATGGAATACGATGCGCTGGGTGGTATCGTCCCCATACAAGGAGCCTTCTATTGTACTGGCGCACGTGCCTACTCTCCTTTCAACTGTTTCCGTGAAGAAAATCCGGGTGGTTTGAAAGTTGCACCTTTCCATCGTGACTATCCATACAAAGACATTGACAAGTCCGTGGAAAAACGGATACTGTCAGATTACAATTGTCAGGTTATCCACTCCAGCCCGGAATATCAGACAAACCTCGGCTTCAATACGCCAACCAATAGAGTATTGACTTCCATGTGTTCGCCCGAGCGGTTGTTATACATCATCAGATATGGCATAGCGTATGTGCGGATGGAACGTGAAGTGGATGGTAAGATTGAATCTACTGACCAAAAGCATATCATGCGATACCAACAGTTGTTTGCATCATTGGCTATCCGCAAGAAATTGGAAGAAGGTGTAAAGTCTGGTGTTGTATGGCACACGCAAGGAAGTGGAAAAACCGCCTTGTCCTATTATCTGACCTATGTTCTCAACGATTTCTATTCCAAGCAGAACAAGGTCGCCAAATTCTATTTCATCGTTGACCGTCTTGATTTATTGGAACAAGCCACGCAAGAGTTTGAAGCCCGTGGATTAGTTGTTTCAACAGCCAATACAAGAGCCGAGCTTATGGAACAGTTTCGTAGTAATCAGGCACAACAAGGTGTGAGCGGTCAGGCGGAAATTACAGTAGTCAACATACAACGCTTTGCGGAGGACAAGGAAAAGGTGCGTATCAGCGATTATGCAACCAATCTCCAGCGTATCTTCATACTTGACGAAGCACACCGTGGATATAAGCCCGGCGGCTGTTTTCTTGCCAACCTTTTCGATGCGGACACCGATGCGGTAAAAATAGCACTTACCGGCACTCCGCTATTAAAAGAGGAACGAGCAAGTTGCAAAGTGTTTGGTAACTACCTGCATACTTATTATTATGACAAATCCATAGCTGACGGCTATACGCTGAAAATCATACGCGAGGATATAGAAACGTCCTATAAGGAACGACTTTCGGATGTATATGACAAACTAGACACCTTGGTGCAGAAGAAAGACATCCGGAAATCGGAAATCATAGAACATCCAAGTTACGTGAAAGAACTGGCTCGCTATATCATGGAGGACTTGAAAGAGTTTCGCAAGATACAGGGGGACTATACTTTGGGCGGCATGGTCATCTGCGAGACCAGTGAACAGGCACGGCGGCTCTATGATCTGTTTGAAGAAGAATGGCAGAAATACCAGCCGAAGCCAATCAAGATAAAACTGGCGGACGGAACTTATGTCGTCGGCGAGCCAGAAGTGGATTATAAGTCAGCGTATAGACCGTTAAAAGCCGGAATCATTCTTCACGATACAGATGACAAGGAAACCAGGAAACAGATAGTTAAGGATTTCAAGAAGAATATGACAGTGGATATTCTTATTGTGTTCAATATGCTTTTGACTGGATTTGACGCCCCCCGTCTGAAACGCCTGTATTTCGGTCGCAAGTTGAAAGACCATAATCTGCTTCAAGCCATTACCCGTGTGAACCGTCCCTATCCGGGAATGCGTTACGGATTTGTCATTGATTTTGCAGACATCAAACGCAACTTCAAAGAAACAAACGAAGCGTATTTGCGAGAGTTGAACCGTTTTAATGATGTGGACGAGACTGGAAAAGAAGCAGCGACAGATACGTTTACCCAAGTCATTGAGGATAAGGAGGAGATTGTAAACCAAATGAAGAAAATCCGCCAGACACTCTTTGACTATTCTTACGACAATGCGGAAGAGTTTTCTTCCGAAATCTCTACAGAGGAAGACAAAGCCGTACTGCTCGATTTGAAACAGGCGTTGGAATCAGCAAAGAATATGGCAAACCTTGTGCGTACTTTCGGTGACGAAGATATGAAAGAACAGTTTGCCAAACTTGAAATTACAAAATTGCCGCAACTACTTTCCGAAGTGCAAAGGCGGATTGGTATCATTAACCAAAAGGAGGCGTTCAGTACCAATGACGAAACTAAGACCCTTATCAACGAGGCAATGATGGATATAGAGTTCACATTTTCCAAAATCGGACAAGAAGAAATGCGGCTCATATCTGGTGGAGCGGAACTTAAAGAGAAATGGCAGCGTACTATCGCCTCATTTACTCAAAACTTTGACCAGGAAGATCCTGAATTCATGTCATTACGTGATGCCTTTATGGAGCGGTTCAAAGAACATGGTTTTGTGATTGACACCATAGCCAAGTTCAACGAGGAGGCCCAAGCTTTGGATGAAATTGTAAAACGCCTGCAAGACTTGCAAAAGCGGAATAATGTATTGCTGAAAAAATATAAAGGGGATGAAAAGTTTGCCCGTGTACACAAGCGTATACGTGAAGTAAACAAACAAAGGGAAGAGAAAGGACAAAAGCCTATGTTTTCGTTCCTTGACGAAGAAATAGCAGCCATACTCAATATCATAAAAGAAGATGTGGATGCCAAGGTATATGACCGTAACGATATTCTGAAAAAAGATGCCTATTTCGGACGCACGGTAATGGCTCTTATAAACGGATGCCTGTATCATTTTCCGCAGATAAAGCCGGAAATGGATGACTACAAGTTTATCCAGACACGTATTTCACAACAATATATCAACCAATATAACGCCACTTACGGCATTTCATAAAAATTATGTCTGACATTAAGGAAAAAACATTAAAGCTCATCGACGGGCTTAAAGCTACCTGCCAGTCATACGGCATGGGAAACGATGGCAACGAATATAAGATTATCACCCAGGTTTTTCTTTATAAATTCCTGAATGACAAGTTCGGCTATGAACTAAAAAATGCGAAAAGCGACATAGCTAAGAAACTAACAGGAGGTGTAAAATGGGAAACAGCATACGCAAATCTTTCCGATAATGAGCGGATGCTTATTCAAAGTGCAATATCGCCGGATGTTCCTATGCTTGAACCTTACCATTTGATAGCCAATCTTTGGAACCAGCAAGGGAAAGGAGATTTTGATACCATCTTTGACAATACCATGACAGATATTGCCGAACAGAATGCGGACATATTCTCCACACAGACTACTGCTAATACAAAGATTCCTTTATTCGAGCCTCTGACCCCGTTTGTGACGGACAGTGCCCAACGTGCGCCTTTTGCCCGGGCTTTGGTAGATAAGCTCGTAAATTTCTCTTTTGAAGAGGCGTTCGCCCAAAATTATGATTTCTTCTCCAGTATCTTTGAATACTTGATAAAGGACTACAATACAGCTGGAGGTGGTAAGTATGCGGAGTATTACACTCCTCATGCCATAGCTACCATTATGGCACGTCTGCTTGTCGGCGACCATGCCGACCTGCACAGCATGGAGTGTTATGACCCATCTGCCGGAACAGGTACATTGCTTATGGCATTAAGCCACCAGATAGGCGAAGACCGTTGTACCATCTTCTCACAGGATATTTCCCAGCGAAGCAATAAGATGCTCAAACTGAATTTGCTGCTCAACGGACTTGTCTCTTCGCTTGACAATGCCATCCAAGGTGACACTCTTGTAAGCCCTTACCACAAGAGCGATGACGGACAGCAGTTGCGCCAGTTCGATTTCGTAGTCAGCAATCCGCCTTTCAAGATGGATTTCTCCGATACCCGTGAGAAGATAGCCGCCATGCCGGCCCGCTTTTGGGCAGGAGTACCCAATGTGCCAGCCAAAAAGAAAGAATCAATGGCAATATACACCTGCTTCATCCAACATGTTATCAACTCATTGAAGAAGACTGGAAAGGGTGCGATTGTCATTCCGACTGGATTTATCACGGCTAAAAGTGGCATTGAGAACAAAATCCTTCATAAAATTGTAGATGATAAAGTGGTATATGGATGCGTTTCCATGCCGAGCAATGTATTTGCCAATACAGGAACGAATGTAAGCGTGCTGTTCTTTGACAAGTCTGCCACTGCAGATAAGGTGATTCTGATTGATGCCAGCAAACTTGGAGAGGAATACAAGGATGCCAACGGACTGAAAAAGGTGCGTCTGAATGATAGCGAGATTGAAAAGATTGTCGGTACATTCCAGCGAAAGGAAGCCGTTGACGATTTTTCGGTAGCTGTCACCTACGATGAAATCAAAGAAAAGGGCTACAGCCTCTCCGCCGGACAATATTTCGACATCAAGATAGATTATGTGGATATTACGGAAGATGAGTTTAATCGCCGCATGAACAACTACAAACAGGCTCTTTCCGAACAATTTGCGGAAAGCCACCGTTTAGAAGAAGAAATCATGAAACAGTTGGACGCTTTGCGTTTCAACGCAAATGTAGGCAGCAATGAGTAACGAAATACAATTTTTGTTATACAGCCTTCCCGATGAAGAAGGAAAGGTTCAGGTCGTTATAAAGGACGAGACCATTTGGTGTACCCAAAAGGCTATGGCACAGCTTTTTGGTATTGACAAATCCGGTATTAGTCGCCATATAACCAATATCTTCAAAGAGGGAGAACTTGACCAAGACACGACAGTTGCAAAAATTGCAACCGTCGTAAATCGTGGTATAAGAGGTGAAGTAGAAGAACTGGTCGATTTCTACAATCTTGATATGATTATTGCGGTGGGTTATCGTGTCTCTTCACCCAAAGCCACCAAGTTCCGTCAATGGGCAACTAAGATTCTCAATGAGTATATCAAAAAAGGGTTTGTATTAGACGATGACCGTTTGAAGCAGGGAACAGCGGTATTCGGCAAGGATTACTTCCGTGAATTGCTTGAAAGAGTTCGTTCTATTCGTGCCAGCGAAAGGCGTATCTGGCAACAGATTACCGATATATATGCTGAATGCAGTACGGACTATGATAAGAACTCGCCTACTACACACGATTTCTATGCAATGATACAGAACCGTTTCCATTATGCCATTACAGGGCAGACAGCGGCAGAGATAATCTATACCAAAGCCGACCATACCAAAGACCACATGGGGCTGAGCACGTGGAAGAACGCTCCTGATGGACGTATCTTGAAATCGGACGTATCAATAGCCAAGAATTATTTGCAGGAAAATGAAATTCGGCGTTTGGAACGTGCAGTAACAGGTTTCTTCGATTATATTGAAGACCTAATCGAACGAGAAAACACATTCAATATGGAACAATTTTCAGCCAGTGTCAATGAGTTTCTGACTTTTCGCAAATATCAGATATTGCCGGATAAAGGGTGCATCTCTGCGGCACAAGCAAAGGCTAAGGCAGAAAGCGAATATGACATATTCAATAAAACCCAACGGATAGATTCTGACTTTGACAAACAGATAAGGGGAATGTTGGGAAACAAAAACATTGAGAAATAATATGTAATGGATTATAGCTATCATATATGATTAATATTAACGAAATCAAACAGTTACTCAAAGTAAAATCTGATGGTTGTTTATATCACAGAGAAAGTCAAACTCTAGAATTTAAAGAAGCCTTTAATTTTGCTGGATTGGCTGAATACTTTAGAGATTTTGCTGCATTTGCGAATAATAAAGGAGGGTGGCTTATTTTTGGAGTTAAAGATAGACCTAAACGAGAATTGATTGGACTTAATGAAAAATCTGCAACTCAATTAGACAAGTTTGACCCTGAGAAAATTACAGGATTCCTTTTGGAAGTATTCTCTGGTAATATTCAGTGGGAGCACGATGTCATAGAAATAGATGGATTAAAATATGGTGTTTTTCATGTAGATGAAGCAACTGTTAAACCCATTATTTGTAAGAAAGACGAATCTGATATTCTTAAAAATGGAGAAATATATTTTCGATATGGCGGTAGAACACAAAAAATTCAAGCAGCAGAATTAGAAGCTATAATTAACCATCGTATAGAAAAACAAAATACACAATGGATTGATTTGGTTTCAAAGATTGCAAAAGCCGGTCCACAAAATGCGGCAATCCTTGATATAGACAAAGGAGAACTGTCTAAAAATGATGCACAAATACTTGTAGTTGATGATGCACTTGTGCAAGGTATAAAATGGATTAAAGAAGGCTCTTTTAATGAAAAGAATGGAGCACCAGCATTAAAACTTATTGGTGAAGTACAACCTATAAATACAGTTGAAGTTATAAAAAAAGAGAAGATAAATAGGTTAAAAGAATATCCATTATCAGCAAAGGAATTAGCGGATAAGGTAAAGACTAGGATTTCAATTGGCATTAATGATATCTGGAGAATCATTAATGAAACGAATATGAAAACTAATCCTGATTATTCAATTTTTAATTTTAGAAACAAAAGCCAAGAAGAATGTTTCGAAAAAACAGGGAATGTTCCTAAAGGAGTCCCTTCTATATATAAGTTATCCGCAATTGATTACATTGTTACAGTGTATAATAATGAGCGAGCAAAAAGATAAACGATTCTATTCATTCGTTTGATATGAAATTAAAAAAATATAAATTAGGAGAACTTCTTAATGTCTCAAGAGGAGCAAGTCTCAGTGGCGAATATTATGCCACTGAAGGCGATTATATCCGTCTGACTTGTGGCAACTTCGATTATCAAAATAACTGCTTCAAGGAGAATACATCAAAAGACAATCTTTATTACATAGGAGAGTTCAGACCGGAATTTCTCATGAAAAAGGGAGATATTATTACCCCTTTGACCGAACAGGCAATTGGCTTGCTTGGTTCTACTGCGATTATTCCTGAAAACGATAAATATATTCAAAGCCAAGATGTCGCAAAGATTGTTTGTAAAGAGGATGTATTGGACAAAGATTTCGCTTTTTATCTAATATCCTCTACTATAGTGAAGCAACAGCTAAGTGCTGCCGCTCAACAAACCAAAATACGTCATACTTCTCCTGATAAAATCAAAGATTGCATAGTATGGATCCCCAAATTGACGGAGCAGAAATACATAGGCAAATTGCTCCGTACTCTTGATTCTAAAATCGAACTCAATCGCACGATAAATCAGAATTTACGTGCAAGCCGAGCGCAGAGACAAACGCAGTTTGGACTATGCCGAGGCGCAGCCGTAAATGCCGGACTGAGGACGAAGTCCGACAGAACGGAATTTAGCCTACCGATACTTGACCGTTCATTAAGAGCGGTAGGAGTTCGTTGCGCTGCTTAGTCAGATTTAAGATTTCCTCTTGCAATTTGATTATCTGCCTGAAAATAGGTGATATTAATTTCTCGAATCTATCCGCAATATCTTTATTATTAGGTATAGCTATTGTACTTTGTTGTAAATGATCTTGCGTAATATGTCCCATCGTCGTTTTCCTTGCTTCTGCCATTTTCTTGAATACATCCACATAATCCAAAAGTTGAAAGTAGTAGAATGACTTCGGGAAACCATTTGCTGATGTAACCTTAAAGATGTGTTGATTAAGTCCTCCAAGTCCATAAGCCCAAAGCATAACTTCCAGTGATGCTGACCATGAAAATAGTACATCACCATTATACACTTTTACAGACTCTGGTATATTTGACGTTACTTCTTCAGTGTCAGCAGAAATGCCATCGTGCATTTCTCGTATCTTGATAACAGGCAATGGTATTTCACCATCCTTTGGCCTAAATTTTTGACAAGCTAACCCATTTGTAAAAACAGCTATTTCAAAAAGGTTTCCACAATGCCAATCGATAGGAATCTCTCGTTTCAGTTTATCATTCCAAACCATCTCACCGCCACTTGACTTATACGGTTTTCCCTCTTCATTCGGAAAATCAAACTGTACAAACCAGTAGTCGTAGAGTTGTTTTGCCATCGCCTCTAAATTCTGATTTATCTGACGATTGAGCTCAATCTTTTTGTCTAATGCTGAAAATATTTCGCCAATCCGTTCCTGTTCGCTTAACGGAATGATCGGGACGGGAAAGGAATTTAGTGCTTCTACGGATAACGCATAGCGTTGTCCGCTTCCAGAGGCATTGCAAGCGAAATATTTCTTTGCATAGTCTGTATGCAGCAGAGCATTCAGATAACGTCCGTCTAAAATAGCTTTGTTAGGTGTAATTAGGGCGCAATGGTAACCCAATATCACATCATCGAAATCATCGGCAATATAAGTGGGGATGCCAATATCATCCCGGGTTTCGCTATCCTTGGTTAATGCAACTTGACCTTTTTTCAGTTGAAATTTGGAAATCTCATTGGGGTTGGCACTTGCAAACATAAAAGTGTCATACCGAGCTGTGGTAATAGCCCAGTTATAATAAACATCAACAAAATTACAAAGGCGGATCTCTTTCTCTCCGTCTTTCATTTTCTTATCAACTCCACTAATCTCCACAGTGGCAATGTCTCCCAATTTATATTTTTCCATTTGCATTCATTTTTGAACGCAAAAGTACACATTTTCAAGCAGAATCCATTATGAATATTTACCCTAAATACTTCTTATGTGCCAACTTAACATTGTTTTGGTTTACAATGGCATAGTGAAGCGTAGTGTCAATGCGTACATGCCCCAACAGACGCTGTACCTGTTCAATGGGCATACCTTTGTCAATTGCCATTGTTGCAAGAGTACGGCGAAATTTATGAGGATGAACTTTGGGAATAGAAATAGATTGTCCTAATTTTCTGATTCGTACTTCCACGCCACTAATAGTAAGGCGTGTATATGGCGAATGCAGGGAAACAAATAAGGCTGGATTATCATCCGTGCGTTCATCAAGGTATTGTTGCAAATGCAATTTCGTTCGGGCATTGAAATATACTATACGTTCCTTGTTCCCTTTTCCGAACACCACGCATTGCCGTTCGTGAAAGTCAATATCTGCTCGGTTCAGTTTTACCAATTCACCTACACGTATGCCTGTGGATGAAAGAATATCTATAAGGGCGAGGTCTCGTTTATTAGTACAACTGTCCCGTAATTGTTCTAACTGTTCGTCTGAAAGCACCTCTTTCACGAGTGAATCTGTCTTTACCTTGTGGATGCGTCTGACCGGGCTTTTGGCTATATAATCTTCATCTTCCAACCATGCAAAGAAACTTGAGAAGATGCGCCGCATGTTGTCAATGGTTACTTTACTGGATTGATGTTCTTCCTGATATTCGGAAAGATAAGAGCGAATATCTGATGTGGTGATATGGCAGATAGTCACGGAGAGTGTAACTAATAATCGCTCAATGGTATTGCGATAATATGCCAATGTCTTGTCTGAACAGCCCTCTATCTTTTTTGCCGAGATAAAAGTGTTCAAAAGCTGCTTATTTTCTTGTGCTTGTTGGCTGGCACAATCTTTCTTTTCTATAATTTCCACATTATGCAGTTCTGATGCAAGCACTGCTTTAAGCCGTGCCATCTGTCGGCAGTCCAAGTCACGCTGCATTTCCGTAACTATCGCCTGAATGATGTTCTCTTTCATAAATTCCTATATTTAAGTCCTCTATAATATAAAGGGCTGCTAAATCAGAATTTACGTGCAAGCCGAGCGCAGAGACAAACGCAGTTTGGACTATGCCGAGGCGCAGCCGTAAATGCCGGACTGAGGACGAAGTCCGACAGAACGGAATTTAGCCTACCGATACTTGACCGTTCATTAAGAGCGGTAGGAGTTCGTTGCGCTGCTTAGTCAGATTTAAGATTTCCTCTTGCAATTTGATTATCTGCCTGAAAATAGGTGATATTAATTTCTCGAATCTATCCGCAATATCTTTATTATTAGGTATAGCTATTGTACTTTGTTGTAAATGATCTTGCGTAATATGTCCCATCGTCGTTTTCCTTGCTTCTGCCATTTTCTTGAATACATCCACATAATCCAAAAGTTGAAAGTAGTAGAATGACTTCGGGAAACCATTTGCTGATGTAACCTTAAAGATGTGTTGATTAAGTCCTCCAAGTCCATAAGCCCAAAGCATAACTTCCAGTGATGCTGACCATGAAAATAGTACATCACCATTATACACTTTTACAGACTCTGGTATATTTGACGTTACTTCTTCAGTGTCAGCAGAAATGCCATCGTGCATTTCTCGTATCTTGATAACAGGCAATGGTATTTCACCATCCTTTGGCCTAAATTTTTGACAAGCTAACCCATTTGTAAAAACAGCTATTTCAAAAAGGTTTCCACAATGCCAATCGATAGGAATCTCTCGTTTCAGTTTATCATTCCAAACCATCTCACCGCCACTTGACTTATACGGTTTTCCCTCTTCATTCGGAAAATCAAACTGTACAAACCAGTAGTCGTAGAGTTGTTTTGCCATCGCCTCTAAATTCTGATTTAGCAGTGATTTATGTCCTAATTTCCACATACAGGAAAGTCAAAAGAGTATATACCAGCATGGCGATAACAAGCACTTTCATCCAAAAATCCGAAATCCAGACACCCTTGTTTCGACTGAGTATGTTTGCAACCTTACGCTCGTGTTCTTCCATGTTTTGAAGCTGTGCGGCACGATGCTGTTTCATTAGTATCTCGTCCGTCTTTAATGCCGCCTGCGAAAGGTTCATCATCTGTTCCAAGTCCTCCCGTCCGATTTTTACCTTGTACTTCGTATTTTCTTGCGCATCTACAATCGCCCTGCAAATTCCGGAAACGATGTTGTCCGCACTGCCTTTGGCGGCATTGAGTGCAACCACTGCTTCATTCAGGGCAGCGGTCGCCTGTCTCAATGATTCGGCAGCCTCCTGCAAAGTCGCTTTGGCAGCCCGTAATTCTTCCAGTCGTTCCTTTACGGCTGTTGTCTCCTGTTCGACTTGATGTTCCGCACCAATCTCGTCCATCAAGCCGTCAATGTTCATCTGCGTATGCTTTGATTTTCCGATTCCCATAAATCATGTTTTTTGAAAGTTTGTCTATCTGTGAAGTCCTTTTCTGCGTTTGCACATCCTGTTCGCCATTCTTGCACAGCGACGAGCCCATTCACGGTCATCCTCGTCCTTGTCTCGTCCCCAGCCACCTGTATCAGAACCACCGCCGCCACTTGAAGCCGCCATGCTTGTAGCAGCGTCCAGATACCCGGCAAAGAGGAGAAGAGCCGTATGCTGTATCTCCTCAATCTTGGCAAGCGGATGCGCTTCCTTCAAAGAGCACTCCTGACGGATAATATTGTCCGCCGCTTCGGGTATCTCCACACGGTAACGGTGATGCTCGTCTGTCGTAATGTCGTAGTGCCTGATTATAGGCTTCTGAGTGACCATAGGCTGTAGAACAGGAGTAGTATTGGCTGTCCGTGTTTGCCGTAAATCCGGCTTTGCCGGCTCGGGCTTCCTCTCCTGCTGATGCAGTTTCGCCCAAGTAGCCTCTATCTTTGAGGGGGTGAGGTTTCGTCCAATACCCAGTACGGATGACTTATAAATGGAGTTGCCTCGTTTCACCGAATAGCCGTAAACCCCGCCATCGTCATTCTCTTGCAAATGTACCTTATAGCCTCGTCTTACCAGTTCCATTTCGTACTGCTTCCAGTCGAATTTCTTCATTGAGCAGAGTATCTCCATGCAACAGTCTGAAATCTCCTGCCTGTGACGGATGCCTATATCTTCGGACTGAACCCAGCCCCGTCTTTCGTTGATGATATTCGCAGCCATGACCGCCCTCTCACCAATCTTTTGGCTGGCATTGACATTGCCGTCCATGTCTACACGGTTGGCATCGATGTGCAGATGGAGAATGCCACTTTGGGCATCCCGGTGCAGGGCAACGATGTATTGCGAGCCTTTTAGGTTCGTCCGCTTCGAGGTAGCCCGTCCGGTCTTATGGGAAAAGTCTATAGAATCGAATACTCGTATGAACTCGTCTGCCAGACGTGCCCAGTCATCCATCGCCCAATCACGGCTTTCTTCCTCGGATGGGGAAATCTCGATTCTTATCACGTTCCTGCCGAGCGGTCTGCCCTTGTTGATTCTGTCCGCAAACTTCTTCTGCACGAGCATCATCCGCCCGTACACCGCTTCCGGCGAAATATCATTAGGCAGCAGGTTGACTTTGACCAGATCCGCCCTTTCCTTGTTGACGGAGTATCTTATGGCATTTGCTCCGTGTGAAATAGTAGAGGCTTTTGCTATCATGACGGGTAAGGAAATTTATTCGGTAAGGTAGTTTTCTATCTGATTCCAGCGATTTATGAGCTGCGTGGCGGCTCTCATCCACTGTTCCACAAATCGGGTATCACTGAAATACATCGCCCGCTTGTCCGCCTGTATGGACTTGACGGCTGCTGCGATGCGGATAAGGTCACCCCTTGCGTCCACCAGACTGCACAGGGCTTCCACCTCTCGCTCGGACAGTCGTTGCCGTGGATGCTGCCCCAAAGCAGTGCGGCGCACGTAGCAACTCATGGACAAACCACATGTCTTGGCGAGTTCTGCCGCTTGGGCGTATTCCTCTTTCGTCACACGGGCTTCAAGCCGCATGATGCGCCTGAAATCTTTTTTCTCGTTCTTGCCATTTTCTTTGCCGGTATTCTCTTTCTTATTCATATTCTGTTATGTTGTAAAAAGTAAGATTGTAATCTAAAAAGGGACAGCATGGTGGGAGCTTGCGACTACCGGAATATGCCCATGTGGTACGGATGAGCGGAGCGAATTTGTACGACATGGGAACTTCTTGCAACACCCGACACAAAAGCTCTGGACACACATGCACCTCTGACTTGGTCATGCCTGACATTCAGCCGAAACACCATCACCGGATTCTTCCTCTGCCAAAGGCTGTGGAGAAGCCGTAACAGGAGGAATAAGGGAAGAAGGGGAAAGCAGTTCGCCTTCGTCAGATACAACAGGCATTTCATCCGACGGAAGAAAAACGTCATCAGAAAGACTTGCCTCTGCCATTGCTTCAACCTGTCCGCAACCTTTCGAGTTGGGGAAATGTTCCCCGACAGAGCTGTCCGAATTGCTTCCGGAAACCACCGGCGCGGCACAAACCTTATCATCGGACTTCACAGACATTTCCTCCCTTTCGCCGGATCTGTCTTTCAGGCGGACATAAAAGGGATTGTCTATGCGTCTGTTGTCCTGCATCCATGCCGATATACATTTCAGCGTATGGACGCTTGTCCGGTTGCCCTGTGTGGATGCGACAATTCCCAGCCGATTCATCTTGTCCAATACACGGGATATGGTCTTCTTGTCGTAGCCCAACTTGCAGGACAAATCCACTTCCGAAAGGATGGCTTGCCCCACCTGTAAGGTCGTGGAGAAGCCTTTCATGGCATATTCGGTCTCTTTCAACACTGCTGCCTCAATAAGCTGATGCAGAATCTTCATACGGTCAATGCCGTACTTGCTCCCTGCCAGATACGAAAGCTGTTCTGACGAAAGCACGATACAATAGTTCAAGTCTGTTTTCATTGTTTTCTGATATGAAGATGATTTATAAATGGTGCAGCCAAAAGAGAAAATCAGCGGTGCATTCCGCATCCTCTCTCCGGCATATAATACTCCCTGTCGTATGCGATATGGTCAAGCACGTCTTGCAGCCTGTCAAGCTGTCGGCTGTCCAGCAAACGGATGGCAGCGATGGTAATTTTCTGTGAAGCGATACGGCGGTGCTCGCAGTTCTGTTCCGACATGCTGCCGTCCCCGTCGGCATGTACACTCCGCAAATAGTCGTTCACCGCCTCAGTCTGCTCTTTGCTCGGGTATGCCGCAGGACAGCGGTCTTGAACATACTCCGCCATGTGGCTGACCGCATTTGCCAGCAAAGGGTCGTTTCTTTTGATAATCGAAACAAGTTCCTCCAGTTCCATACGCCTATGTCCTTTGGTTCATTTCAATCAGCCTGTGGGCGGCTTCCTCTTTCAGTTCCTCCTCCGACAAAGCCTTTGCGCCTTTCACCCAGTCCAGCAAAGCCTGTTTTTCGAAGAAGATGAGCTTGCCTGCCGGTTTGAAGTAAGGCAGACGGTTCTGGTGCGTCATCTTGTAGAGAGTACTTTTCGCTATACCGAGAAAAGCGGACGCTTCTTCAAGGTTCAGAACTTCCTTTGCCGTGTAGCAAAGATTTTCCAGACGGTTCACCCGTTCTTGGAGTTCAACAATCTTGCGCTCGTGGTCAAGATTCATTTTCGGTGTTTTTGATTCTTCCATTTTTCTTATCTTTTTTGGTTTATATTATAGATTTTGACCGCAAATGTATATGGTAATATAGGAATTTCAATTAGGTATTTTATTTAATTAAAGGTTTGAAAATCAATGATTATTGGTCGTTTGTCCAGATAATTATCCGGCATTGGTTTTGGCAGGATTACAGTACGATTTTACTTCTATCAGCTTGCCGCTTATCACAATATGACGTTTATGGTATGGCAAGTACTGTGTACAATTGTCCGATTTACCGTTTGAACAATCCGATAGCCTATTGACCAAATGAGTGAAAACATTTTTTAACATATACGTATTCAGAAAAAGGGTAAACTGGTATATAAAAGGTACTTGTGTTATCTCTTGTGGTACAATAATCAGAAAAAGTGTTTGTTAATGAGAGAAATAGATAAAATTGTTCGTTTTTGACGGGACAAATTTGTACCTTTGTACATGAAAAGGTAATGCCCACTGTAGGTGCATGAAGTTCAATAGTGTTCCTGACCTTATTTTCCTGTGGTTTTGTCCCATTTTTGTCCCGTTTGAGATTTGTCTCACGGAACATAAAATTATAAAACACTGAACAGCAACAACTTGAATAAGTATAAGCGGACGGTATTGTACTAACCACCAGTAACCACCAAAAAGGACCCTGCGCACCGGTAAAAGTCGCGTCCGTCAGAAACTCGTTG
>ERZ1673696.1540-NODE-1540-length-18844-cov-12.812071_pt1 | contig 18844 bp, 12 predicted proteins | sample MGYA00580226_ERZ1673696 | MGnify/ENA primary metagenome ERZ1673696 (study PRJEB41218, sample SAMN15661743) | gut metagenome | host: Homo sapiens | place: Canada: London | collected 2015-08-20/2019-03-30 | study: EMG produced TPA metagenomics assembly of... | reverse complement strand
TCAAGACCGAGGTCCTGAGCGTCGAGAAGGCCGCTGAGAAGCTGGTCGATCTGATCGGTGCTGACGTCATCGTCTCTGTGGGCCGTGGCATCAGCAAGGATGTCAACAAGGGCATCGAGCTGGCTGAGCAGCTGGCTGCCGCTCTGGGCGGCGGCGTCGTGGGCGCTTCCCGTGCCGTGACCGACGCAGGCTGGATGAGCGCTGACCACCAGGTCGGCCAGACCGGCAAGACCGTGCACCCCAAGATCTATGTGGCTCTGGGCATTTCCGGTGCCATTCAGCACACCGCCGGCATGCAGGATTCTGAGTGCATCATCGCCGTCAACAAGAACGAGAGCGCACCCATCTTCGGCGTGGCCGATTACGGCATCGTGGGCGACCTGTTCAAGGTCGTGCCTGAGCTGATCAAGCAGATCGAAGCAGCCAAGGCTGCGGAGTGATCCGTATATCTCTTTGCGAATAGTACAATAGCCTGAATTGTTGGAGGGCGGTTCTTCGGAGCCGTCCTCCTTTTTTGCGCGCCGCACCCGGCAGGCCCGACACAAACCACTGATTTTTTCCGGTGCATCTGGGCTATACTGCTACTGCGATATGATTTGACAGAACAGCAAGGAGCACGCAGATGAGCATTTGGGAAAAACTGGGCTTTGGCGGATACAGAGGGTTCTCGCGGGAGGCGGAGCAGCTGCTGCAGCAAGCAGTAGAGCTGGCCGGTAGTTTTGGCTGCAGTCAGGCAGACACCGGGCATCTGCTGCTTGCCATGCTGCAGCAGGAGCAGGGAGCTGCGGCGCGATTCCTGAACAGCCGACATATCTCAGAGCAGGCTGTGCGCCGTCAGCTGGCCGAGAACCGTCGCGGCCCGGCGCAGCATCTGGATCGGCACGCCATGGCACCGGACCTGCGCCGCACCATGGATTACGCCCTCATCGGGGCGCAGAACGCCCATGTCTCACGGGCGGAGCCGGAACACCTGCTTTGTGCCATGCTGGAGGATGATGGCTGCACGGCGGGGCTGCTGCTGGCTTCCATGGGAGTGCCCCTCACTGAGGCCGTGCGGGAGTGCCGCCAGTTGTCCGGGCAGTTTGTCTTTCCCGCTCAGCCGCGGGTGTCGGCTAGCATGCCGCGGGCGGGCCGTGCCAGCGATAAATATTGCCGCGACCTGACCCGCCGCGCGCTGGACGGAGAACTGGACCCGGTGTTCTGCCGGGATGCCGAGCTGGACCGCATGGTGGAAATCCTGTGCCGCCGCCAGAAGAACAACCCCTGTCTGGTGGGGGAGCCGGGTGTGGGCAAGACTGCGTTGGCCGAGGGACTGGCCCAGCGCATCGCAAAGGGGCAGGTGCCCCGTGCCTTGCAGGGCAGGCGGCTGCTGGCGCTGGATATGGCCAGCCTGGTAGCGGGCACCAAGTACCGGGGCGATTTTGAAGAGCGCTTCAAGAACCTGCTGGAGGAGCTGGTGCGGGACGGCACCGCCATCCTCTTTGTGGACGAATTCCACACCATCGTGGGGGCTGGTGCGGCGGAGGGTGCCATTGATGCGGCCAGCATCCTCAAGCCGGTGCTGGCCCGCGGCGAGATCCAGCTCATCGGTGCCACCACCAATCAGGAATTCCGCACACACATCCAGAAGGATGCCGCGCTGGAGCGCCGCTTTGGCCGGGTGCAGGTGGAGGAGCCTACTCCTGCACAGGCGGTGGACATCCTCAACGGGCTGGCCCCGCGCTACGAGCGCTACCACCATGTTACCCTGCCGCCGCAGACCCTGCAGGCGGCGGTGGAGCTGTCGGTACGGTATCTGCCGGGGCGCTGCCTACCGGACAAGGCCATTGATCTGGTGGACGAAGCCTGTGCGGCGGCCCGCATCCGGGCCGAGCAGGAGCAGAAGCCCCAGCCGGTGCTCACCCAGGAGGACATTGCCCGTGTGGTAGCACAGGCCAGCGGGGTGCCTGCCGAACAGGTGAGTGAACAGGAGCGGGAGCGGCTTGAAAAACTGGAAGCCCGTCTCAATGAAGAAATCGTGGGCCAGCAGCGGGCTGCAGCAGCGGTGGCGGGGGCCATCCGGCGCAGCCGCACCGGGCTGGGAGAGCCGGGTCGGCCCATCGGGGCCATGCTCTTCCTCGGCCCCACCGGGGTAGGAAAAACAGCGTTGGCCCGTGCACTTGCCGTGAGCTGGTTTGGCAGCGAGAAGGCCCTGCTCAAGTTCGATATGTCGGAGTATCAGGAACAGCACACCACTGCCCGCCTGCTGGGGGCACCTCCGGGCTATCTGGGTCATGACGAAGGCGGTCAGCTCACCGAGGCCGTGCGCCGCCGCCCCTACAGTGTGGTATTGTTTGACGAGATCGAAAAGGCACACCCGGACATCCAGAACATTCTGCTGCAGATCCTGGAGGACGGTCAGCTCACCGACGCCATGGGCCGCAAGGCGGACTTCCGCAACACCATCGTGCTCATCACCTCCAACTTGGGAGCGCGCTTTCTGGCCGGGCAGTCCGCGCCGCTGGGCTTTGCGGCCGGGTCGGAGGCCGTGTTTGAAAAGCAAGCGGCGCAGGCCGTGGAGGAAGCCAAAAAGTGGTTCCGTCCGGAGCTGGTGGGGCGGTTGGATGAGCTCATCGTGTTCCGCCCGCTCAGCGACGAGAGCATGTCTGCCATCGCGGAAAAAATGCTCTGCAGGCTGGAAGTCCGGGCGGCGCGCAGCGGCTATCAGCTCCGGCACACCCCGCAGGTGGGGGCCGTGCTGGCGGCCCGTGCCCGCTCGGCCTATGGAGCGCGGGAATTGCGCCGACAGGTGGACCGAGCGGTGGAACAGGCGCTGGCCGATCAGATCGCTGCCGGGACTGCCTGCACCGGGCAGCACTGGACTGCGGACTGTACGGCAGAGGGCACCATTGTCCTCCGGCAGGACGAGACGGCGACCCTTTGATACCGGGCAGGGAATGACCAAAATGCCTTGCATCCTGCAGAATTTCTGCTATCATAGAAGCAACAGAATCGCAGGAGGCACCACATGCACACCTTGTTTCTTTTGAACCCCACCGCTGGCAAGACCGACTGCACCCAGCAGCTGCCGCAGCAGATCAACGCTGCAGCTGCCCGGGCAGGCCTTGCCCCGGAGGAATATACCATCCGCATCACCACCCACGCCGGACATGCGCGGGAGCTGGCCCGCGCTGCCGCAGCCGGGGCACAGCAGGCAGGGGAGCAGCTGCGCATTTTCACGGCGGGCGGCGACGGCACCTTCAACGAGGCCCTCACCGGGGCCTATGGCTTTGCAGGCACCGCCGTGGGCTGCCTGCCCTATGGCAGCGGCAATGACTTCCTGCGCACCTTTGGGACGCGGGAGGAGTTTCTGGACCTGGATGCCCAACTGGCGGGCGGGGCGGTGCCCATCGACCTGATGCAGACCAACCTCGGCTTGTCGGCCACCATCTGTGCTGCCGGGCTGGACGCGCAGGTGGCCTACGGCATCCCCAAATTCCGGCGCATCCCGCTGTGCGGCGGAGAGGTGTCCTATCTGCTGTCCATTGTGGAGCAGCTGTGCGGGCACATCGGCCGCCGGGTGGAGTACACCATCGACGGTGAGACCTTTGCGGTGGACTGTCTGATGTGTGCCATCTGCAACGGCCGCACCTACGGCGGCGGTTTCTGCGCCGGGCCGGAGGCGCAGCCGGATGATGGCTGGCTGGATGTGTTCATCGTGCGCAAGGTGGGGCGCTTGACCATCGCAAAGCTGCTGAGCATGTACAAGAACGGCCGCCATTTCCAGAACGGGCAGCTGGTGGAAGCGGCAAAGCCCTATTTTATCTACCGCCGCGCAAAATCGGTCAGTCTGCGGGCAGCAGATAGCCGTGGGCCCATCATTGCCACAGCGGACGGCGAATGTGCCCCCTGCGAGCAGGTGCGCGTGGAGGTGCAGCCGCTGGCCGGCCGCGTACTGCTGCCGCAGCCCGCCTACCAGCGATTTACCGCCAAAAAAGCGGCTGTGAAGTAAAAAATAAACCATCAGACCCAAACAAGGCCGCTGCACATTGTTCCGTGCAGCGGCCTTGTGTTTTACTGTTATGCGCCGGTTTGGGTATGGCGCTGCCGCACCCGGCGCTCCAGCGCCTTGTAAAAGCTGCTCAGGCAGAGCGTGAGCAGATATACGGTCAGGGTCCAGACCACAGGATGTACCGTAAGGCTGAACTTGTCTGCTGCCCACTCCATATACCGGATCAGAACCTGATGGATCAGAAAACCGTAAGGGGACAGCCCCGCCAGCCACAAAAACGGCTTTGTGGAAAGCAGCCGGGAAATGCCCCCCTTGCCCATGGCAAGCAGCCAGACCAGCAGCACCGCAGAGGGGGTAAACAGCACATTGTACCGGAAGGCCACCGCGCCCAGAACCCCCATCTGCGTGGCGGCGATGAAAAGGCAGCCTTTCCGCTGAGCCCGACTTTCCAGAAAACAAAGGACGCAAGGCACTGTGCGCAGAAGATCACGGCGGCAATGCAGCGCAGCCTGCGGGCATCGGCCTTTTTCAGTACGACGAGAAGCGGGGGGAAGATGGCATATAGAAAAGCCTGTACCGAAAGATACCACGCCACTCCGTTCAGACAGAACCAGAAACGGCTGGAGGGGATCCATGTTTGCAGCAGAAAAATGCTTACAACAAGCTGCGCCGCACAGGAGAGCACCCCGCGGGTAGAGGGCTGCGCCAGAAGCCCCTTCAGCACCAATAACAGGGCAGCAGCCATCATAATAAGGTGCAGCAGATACAGCTTGCGTATTTTTTGCAGAGAAAAGGCCATGGCAGACCGCAGCCCCTGTAAAGATGAGATCAGCTTTTTGTCTGTCAAAGTATCCTCCGTTCTGCCGCAAAGCGCGTCAGCCGTGTTTTTTGTAATGCGTTATAAGTATAAAAAAGGCGGCGCGTCCTGTCAAGAACACACCGCCTTTTTTGCGTGACAGGGTGCGATTTTTGGGCGTCATAAATTCTTAACAAAGAAAAATTGCAAAACCCCTTGATTTTTCATGACAAGATGAGTACAATACACTTAGCACTCAGAGAAAAGGAGTGCTAAACCACTGCGGAGTATGCACGAAGCCCCCGCAGGACGCAACAAAGTTTCAAATAAATTCAATATAATTGGAGGGCAAGAATTATGAAGATCATTCCTCTTGCAGACCGCGTTGTTATCAAGACTGTTGAGGTTGAGGAGACCACCAAGGGCGGTCTGATCCTGACCGGCAGTGCTAAGGAGAAGCCCCAGGTGGCTCAGGTCATCGCTGTGGGCCCCGGCGGCGTTGTGGATGGCAAGGAAGTCAAAATGACCGTCAAGGTCGGCGACAAGGTGCTCACCAGCAAGTATTCCGGCACCGAGGTCAAGGTGGATGGCGAGGAGTGCACCATCGTGCGCCAGAGCGACATCCTGGCCGTCGTGGAAGACTGAGCGGTTCCCCCTATTTCTGGAAAAATGCAGCTTTAAAAGGAGCGATAGATTATGGCAAAGCAGATCAAGCAGGGCGAGGACGCCCGCAAGGCACTGTGTGCCGGTATTGATACCCTGGCAAATACCGTTAAGATCACCCTGGGCCCCAAGGGCCGCAATGTGGTGCTGGGCAAAAAGTTCGGTGCCCCGGTCATCACCAATGATGGTGTGACTATTGCCAAGGAGATCGAGCTGAAGGACGAGTTCGAGAACATGGGCGCACAGCTGGTGCGTGAAGTGGCCACTAAGACCAACGACGCCGCAGGCGACGGCACCACCACCGCAACCGTGCTGGCACAGGCCATGGTCACCGAGGGCATGAAGAATGTCACCGCCGGTGCCAACCCCATGGACATCCGCCGCGGCATGAGCAAGGCCGTTGCCAAGGCTGTTGAGACCATCAAGGCTCACAGCCAGAAGGTGAAGGACAGCAACGATATCGCCCGCGTCGGTACCATTTCTGCCGGCGACCCGGAGATCGGCCGTCTGATCGCCGAGGCTATGGAAAAGGTCACCTCCGATGGCGTCATCACCATTGAGGAGAACAAGACCACCGCTGAGACCTACAACGAGATCGTGGAAGGCATGCAGTTCGACCGCGGTTACCTGACCCCGTATATGGTCACCGATACCGACAAGATGGAGGCTGCTCTGGACAACGCCGCCATCCTGATCACCGATAAGAAGATCAGCGTCATCCAGGATCTGGTTCCCCTGCTGGAGCAGGTGATGCAGAACGGCATGAAGCTGCTGATCGTGGCTGAGGACATCGAGGGCGAGGCTCTGTCCACCCTGATCGTCAACCGTCTGCGTGGCACCCTGAATGTGGTGGCTGTCAAGGCTCCCGGCTTCGGCGACCGCCGCAAGGAGATGCTGCAGGATATCGCCATCCTGACCGGCGGCACTGTGGTGTCCTCTGATCTGGGCTACGAGCTGAAGGACGCTACCGTCCAGATGCTGGGCCATGCCCGTCAGGTCAAGGTCACCAAGGAGAACACCACCATTGTGGGCGGCGCAGGCGACAAGGATGCCATTGCAGCCCGCATTGCACAGATCCGCAGCCAGATCGAGGCCGCTACCAGCGACTTCGACCGCGAGAAACTGCAGGAGCGTCTGGCCAAGCTGGCCGGCGGTGTGGCTGTCATCAAGGTCGGTGCTGCTACCGAAGTTGAGATGAAGGACAAGAAGCTGCGCATCGAGGATGCCCTGAATGCAACCAAGGCCGCTGTGCAGGAAGGCGTCGTGGCCGGCGGCGGTACCGCTCCCATCAACGCCATCCCCGCTGTGCGTGAGCTGTGCGACAGCCTGGAAGGCGACGAGCGCACCGGTGCCAAGATCGTGCTGAAGGCTCTGGAGGCTCCTCTGCGCCAGATCGCAAAGAACGCCGGCCTGGAGGGCAGCGTCATCATCGACAAGATCATTTCTGCCAACAAGCCCAACTATGGCTTCGACGCGCAGAACGAGGTCTATGTGGATGACATGATCGCCGCCGGTATCGTCGACCCGACCAAGGTCACCCGCTCCGCTCTGGAGAACGCAGCATCCGTTGCTGAGATGGTGCTCACCACCGAGAGCCTGGTAGCAGATCTGCCGGAACCCCCGGCCCCTGCTGCACCTGCCGGTGATATGGGCGGTATGGGCGGCATGTACTAAGCCGCAAAAGCGCTCTTATAAAAGTGCCTTAGGGAGGCAGAACTTCTTCGGAGGTTCTGCCTCTCTTTTTGTATAGCCTGGGTCTCCGTTGCCCACGCTATGCCAAAGGGGGCGTGTCCATGTCCGGGCGGAGGGTGCTGGCGCTGTATGCGGCGTTGTTGTTCGGCTTTGCCGGAGTGCTGTGCAGGCTGTTTTATTTGGCGTCCCGCACGGATTATGCAGCCCGTGCGGCGGCACAGAGCACGGTCACGCTGGAACTGCCAGCCCGGCGCGGCGGCTTTTACGACTGCATAGGCCTGCCACTCACCGGGCTGGAAAAACGCTGGCTGGCTCTCTGCTTCCCGGGGCAGGAAAATTATACCCGCCTGTACGCCTGCACCGACACCGCCGGACAGGAACTGCTGTACCGCAGCCGCAGCCGGGCGGCTCCATTTCTCGTGGAGGTGGACCGGGACATGACGGCGCTGGGCATTCCATGCTATGCGGCGTCCCGGCGGTATGCAGCCGCACCGCTGTGCCCGCAGCTGCTGGGGTATCTGGACGGTGAGGGCCACGGTGCTGCCGGGCTGGAAAAAGCACTGGACGCGCTGCTCACCGGCAGCGGGGCACGGGACACCCTGCTGTGCCCGGTGACCGCGCAGGGCACCCTGCGCACCGGGGAGCAGGTGCAGCATCTGCAGGCGGACAGCGGAGCGGTGGGGGTCCGCCTGACCCTCTCCCGTTCTGTCCAGCGGGCGGCCGAGGCGGTGGCGGCGCAGACCATGACCACCGGCTGCATTCTGGTGCTGGACGTCCGCACGGCAGCCCTGCGGGCCTGCGTCAGTGTGCCGGGTTTTGACCCGGCTGACCCGGCGGCCAGTCTGGAAGCGCCGGACAGCCCCTTTTTAAACCGGGCCTTGCAGGCGTATGCGGTGGGGTCAGTGTTCAAGCCGGTGCTGGCAGCGGCTGCGCTGGAAGCCGGCCTTGCGCCGGAGTACGACTGCATCGGCGCGGTGGTGGTGGACGGGCAGATCTTCCGCTGCGCAGGCGGTGTGCCGCACGGCGAGGTGGACCTTTCGGCCGCATTGGCAAAGAGCTGCAACGGCTATTTTATCCGGTTGGGGCAGCAGCTGGGAGCACAGGCTCTTTTGCAGCAGGCGCAGGCGCTGGGCTTCGGGCGGAGCATCGGGCTGGCGGAGGGCCTTACCGCCCAGAGCGGAGCCCTGCCGGGAGCCGAGGAACTGGCCCAGAGCGGGCAGCTGGCCAATTTCAGCTTCGGGCAGGGCAGCCTGCTGGCAACGCCGCTGCAAGTGGCCGCCATGATGAACACCATCGCAAACGGCGGTGTTTACCGTGCGCCGTGCCTGCTGGACTGTGCGCTGGATGAAACATCCGGGGAAGAGCTGTCGGCCTTTGCCCGCCCGCAGGCAGAACGGGTGCTCACGGAGCAGACCGCCGCGGCTCTGTGCACCATGCTGGAGCAGACGGTGGCCGAGGGCACGGCACAGGATGCTTCCGGCCTGCCCGGCGGGGCAGCGGGCAAGACCGGTACCGCCCAGACCGGGCAGTTCACGGCCGAAGGGAAAGAGCGCAAGAACCTGTGGTTCGCAGGGTTTTACCCGGCCGAGGATCCGCAATACACCATCGTGGTCTTGCAGGACGGACAGACGCAGGCGGCGGTCTCCAGCGCGGCGGTGTTTGCACAGCTGTGCACGGCACTGCACTGGTTGGGATAAATGCGGAATTGTGCTTGCTTTTTTGCAGATGGTATGATACTATATAGTCGTATTTTTGCGTGGTTTTCCCATTCAATTTGAATAAAGGAGCGTTTCAATCCATGTCTGTTATCGAAATCGTTGGCGGCGCGATCCTGCTGGTCGCTTCGCTGGTCATCGTGTTCCTCACCCTCATGCAGCACACCCACGGCCAGGGCCTTTCCGGCGCCATCAACGGCAGTGCAGGCGGTGCCAACAACGCACGCCTGACCCCGGCTGACCAGATGTTGGCCAAGGTGACCCGCATTGCCGGTGTCGTCTTTTTCGTGGTGGCAATTCTGGCTTGCCTGTTCACCGGCCGTCTGGCAGGTTGATGCACCCCATGCAGCCCCGTGCTCTGACGGGGCTGTTTTTCTGTGTAAAACCGACATAGTTGAGTAAAAAAGTGCGGGCAGCTGTCTTTTCGGGCTGCCGCAGCAGGGTGGGCAGCAATGCCCGGAACTGGCAGGGCTGCAGCCCGACGGAGGCCGCAGCCAGGAAGAGCAAGGAGAAAAATATTATGGCAATGCGCGATAAAATTGAGCACGCGATCCAGAATCAGCCGTGCACCGTGAAGGACCTCAAGTCAAAGTTCGGCGGGGACCGTGGCTCGGACCGCAAGGTGATGGAGGCCGTGGACCAGCTGGTGCACGAGGCTGTGATCTGCCAGCGGCAGGGCGTTTTCTTTACGGTGCGTTCCGGCCGCGCCGACAAGGCCCTGCTGTGCAAGGTGGTCAAGCTGGGCAAGAACTTTGCTTTTGTCATGCTGGAGGACGGCACCAGTGATATCTTCATCCCGGGCCGCTTCACCCGCGGCGCCATGCCCGGTGACAAGGTGCTGGTGGAAAAGTTTGAGCATCCCCGTGTGGAGGGCAGCGACGAGGGCGAGATCCTGGCCGTGCTGGAAGAAAAGAACGATCTGGTGGGCACCGTCCGCCGTGTGGAGGGCATGCTGAAGTTCGTGCCCGATGACTGCCCCGCCATCTCCATGCGGATGATGCGCGACTGCGAGGGCGGTGCCAAGGACGGCGACAAAGTGGCTGTGGAGATCCTGCAGCGCGGCAACCGGCAGGAAGATCACCGCGTGGGCGTGGCCATGCGCTTTGGCAGCTCCGACGAGGCCAAGCGCTGCGCCAAGGCTCTGCTCTATGCGCAGGACATCCGCAGCCGTTTCCCGGATAAGGTCCGCGAAGAGGCCAAGAAGCTGGAGAACGCCGAGGTGACCGAGGCCGACTGTGAGGGCCGCATGGATCTGCGCGCTCTGCCCATCTTCACCATCGACAGCGCTGAGACCAAGGACATCGACGACGCCATCAGCCTGACCAAGACGCCGGAGGGCGGCTTTGAGCTGGGCGTGCATATTGCGGATGTGTCTCACTACGTCAAGCCCGGCAGTGAGCTGGACAACGAAGCCTTTCACCGTGCCACCAGCGTGTACTATGCCGACCAGGTGGTGCCCATGCTGCCCAAGCAGCTGTCCAACGGTATCTGCAGCCTGAACGAGGGCGTGCTGCGCCTGGCGTTCTCCTGCCTGATGCGTCTGGACAAGGACGGCAACCTGACCGACTACCGCTTTGTCAAGTCGGTCATCCGCAGCCGTGTCAAGGGCGTGTACTCCGAGATCAACGCCCTGCTGGCCGGCAGTGCCGACGACGAGCTCAAGGGCAAGTACCACGAGGTTCTGGCTCAGCTGCCCGCCATGAAGGAGCTGTACGGCCACCGTGCCCGCCTGCGCAAGGAGCGCGGATGCATGGACATCGAGAGCGGTGAAGTCAAGCTGATCCTCGACGAGAATGGCCACTGCATCGACGTGAAGAAGCGCACCTCCGGCGAGAGCGAAGCCATGATCGAGGAGTTCATGTTGCTGGCCAACCATTGCGCCGCCCACTTTGCCCGGGTCAAGCAGATCCCCTTTGTGTACCGCGTGCACGAGGAGCCCAACGCCGAAAAGCTGGAGCGTCTGCATGCTCTGCTGCAGGCCTGCGGCATCAACGACCACTTTGCCAAGGAGGTGCCCACCCCCAAGGAGCTGAGCGCCATTCTGGAGGGCGTGCGCGGCGGCCCGTATGAGCAGATCATCAACACCGGTATGCTGCGCTGCATGTCCAAGGCTCTGTACGAGGAAAAGCCCAAGGGTCACTACGGTCTGGTGCTGCAGGACTATGCCCACTTTACCAGCCCCATCCGCCGCTATCCGGACCTGGCCATCCACCGCATCATGACCGCGCAGCTCAAGGGCACCGACAAGGACACCATGATCCTGCGCTACACCGATTTTGCGGAGCGGGCCAGCAAGCAGGCCAGCGAGCGCGAAGTCATCGCCATGCAGATCGAGCGCAAGGCTGAGGACTGCTACAAGGCCGAGTATGCCCGCCGCCATCTGGGCGAGAGCTACGAGGGCCGCATTTCCGGCGTGACCCAGCGCGGCCTGTTCATTGAACTGGAGAACGGCGTGGAGGGCTTTGTACCGGCTTCCAGCCTGACCCCCTCCGGCACGATGCTCACCGAGGGCGTGCGCCTGTCCGACCCTGTCTCCGGCAGGAACTGGAGCTTGGGCGATACCATGATGATCACCATCGTGCGTTCCGACGTCAATCTGGGCAAGATTGACTTTGAGGTGGCCCAGCCCACCGCAAAATAAAACAAACGCCTGCAAAAGCGGAATGACAGCGGTCATTCCGCTTTTTTGTCACAATTTGTACGCATTTCCAACAAAACGGGACAGTTGTCTAAATTTTATACATGGGGCAGAGTTTGTTTGTTGTTCTGCGGGCCAAGGCAGGGTATACTGTTGCCATAGAGAGCAGCATTGAACTGCTGTAAGAAAGAAAAACAGCGAAGCAAGGAGGCTTTTCCATGTACTATTCCAGTGGCAACTACGAAGCATTTGCACGTCCCAAAAAGCCGGAGGGCGTTGATCATAAATCCGCATATATCGTCGGTTCCGGCCTGGCAGCCCTGACCGCAGCCTGCTATCTGGTGCGTGACGGCCAGATGAAGGGCGAGCATGTCCATGTGTTCGAGAAGGAGGCCCTGCCCGGCGGTGCCTGCGACGGCTACAAGTACAGCATCGGCTACGTCATGCGCGGCGGCCGTGAGATGGACAACCATTTTGAGGTCATGTGGGACCTGCTGCACTCCATCCCTTCGCTGGAGACCGAGGGTGCCAGCGTGCTGGATGAGTATTACTGGCTGAACAAGGAGGACCCCAACTTCTCCCTTTGCCGTGCTACCGTGGAGCAGGGCAAGGACGCCCACACCGACGGCAAGTTCGGCCTGTCCGACAAGGGCGCTATGGAGATCATGAAGCTGTTCTTCACCCCGGACGAGCAGCTGCAGGACAAGAAGATCACCGACTTCTTTGACGATGAGGTGCTGAATTCCAACTTCTGGCTGTACTGGCGCACCATGTTTGCCTTTGAGAACTGGCACAGCGCACTGGAAATGAAGCTGTATATCAAGCGCTATATCCACCACATCGGCGGCCTGCCGGACTTTACCGCCCTGCGCTTCACCCGCTACAACCAGTATGAGTCCATCATCCTGCCCATGATCGAGTACCTGAAGGGCTTTGGCGTGCAGTTCCACTACGACACCAAGGTCACGGACGTCAAGTTCGACATTCAGGGCAGCCGCAAGATGGCAAGCTCGGTCACCGTGGAGCACGCAGGCGAGGTGTCCAACATCGACCTGACCGAGAACGATCTGCTGTTCATCACCAACGGCGGCTGCGTCGAGAGCTGCACTGTGGGTGCCCAGGACAAGGCAGCCGGTTTCGACCCCACCATCAAGCCGGGCAACGGCTGGGATCTGTGGAAGAAGATCGCCGCACAGGACCCGTCCTTCGGCCACCCCGAAAAGTTCTGCTCGGATCCGGAGCTGTCCAACTGGGAGAGCGCCACCATCACCACCCTGGATGACAAGATCCCGCAGTATATCCAGAAGATCTGCAAGCGCGATCCCTTCAGCGGTCACACCGTCACCGGCGGCATCGTTACGGTCAAGGACTCCAGCTGGCTGCTCAGCTGGACGCTGAACCGTCAGCAGCAGTTCCGCGATCAACCCAAGGATCAGCTGTGTGTCTGGGTCTACGGCCTGTTCAGCGACAAGCCCGGCGATTATGTCAAAAAGCCCATGCGCGACTGCACCGGCAAGGAGATCTGCATGGAGTGGCTGTACCACATCGGCGTGCCCACCGACCAGATCGAAGAGCTGGCAGAGCACAGCGCCAACACCGTGCCGGTGATGATGCCCTATATTGACGCTTTCTTCATGCCCCGTGCCATGGGCGACCGCCCCGACATCGTGCCGGAGGGCGCTGTGAACTTTGCCTTCCTGGGCCAGTTTGCGGAGACCAAGCGCGATACCATTTTCACCACCGAGTACTCCATGCGCACCGGTATGGAGGCCGTGTACACCCTGCTGAACGTGGACCGCGGTGTGCCCGAGGTCTGGGGCAGCACCTACGACGTGCGTGACCTGCTGAATGCAACGGTCAAGCTGCGTGACGGCAAGAAGATCACCGACATGGACCTGCCGCTCATCCCGCGTCTGGCCCTGAAGGAAGCTCTGAAGAAAATCGAGGGCACCGACCTTGAGAAAATCCTCAAGGAATACAACGCCATTTAAGGCCCCCTTTCTCTGGCCTTTTTAAACGGATGGGAACGCCCCTGTATGCTGGGACAGCTGCAGGGGCGTTCTCTTTTTTGTACGGCGATGATGCACAATGCAAGAAAAACGGCTGATATGTGAAGGAAAATTGAACAAAACGGCATGTTTTGTCTTGCTCTTGGCGCGGTTCTGTGTTATGCTTGAACCAGTCAGGGGCAGGGGAGAGCCTGCCCCATCAAATGCCAGAAAAAGAGGAGGTCGTTTTCCCGTGAAACATCTTATCTCCCGCCGCAATTTCCTGAAGGCCGCCGGTGTCACCACCGCTGCCGCCGCCATGGCCGTCGGGGCCCCGGCTGCGTCTGCCTGCTGGACCGGTGAAAAATCCGAGGTCACCATCCTGTACACCAACGACGTGCACACTTACATCGACAAGCAGGCCCCGGAGCTCACCTATGCGGCCATTGCCGCCCTGAAGCAGAGCTATCAGAACGCAGGCAAAAAGGTCCTGCTGGTGGACGCCGGTGACCATGTACAGGGCACGGCTTACGGCTCCATGGACCAGGGCGCTTCCATCATTGAGCTGATGAACGCCGCCGGTTACGATGCCGCTACTCCTGGCAACCATGAGTTCGACTACGGCATGGACCGTGCCAAGGAGCTCATGCGGGATGCCGACTTCCCGTACCTGTCCTGCAACTGGGTGGACCTGCGCACCAATCTGCGGGTGCTGCCGGAAATCAAGGTGTTCGTGCGCGGTGGTGTGCGCATTGCCTTTGTGGGCATCACCACGCCCGAGACGTTTACCAAGTCCACCCCGGCCTACTTCATGAACAAGGCCCAGACCAAGTACATCTACGACATCCTGGGCGGCGAGGACGGCCAGAAGCTCTACAGCGCCGTGCAGAAGGCCGTTGACAAGGCGAAGTGCCTGGCCGATGTGGTCATCGGCTTGGGCCACTTGGGCGTGGACCCCTCGTCCTCTCCCTGGACCAGCGAGGAGGTCATTGCCCACACCACTGGTTTTGATGCCTTCATCGACGGCCACTCCCACACGGTGATGGAAAATAAGCAGGTGGCGGACGCTTCCGGCAGACTGGTCACCCTGACCCAGACCGGCTCCTACTTTGCCAACGTGGGCGAGATGACCATTGCCCCGGACGGCACCATCTCCACCCGGCTGGTGTCCACCTACGATCAGGAGGATCCTGCTGTGGCAGCAGAGCAGGCCGCATGGGTCAGCTCCGTGGACGAGATGCTGGGCGAGAAGATCGCCGTGGCCGATACCAAGTTTTACATCACCGACCCTGCTACCGGCAAACGCCGCATCCGCTCCGGCGAGACCAACCTGGGTGACTTTGTGGCCGACGGCATCTACACCTACTTCAATGAGGTGGAGCAGCTGCACTGTGACATCGCCATCATGAACGGCGGCGGCATCCGCTCGGACGAGGACGCCGGGTACTGGACCTTCAAGACCTTCAAGCAGGTCAGCCCCTTTGGCAACGTGGCCTGCCTGATGTCGGTGACCGGCAAGCAGATCCAGGACGCACTGGAGTTTGCAGCCCGCTTTGCCGGTGCAGAGGGCAAGGAGAACGGCGGCTTCCTGCAGGTGGCCGGTGCGACCTATGAGATCCACACCGACATCCCCAACACCGTGCAGACCGACGACAAGAACGTCTGGATCGGCAGTGCCACCGGCACGCCGCGCGTCCAGAACGTGAAGATCTACGACCGCGCGAACGGTACTTATGTGCCGCTGGACGAGAACAAGACCTACGCGCTGGCCGGTATGAACTACACCCTGCGCAATCTGGGCGATGGCTTTGCCATGTTTGACGGTGCTGAGCTCATCAAGGACTATGTGTCGGAAGATTACCTTGTCATGTCCACCTACGCCATGACCTTTGGCGGTGTGGACGCAGAGGGTCTGCCGCACCTTTCCAGCGCCAACAGTGTGCTGGCAGAGTACCCCGGCTACCTGCTGGACTACGAGAATCCCTACGGTGCAGGCCGCATCAGCATCCTGTAAGATGATTCAGCCCGCTGGCTGACAAACGAAAAAAGCACCCGCACTGCATCTCCCAAGAAAAGGGAATGCGGTGCGGGTGTTTGATTTGCCCAAAGACCTTTGGTACAGTGCGGTGTGTTCACTGCGTGAAATCGGCAGAAAACAAAACAGAAAAGCCACCCGATTGTTCATCGGATGGCTTTGTTCTGGTTGGGGATGAGAGAATCGAACTCCCACAAGTAGAGTCAGAGTCTACCGCACTACCACTATGCAAATCCCCAATATTTTGTTTGCGTCTTGCGGGGTGAGCCGCTCAACGTGTGCTATTATACCCGCAAATGCGGTGCTTGTCAAGCCTGTTTTTGAAAAAAGTTGCACTTTTTTGGCAACCAACGCAGCAGCGCAAAAGTTTCCTGCGCTCAAACGACAACCCCGCCCACAGAAGGACAGAAGAGTCCGGTCCGTGGGCGGGGGTTGCGTTTATTCGGGCTTACTGCTCCAGAAATCGGCCAGAGCGGTTTCCAGTGCGGCAGGGCCGGGCAGATACTGCAGGTGCTTCCAGTGGAGCGGGAACAGCCGCTGATACTCCGGCTTTGCAAAGCGGTCATCCAGCAGCAGCACCACGCCCTTGTCCTCCGGGGTGCGGATGACCCGTCCGGCGGCCTGCAGGACCTTGTTCATGCCGGGATAGCGGTAGGCGTAATCGAACCCGGCCCCGTTCTGGGCGTCGTAGTAGCGGCGCAGCATCTCCTGCCGGGGGTTCACCTGCGGCAGCCCCACGCCCACGATGGCACAGCCGATGAGCCGGTCGCCAGCAAGGTCTACGCCCTCGCCAAAGATGCCGCCCATGACTGCAAAGCCCAGCAGGGTATGGGCAGGGTCTGGCTCAAATCGTGCCAGAAAAGCGGCGCGGGCGGCGTCATCCAACCCGCTTTCCTGCACAAGGGTGGAAATACCCGGATAGCGGGCGGCAAAATCTTCCTGCACCTGCCGCAGATAGGCGTAACTGGGAAAGAACGCCAGATAGTTGCCCACCCGGCTCTGCGCCAGCCGGGCCAGTGCATCCGACACGCTCTGTACGCTGCGCTCCCGGTCACGGTAGCGGGTGGAGATGCCTGGCAGGCAGAACAGCCCCAGGTTCCCGGCGGGGAACGGGCTTTCCAGCGCCACAGCCCGGGCGTCGGCACAGCCCAGCACGCTGCGGTAGTAGGCGGGCGGGGTGAGGGTGGCGCTGAACAGCGCGGCACTGCGCCCGGTGGAAAGGCTGGCATCCACAAAGGGGGCCGGGTCCAGACAGAGCAGCTGCAATTCCAGCTCGCTGCCGCGGGCGGTGAGCTGGGTCACAAAGTGGCTGTCGTACCGTTCGGCAGCCCGCACCAAATCCTGTACCGCAAAATAAAGCTCCAGCATCTGCGGGTGGGCACCGGCCTCCGGATTCTCTTCCAGCCAGGCTTGCAAGGGGGCCTGCACCGCCCGCAGGGGTGTCAGCAGTGCGGCGGACAGCTCCTGCAAAAACACCGTGCCGTCCTGCGCATACAACGGCTCCGGCAGGGCAAACGCCGAGGCATCCGGTTCCGGCAGAAGGCTAGTCTGGGCCGGTTCGCCGGGGGCGTCCTTTGCGTGCCTGCGGGGTGCCAGACGCACACAGGCCTGCCGCGCCTCCCGCATGGCCTTGTCGGCCTTGGTCAGGGCGGTTTTCAGGGCACTTTTGCCCTTGCCAAGCGTGCGTTTTGCGTCGGTCAGGCTGCTCTTGCAGAAGCGGGCCGAGTACATGGCGCGGGCGCGGTCGGGCAGATTGTGTGCCTCGTCGATCAGGAACAGCCAGTCGCCGGAGGTGTCGAAGAAACGCTTCAGGTGCACCACCGGGTCAAACAAATAGTTGTAGTCCCCGATCACAACATCGCACCATTCGCTCAGGTCCAGCCCCAGCTCAAAGGGGCATACGGTGAACTGTCGGGCGGTGTCGGCCAGTGCGGCACGGCTGAATTGGCCGCTGCCGTCCAGCAGTGCGGCCAGCGCATTTTTGATGCGGTCGTAGTAGCCGTTTGCATAGGGGCACACCTCCGGCAGGCAGACCGGATGGCCCTCGGCGTCCGGGTGCAGGCAGGCTTTTTCCTTGGCGGTCAGGGTCACACTGCGCAGGGCAAGGTCGGGCTGTACGGCCTGCAGGCGGGCAATGGCATCCTCGGCGGCGGCCTGTGTGGTGTTGCGGGCGGTGAGGTAAAACAGCTTCTCTCCGCAGCCGCTCCCCATGGCTTTCAGGGCAGGGAAGAGCGCACTCATGGTCTTGCCGATGCCGGTGGGGGCTTGACAGAACAGCCGTGTGCCTTTTTTGGAGGGGGCGGCGGTGCAGGCCCGCCAGACCTCGCCCGCCAGTGCCCGCTGCCCGGGGCGGTAGGCTTCAAACGGGAACCGCATGGCGGTCAGGCTGCCGTTGCGGGTTTCCTGCCATGCAAGCTGACGCTGTGCCCAGGGCAGATACCGGTGCAGGAGTTTGTGCAGGAATTGCTCCAGCTCCTGCCGGGAAAAGTGCCGTACAAAGCGGAGGATCCGGTCGGTGTCGATCTGATAATAGGTCAGCCGCACATCCACGGCGGACAGGCTTTCCTGTGCGCTGTAGATGGCTCCGTACACCATGCCCTGCGCCCAGTGGCAGGGGTTCATGTCCTCGCAGATCTCTTCCTCGGGCACCGCGGTGGTCTTGATCTCGTCAATGGTCACAACGCCGGTTTCGTTGGTAAAAATGCCGTCGGCCCGGCCCTCCAGCGTAAAGCGGATGTCGTCGACCGTATAATCGGCGCAGAGGGGTACCTCGGCGGCGTAACCCTCCCCGGCGGCCTTCTGCAGCCTGCGGTGGATGCGGGCACCTTCCAGTGCGCGGTCAAAACCGGCAAACCGGCTGTCGATGCTGCCGCTGCGCAGCAGAAACTCCACCAGCTGCCGGATGGGCAGACGGATGTCGGACATGATTTCACTTCCCTTATCATAAAGAACTCAGCAGTCAGGTGACGGCGCTTCCAGCCCGAACAGCTCCGCGCACCGGGCGGCAGCTTCGTCCACCTGGGCAAAGTCCACGGTGGTACGGTAATAAGTCTCCAGTTCGTCGTGGCAGCTCTTGGCCTGTGCCATCAGGGCGGTGGCCTGCTCCAGCAGTTCGGCGGCCGCCCGCTCGTTGAACCGCAGCCGGGCGCGGTAGCCCGCCAGATTTTCCCGGTCAAGGAACCGGGTGCACCGCACGGCCTGCATGCCGGGCAGCTGCACCGGGTGCCACCGGTTGTCGGTGAGGAAGGCCAGCCGCAGCTCCGGGATCAGGATGTGGTCGATCTTATCCTCCGGGTGCATGGCACAGGGGCAGGTGATGATGTGAT
>ERZ1673696.1536-NODE-1536-length-18866-cov-5.668120_pt1 | contig 18866 bp, 7 predicted proteins | sample MGYA00580226_ERZ1673696 | MGnify/ENA primary metagenome ERZ1673696 (study PRJEB41218, sample SAMN15661743) | gut metagenome | host: Homo sapiens | place: Canada: London | collected 2015-08-20/2019-03-30 | study: EMG produced TPA metagenomics assembly of... | reverse complement strand
GCTGCAGACATATATTTATTTACTTCTGCTGCAGACTGTCCTACGGTTGACACACCATAGAGACGGATATATTTCGCATCGACCGGTGCAAACTGTGCCAGTTTCCATTCTACGGATTTGCTCCATGTGCTGTCTGCATCTGATTTTGCAACTTCCGTCCAGTTTTCGCCATCTGTACTTACTTTGATGCTGTACTCTGTAACGATACCGTTTGTGTCGCTGCTTCTCGGCAGATAACGCAGTGCATTGATCTTTTCTGTTTCTTTCAGTTCAATCTGCAAGTAACGGTTATCCGGATCATTTCGAAGGTCTGTCGGTCCACTTCCGCTTCCCCAGTTTGTATGCCAGATGGTACCGGTCTTTCCATCTGCCGCTTTTGCAACAGAACCGCTGCCTTCTTCACTTGGTGCACGCAGTGTCATGTTCCTATAATCATAATCCATAGATGCATCGGAAGCACTGTCGCTTGCTGTATTGTCTTTTCCGAGCATAACCGGATAGATGGCACGCATCAGATGATCTTCAGATTCAATAAGGATACGGATCACACCGTCTGCATCTTTGTCAAGAATGGTCACGCTTGCATTGTCTTTCCCTTCTGCTGTAAGGTCTGCCGCATCAAATTCTGTTTCATTTACGCCAAACCAGCCTTTTTTCAGGCTTGCTTCATCCGCAATGTGACCGCCCACTTTCAGACTGGAAAGTGCTGCTTCTGACCCTACCGTAAAGCTCGGGATCCTTGTATTCATTTCCAATTCCGCCAGGGTGGCATCTTTGGTAAATTCTACACGGAAATAGGTTTCGGAAACGGTTTCTTTTACATTGTAAGTACGAACCGTCACACCTTTTTCTTTTTTATTTGTTACCGTGCAGTCTACCGGCGTCCAGTTGACTCCGTTGTCGCCGGATGCATAGATTTTGATCGTTCCGGAAGTCGGTGCGGTATCTTTCAGATACATTGTGAATCCTTTCAATTCAATCGCTGTATCCAGACGGAAATCGAGGGTTCCTTTTCCGCTCCATGCCACATCATCGGCACTTGTCTTATCATCCTGCAGTTTCGCCAGGACATCTGCAACAGATGCATCTTCTTTGCTGGATGTACCGTTGTAATACATTTCCGGCACGTTGCCAAGGGCTTCTGCACCGTCTTTGTATTCTCCATTGGTAACTCTGACTGCTGCAGTCACTTCAAAGTTCTGGTCAAATACGGTTGCCGTTCCTTTTACATTCTTTGTTCCGATTGTCGCTGTCAGATCTTTTGGAATATCCCACTTTACCGGAAATTCTGCTGCCAGGATTGTTCCGTCTGCAAGAACTGCCGGTCTGGCTGCAGGAAGGCTGACTTCTGCATCTTTTCCGACTGCTGCGGAATAATTCAGGACACCTGCTGTCTGGCCGATCGTGCTGACATTGACCGTGATACGCATATTCAGATCTGCTACCGTACCGGATACCGAATATGTTTCTTCTTCTCCGGTAAATGCATCCCAGGTTACTTTCTTTGTCTCGGAAGTATCGTCAGAATAATGGATCTTTACTTCGGATGGGAGAACTGGTTTCGTTCCCTGTTTTACATAATAATTCTTTGCGATCTCATAGCTTACAACGGTCTTTTCTCCGGTTACTCCGCTGCCGTCTGCAACTGTGGTAATGACAGTCTGTGCTGCAGTGTATCCGTCTGAAGTTGCCTTTACGGTAAAGCTTCCGGCATCTTTTGTGGACTGAACGATCGCGATCAGTTTTCCTTTACCGGCTTTTCTGGTCGGTTCACTGTAAGAAGTGGTATCGTTCTGAACACCGTTATCAAGTGAAAGGAGCTTGCCGTCACCTTCTACGGCAACATGGATCTGCGGCTCTGCACCGTTTACTTCTCTGCCGTCTCTGTCCGTTACATCGATCTCAACAAAACTTAAATCTTTGCCGTCTGCCGTGATCTCGCTGCGGTCTGCTTTTACAGTAAGTTTGGATCCCTTTCCGGTCGTCTCTGCCACATTACGTCCGTCCGTGTCTTTGATCTCGGTCACACCGTCTGCTTCAAATGCTTTTGCCTCCAGTGTTCCCACCTCATAAGGTACTTGGAATGTTGCATACAGGGAAGTATGTCCGTTCGCCTTGCTGCTGTCAAAGCATCCTGTTCCGCTTGTATAATTCTGATAACCACCGGTCGGTGTATCGGTGTGTGTCGCTGTCGCACTTCCGATTTCTTTGCCGTTCAGATAAAGTTTCACAACAGGAGCATCACTGTAAACTACAACCTCTGCCTTGCCGCTGTTATCAAGCATGATCTCATCTTCATTCCATACCGGGAGAACATGAAGGGTATTTTCGTTGTCATTCCACTGGCTCTGATACAGATAATAGGAATCTTTTGGGATACCTGCCGTGTCAATGATACCAAAGTAAGAGTTCTTTGCAATGTTCGGCCAGGTTCCGTTTGCACCGGTTCCCTGCCAGTTATACGGTGTCGGTTCACCGATATAATCAAAACCTGTCCAGACAAATTCGCCTGCATTAAATTCTTGCTGCATCGTGATCCACAGCCCTGCACTTGCCAGATGTCCCCAGCCTACTGCACTTTTATCATAAGAAGTCAGTCGGCGGTCTCCGCTTCCATTGTCACTGTTGCTGTTCTTCCTGTCGTAAACGCCACGGCTGTTTACGGAAGAGGCTGTCTCAGAACCATAGACCAGCCATCCTCTGCTGTGTCCGTTGCTGATCTGTCCGGAGCTTCCGTAGTTAAATCCTACCAGACCTCCCGGCACGCCATATTTTGCTGCTTCTGCAAAAACAAGTGCTGTGTTTACCTGATTATTGTCTGCCCAGACATTGCTCTTTACCTGATTGTCACCAAAGGTTACATATCTGGTCGCATCTTCTTCTCCGGTCCAGGTGATCAGTTTTTTTGCCACTTCCGGATACTGACCTGTTACATTCCCGTCGATCAGCTGCTGAAAGATTTCATTTCCAAGGCTCCACATAATAATGGAAGGATTGTTTCTTCCTCGTCTTACCATGGCTTTGAGGTCAAATTCTGCCCATTTTTCGCCCTCTCTGCCATTTACGATCTGGTTGCCGCTCTCAATGGTCTGGTAGAACCATTTACCATAATCCTCGGTATTTCCTGCTTTTCCGGAAAGCCAGCAGTCAAAGGCTTCTTCCACCAGCATGATGCCTTCACGGTTGCACACATCGATCAGTACCTGGGATGCCGGGTTATGTGTTACACGGATGGCATTGACTCCCATCTGTTTTAACTCCTGTACCTGACGTTCCACAGAACGCTCCCAGGCTTCGGATCCAAGAGAACCCTGGTCATGATGCATGGACACTCCGTGCAGTTTGATGTTCTTTCCATTTAAATAGAAACCTTTCTCTGTAGTAAAGTTTACCCAGCGGAAGCCAAAGTCAGAATGGTAGCTGTCTTTTAAGGTATCTCCAACATAAACTTCTGTTTTTACGGTATAGAGGTTTGGATTTTCCGTATCCCAGAGCTTTGGGTCTGCAACGGTGACACTGGCCTCGATCCTGGCTGTTTTGCCCGCTGCAACACTCTGTACCTTTGTCTTTTCGCCCTCTGCTGCCGGGACGTCACTGCCTTTTTCATAAACCGTCTGTTTTACAGAAACATCAGCTGCTTCGCTGCTGTCATTCTGTACTTCCGTTACCACGCTTACGGTTCCTTTTCCGCTTTCAATATCCGGGGTTGTCACGGTCGTTCCGTAATTTGCCACATGTACCGGATCTGCAACGGTAAGTTTTACGTCACGGTAAATACCGGAACCGGAATACCAGCGGCTGGACGGCTGTTTATGATCTACTTTGACCGTGATCACGTTTTCTTCCGATCCGAATTTCAGTTTGTCCTGCGGAAGCACAAAAGAAAACGGGGTATAACCATATGGATGTGTTCCCAGCTTTTCACCGTTCAGATAAACGGTTGCATTCATGTAAACACCGTCAAAATCAATGCTGACCGTCTTTCCCTGCATGCTCTCATCCAGTGTAAAACTTTTGCGGTACCATCCGGTGCCTCCAAGCACATAGCCGCTCTCCTGCTCTGCCGGTGCTGCTGTTGAAAATCCCTGGTCGATGCTGTAATCATGTGGAAGCGTCACATCATCCCAGGAAGAATCATTATAAGAAACTGCTTCCGCGCCGTTTAATTCTCCCAGATAAAATCTCCAGTGATCGTTAAAAGAAACGGAACGCTCCTTTCCATCATATGAATTGACGTATACCGTTTCCGGTGTTGATGATGTCTGTGTCTGAGATGCTTCCTGCACGGACGTATCAGTCCCTGCTGCCAGGACACTCACTGCTCCGGTATTAAGTACCATCGCTGCTGCCAGAACACCACTTAAATACTTTTTGTAGTTCATATTGCCCTCCTTTATTTTTCTTTGTTCCCTTTGTTGTGTTTAGTAAAAACAAAATTTTGCTTACCATAACTATACAAAATTTCTTTACAAAAACATATGGAATATTTTTTATTTTTTGGTAATTTTTTCTGTACGATACAAAAAAACCACAGAACCGTTTTTACGCTGTCTGTGGTTTTTCTGCTGTTTTTAAGGTGATATGCGTTTTGGATTTATGAACTTACTACTTTACAATGACACTCTTTTTCTGTCCTTTGCCTTTGAAAAGTTTCCTGTAAGCTTTTTTCTTTGACTTCGGTATACGGATCACTGCTTTTTTGTTGATGCCTTTCAGTGCCAGTTTACCGACCGTTTTCAGTTTCCTGCTTTTTACTGTGATGCTCTTAAGTTTTCCATCGCCGTTGAATGCTTTTTTGCCGATCTTGCTCACATTCTTGCCGATCACAGCTTTTGTTGCTTTTTTCATTCCGGCAAATGCCTGATCTGCGATCGCCGTTACCTTGCAGGTAATTCCTTTGATCTTAACCGTTGCGGCTACTTCGATGTGTTTCTGGTTTTTGTTTACCACGCCATAAGCTTCCGCTGTCTTTGCTTCTGCATTGGTCACGCGATATGTTACGCCCTTTACAGTAATGGTATCACCTGTTTTCAGTGTCATGGAATCTTTCAGTTTCTGCAGTTCGTCTTTTGCTTTCTGCTCTTCTTCCTGAGCTTTTTTGAGTGCTTCTGCTTCCTCTGCTTTTTTCTTTGCTGCATCTTCCTGAGCTTTTTTCAGTTCTGCCTGCAGGGATGTTTTTTCTTCTGTCAGTCTCTCTTTTTCTGCTTTCAGAACCGTAACTTTTGCGTTTGCTTCATCGAGCTGTTCTTTTAAGCTGTTGATCTGTTTCTGAAGTTCTGCTTTTTCTGCTTCGCTTCCGTTTTTCAGATCCGCCAGATCTTTTTCTGCTTTTTTAAGCTGATCATCCAGATCTGACACATTCTTCTGTGCTGTTTTCAGTTCGGTATCTTTTGCTGCTAATTCTGCATCTTTTTCTTTCATCTGCTGTGTCAGGTCTTTTTTCGTATCTGCTGCTGCAGATTTCAGATTTCTGACTGCTTCTGCCAGAGCATTGATCTGTGTCTGGACTGCTTCTGCACTTGGTTCTGTTTCTGCATATACTTTCTCCGCACTTGCGATCGTATCAGAAAGTGCTTTGTAAGATGCTGCTGTATAGTCATCTGCTTTCAGCGTTTTTGCCAGGTCAATGGCTGCCTTCAGTCCTGCTTTTGTATCTGTCTTCGGAATATTCGGCTGCTCTGCTGCTTTTTTCACGATCACGATAAAGCTTACCAGCACATCACAGCTGTCGATGTTGCTGTCCACTTTTTTCAGCGGACTTAAGTTCACAGTCACATTGCCTGCTTCTGAAAGTGTGATATTTTCCAGTGTCACACTGTCTTTGCTGCCGCTGATCTTGTGGTCTTCGTGTACAGCCAGTTCGGTTCCTGCTTCATCTGCCACAGTAATCTTTGCATGGCGGTCATCGCCTGCCCACTGTGCCCATGGATCATAGAATCCAGTTACCACTTCATACGTTCCTGCATCCAGTGCAAATTTGTAGGTCATGGTCTTCTGATTGTTTCCTGCTTTAAAGTTGCGGATCGTCGTATAGGCATCCCCGCTTCCGTTTGCTTCCACTTCGGATGCCGGATTTGTGAATCCCCATCCGCTTGTTTCACTGTATGCCTGATCCGGTACTGTGTTTTTCAGCGTATCTGTGTAATCCTTTCTATATGCTTTTCCTTCTGCTGAGAAAGCATTTGCACCACAGTCCACAAAGTAAACAGGTACGTCTTCTGCTTTGGTTGATTTTTCCCACTGTGCATAGAGGATTATAGAATCTGAAACCACCGTTTCTTCTGTTACTTTTTCTCCACCTTCCGGCTGTGTAAACCAACCCTTAAAGTTGTGTCTGTTTCTGGTCGGTGCCGGCAGTTCTCCTGCTTGGTCGCCTTTGTTCAGCGTACGTTTTGTACTTGTTCCTTCCGGAAGGCTTCCGCCGTTTGCATCCAGACTGACAACTGCTTTTCCTTCAGGAATTACTTCGCCACCGGTCAGCTGCAGTTTGTTCATATTGAACTGCCATGTATTTCCGGTCGGATATGCAATCTTGATATAGTTTGTGTCATCCGGCAGCTGTGTTGCTGTATAAAGTCTGCTCGGCCAGCTTCCGCTTACGGAAGTATCGGTTGTTTTTGTGTAATCTTTGAATTCTTTCCAGTTTTCTCCGTCTGCCGAAGTATAGAAAGTAAAGTTTTGATTTGCATTTCCATCTGTTGAGCCGGTTCCGCGAAGGACAAAACCTTTGATCGCCGGTGCACGCACGATCAGATATTCCGGATTTGCACTGTTTGTTCCCGGATATACCCCGTAATCAAAACCATAGTTATGGCAATTCTCGATCAGCATATTGTTTGTCCATTTATAAATAACGGACGATTTGGCTGTGATATCTTCAATATCTTTGATATTGGTCTTTGTTCCTGTTGTCTCAACATAGTCAAAGGCTTCTTTTACTTCCCATTCACCGATCTTATTCATCAGTGCCGGCACTTTAACTACATTGTTAAAATCAACGATTACCTTTGCTTTTACCTTATGATTTTCCGGATCAGCGATCCCAAGAACTGTTCCTTCTACATCGACCACATCTGCTTTTGATGTATCAATCTCAGACCATGCAATACGGAATGCTCCGGTATGGGTATCATCTACCTGTACTTCTGCTGTCTGCGGCAGGGACGGCTGTGCCCCTTTTTCTGCATAGTAGAAATCTTTTTCTTTCAGTTTTGCACTCTTGACCTCCACATTGGAAGAAACAAATTTCGTGTCACACCAGTTACCGATATTCTTGCTGTTATCTACACTGGAATCTTCCGTTTTTGTCACCAGTTTTACGGTCTTTGCACCTTTGATATCCACATCAAGTGCCAGGTTCTTGGTGGCATGTGTCATGACACCGGAACGGTATCTTGGTGTCTTTTCATCATCGACATAAACTTCGAAAGAAACGGCTCCTTCTGCATCCTGTCCGTTATCAAAACTCAAGCTGACATAAGCACGGAATGCTTCATATCCTTTTCCTTCTACATTATAAACGGCTTCTGATCCGCCAAGCATACTTAAACCTGCTGCATATTCGGTCGGCTTTCCGCCCTGATCGATACGTACGCTCAAACCTGCACCGTTTACGGTCTTGTCCTTGCTTACTGTTCCTGTTGATGTGTATTCCAGATTACCTGTTGCCACCGCATATTTCACATCGACATTCGCAACAGCTTCCATATCAGAACCAAGGATCTTGCTCTTTACTTTTAAGGTTCCTGCTGCTGCCACATCTTCTGCTTTGATCTGCCAGTCTGTACCTACAATTTCTTTACTTTCGTCGGTAAATGTTACTTCCACACCTGCCGGCAGAACCGGAAGTGTTCCGATTACGGTAGATGCATGTACTTCCTCGACAGACTTGATCTCTTTTACGCTTACTTCTGTTTTTACAGTAACTTCTGGTCCGATCTTTCCGGTCACTTCAAATTTTCCTGCTTTTGCATAATTTTCTGCCGGAACTTCATCCCAGGTTACCGGGGCAGAACCTTTTGTGCCGTCTGCATACTCGATCGCTGCAAACTGTGGCAGGGACGGTTCTACATTTACCAGTGTTGTTACATTGTCTACCGTTGCGGATTTGATATCTTTGACTGTTACAGTACATTCAAACGTGCCTTCCATGCCTTCTGCCGTTCCGGTTACTTTGTAAGTACCTGCCTGGTTTACATTCAGGTTATCCAGGTTCCATCCGGTTACCTGGTGCTCATCGACCACACCGTTGCTGTACTGTACTTTTACGGTTTTTGGCAGAACAGAATCTGCAGAAATGCCTTTGCCCATCACTACGGATGCATCCTGAAGCTTCGGTGTATCCGTTCCGTCACCCGGAAGTTCGTTTTTAGAACCTACGGTAATGGTATTGGATTTCAGGATACCATTGTCACTCTCAGCTGTCGCTGTGATCACAATGTCATCAGTGCTTCCTTCTTCTGCTTTTACGATCAGCAGTGCTTTTCCGCTGAACGCTTTGCGGTTGTCTGTGTTTTTGTATGGATCATGGTCACGCGGATCACCGTTGTCCACAGATACGATTTCGCCGCCTTCTACGTCGAAAGTGATACGGTTGTCTGCTCCAGGAACCATGATTCCTGTATTGTCCTCAATCGTAGCTTCTACAAATACCATATCATCGCCATCGTTTTTGATGTACGTTCTGTCTGCGGAAAGTTCTACCTGTGCTGCATCACCTGATGTATTTACCACATCGGTTGCGATCACGTTTCCTTTTCCGTCCGGCTGGTCATAGCCGACTGCTTTGAGTTCGCCTGCTTCGTAATCCAGTCCGCTGGTTCCTTTTGTCCAGTAGATATATACCGGGGAAGCAGTCTGTTTGTCATAATTCTTAATGCCAAGTGATTTTCCGTTTAAGAACAGTTCCACACTCTTTGCATTTGTGTAAATGTATACCGGCACTTTCTGTCCTGCCTTGAAATTCCATTTTTGCGGCAGAAGATGTACGGTCGGTGTATCCGTCCACATACTCTTGTACATATAAACAACATCTTTTGCAAAACCTGCGGTGTCGATCATACCAAAGTAGGAACTCTTGGATGGCCAGCTTCTTGGGGTCGGCTCACCTAAGTAGTCATGTCCGGTCCATACGAATTCACCGGCTGTGTAAGTTTTGTCTCTGTGTGCTTCCAGAGAAGCGGTTGCCGATGAAAATGTCCAGTAAGTCGGATATTCATTACATCTGTCGCCGCTTCCTTCTCCTTCCAGGAAGTAAACACCACGGTAATAATAAGCGGATACTGTCTCAGATCCAAAAATAACCATATTCGGATATCTGGAGTGGGCACCGTCATACTGTCCGGTTGCATAGTTAAATCCGGACATTTCTGCTTTTGCCAGATGCTTTTCCTGCTGTGCATTATTTGCCCAGTAATTGTCCCAGGTCGGCGGGCATGCTGCGACCGGTCTTGTCGTGTCGATTTCTTTGATCCAGCCGGTCAGCATATCCAGTGTATTTTCACCATGTTTGTAACGTGCATCGTAGATTTCGTTACCGGTACTCCATGCAAAAATACAAGGTGCGTTCTTGTCACGGTCTACCATCGCTTTGATATCACGTTCTGCATTGGACTGCAGATCCTCACGTTTTACTTCTATATAAGAAGTGTCATTGTTGGTATTATCATTTCCAGCTTTATCAAAAACGACAGTTTTTCCATCTGCTGCTTTATTGAAATAGTTATGATAATCGTCACTGTTTTTTGAATACAGCCACTGATCAAAGGCTTCTTCAAATACCAGCATTCCAAGACGGTCACACGCCTCAATAAACTCCGGTGACACCGGGTTATGGGAGGTACGGATCGCATTGACACCGTATTTTTTCAGTGTACGGATTCTTCTGTCAACAGCTGCCTGATAGGTCTCCATACCAAGAGATCCCAGGTCAGAATGTTCACAGACACCATTCAGTTTTGTATGCACACCGTTTAAATAAAATCCACTGTTCGGATTCGTAGCAATATAACGGATACCAAAACGGCTGTCGGTACGATCCACAACTTTGCCATTCTGGATGATCTCCGTTCTTACCCAGTAGAGGTTCGGTGAATCCACGGACCAAAGTTTCGGGTTTGCTACATCCACACTCTGGCTAATTGTCTCTGTCTTACCGGCTGCTACAGTAATGTCATCGGTCTGTGTGGAAACAACATCGCCTTCCTTATTATAAACGGTCGATTTTACTGAAACACCAGTTGCTTCTGTATCAGAATCGTTTGTTACGTCCGTCTTGATGTCAACGCCTGCTTTTGTGGCATTCTTGATTTCTTCGTATTTGCCACCTTCTGCTTCCAGTTTTTCAAACGGAGTAGTGATCTGCACGCCATTCACCGGAACATTCAGTTTCTCGGTGGAAATCAGATATACATTACGGTAGATACCGGCTCCTGCATACCATCTGGCACTGCTGTTGCTGCTTTGTACTTTGACTGCGATCACATTCTCGCTGCCATCGTATTTCAGATATTTGCTGATATCATACGTAAAGGTGTTGTAGCCAAGGTACTGCTTCCAGTTGTCCTCGGTATGTCCGTTCACCCATACCTGGCTGATCATCTGCACACCGTCGAATTCAATTGAAACGGTTTTGTCTTTAAAGTCATCGGAAAGTGTGAAGCTCTTGCGGTACCAGCCGACACCGCCTGCCAGAGAACCCTGTGCCGCTCTGACACCATTGCTGTTCTCATATGTACCGTAGATTGCCCAGTCATGCGGCAGATCAACGTTATCCCAGCTCGAATCATCGTAGTCCACACCATCCGCCTGAACGGAAGTATCGTTAATGTTGTACTTATTGACCAGTTTGAATTTCCAGTCATCTCCAAATTTCATTTTACGCTCACTGCGTTCTGTTGTCGCTCCTGTTTTCTGAACGGCTGCCGCGACATCTGCCGCTTCTGCTTTCACTGGAGCCGGAAGAATCCCGATTCCACTAAAAACCATGGCAACACTCAAGGCTAACGCCGTCCATCGTCTCGCACCTTTTCTTTTTTCGTTCATTTTTTCCTCCTTTTTGCTGCTTTTCACAGTATCCGCAACGTGTTTAGTGAATTTATACACTTTGCTTACTGGTAATATACAAAATTTTTCACCAAAATCATATGTACTATTTTTTGTTTTTTGGTACTTTTTTTACCGTTTTCCATTTCTTTCGCTTTTTTCCTGTGTTATACTAATAATGTTGAATCAAAAATTTTTGGAGGTTGTATGTATGAAACGTACAAAAAAACTACTTCTCCTCTTTTTATTTTTCTGTCTTTTCCTGACTGGCTGCACAGCTGCCACGCAGGAAAACATGGATTCTGCTGAAAACAATTATACAGAGCTTACTCTTTTTTCAGATGTCTCTTTCTGGAATCCTCCAGTCTGGAGTTTTGAAGAAGGAAGCATCAGTGCCGGTATCTCAAAGAAAACCGGAGCATACTTGGATTTTACGATTCCGCCACAGGACGCATCCAAAAAGCTGAGTCTGATGATCTTAAAAGATGAACTCCCTGACCTGATCGTCGCTACGGACAAGAATGTGATCAATCAGCTGATCCGTTCCGGAAAGGTCTGGTCTTTGCAGGATTTTTTTGAAACTTACTGCCCGGATTCCCATTTGCTGAAAGATTTCCCGAAAGACCGGAAACAGGAGTATATCCGACAGTACGGAGACTGGTATGCTTATCTTTCACACCTGAATACCGATGATGCCCGCAAAACCTGGAAAGAAAAGACCTCTTATTATGGAGATCTTTTCACCCACAGTTACAATCATGGCATTATGTTTAATCGCAAACTTCTGGCACGTGCTAACCTGACCGTTTCGGATATACAGACTGCCTCTCAGGTCTTAAAAGCTTTTGAAAAAGTCAAAAAGCTGACTGCTGAAGACGGACAGTCCACCATCCCATTGCTGCTGGAAGGCAATCAATATCTGGACTCTTCGATTTCCTGCCTGATCGGTTCTTTCGGTGCTGAAGTCATTGACGACAATGGAAATTATACAGAACGCTTCCTTCAGCCGGAATGCAAAGATGCTTTTGCCTTTCTGAACACAGCCTTCCGCAAAGGTTATGCTTTCAGTGAAGATCTGACACTTGATAATCTCCAGATGCGCGATCTGATAGCAGATGACCGTGTATTCTGCTATATCGGAAACACTTCCAATACAAGTGTGGATGCCACCAGGTGGGTTTCCGCAGGTCCGATCCTCTCCGATTTTGGAAAACGTCCGGTGATGAGCATCGACCTGAGTGTACCGACCGGCTGGATGCAGACTTTTGTATCCAAAAGCTGCAAAACCCCGGAACTTGTCGCCCGCTTTTTTGATTATATGACTTCTGACGAAGGATTGCTCTACAGCAACTACGGCGTGGAAAACGAAGATTATACTTTCGACTCGGATGGCTATATCCACCGGACTGCCAGAGGACAGCAGCGCTTTCATGATTCTAATGATATGCTCGGACTGTTCTGGAATTTTTACAATGTTGCCTGGGATCACAGCCTACTTCCGGTACCTGCAAAAGGAAGCATGGACGATTGTTTAAATCAGATCCAGACTGCTTTTGCCAGATATCCGGACACATATGTTTATGATTCTGCCCTTCTTCATCTGCCGGATAATTACATTTCCCCGAACAGTGAGGAAGGTCAGATTGAAAGCACGCTGGAAGCTTACCGCAAAGAGCAGATTCCAAAAATCCTCTCTGCTTCTTCGGATACCGAGTTTGAAGAACAGTATCAGCTTTTTGTAACCACACAAAAAGAACTTGGAGCTAAAAAACTGGATCAGAAGATCAACCGGCAAATGCAGGATAATTTTTCCTATTACGGTAAAAAAATAGAGAAAGTCAACCCACAAATGCAAGACACCTCAAAATCAAACGGAGAAACAAAACCATGAACTTCTTACAGACTTACCGCAGACACCTGATCTTTAAGCTGGCCGGGATTGCTGCCTTGATCCTTGCTGTGCTTTCGTCTGCCTATCTTTTTATGTCGGTGGACTATGCAAGATCTGTGCGTAAAAACACGCTCGCCCTGAATGAACGTCTGACAGCCCAGACTGCCACACGTATCGAAGCGTACTGGGACTCGCTTTACAATATCACAACTGCATTCTGTTATTCTCCAACCGTGCAGCAGTATTTTTCGGTAAATTCTCTGAACCGACTTCCGGATACACAGGAGCTTGCCTCGGTCTTTTCCAACACAATCCTGCTGAATGACCGTATTTTAAGTGTTTATCTCTACAATGCAGATGCAAAGCAGATTGCTTCCATGGGGAAAAATTTTTCGATTGATACTTCCAAACTGAACACCGATGCCGTGATGAATATCCGGGCATCACATCTGAAGTCAAACGAAAAACGCCCTTACTATGAGCTGATCTTCCCTGTTTATGATCTGAACAGCATCCAGTACCAGAAGCTGCTTGGTACCTGCGTTTTTGTCCTGGAACCGGAAAGTTTTGATGATACACTTCAAAATGCCCAGTCAACGGAGCATGCCGTTGTTTTTCTTCTGGATTCCTCGGACTGCATTCTTGCTTCTGCCGGTTCATCGCAGTCCTGCGGAAGTACGCTGGCATCTGAGATCCTGCACAGCACTTCCGAAAAATATTTTTTCACTCAGACACTTTCCTACAATGACTGGAAAATTGCCGGTTTCCTTCCGGAATCAGATCTTCGGAAACCGGATCAGAGCCTGAAAGAAACACAAATCCTGGTTTATTGCATTTCCCTGTGTCTTTTGCTCTTTCTGCTTCTGTACTGCAATTACAGCATCATAAAACCGATCACCGGAATTTCTGCTTTTATCCGTGAGATCAATCAGAATCCGGACTCCCGGCTTTCCCTCGACCGTCCGGATGAGATCGGCACAGTCGCAGAAAGCCTGAATCAGATGCTCGATGAAAAGCAGCAGATGCAGCTGGAGATCGAGCAGATAAAATATCTTGCCTATGAAACGGAACTTTCCAAAAAACAGGCAGAGATCCTTGCCTATCGAAGCCAGATCAATCCGCACTTTCTCTATAATACGTTTGAGTGTATCCGGGATATGGCTCTGTTCTACGATGTGGATGACATCGCAGAACTTACGATGGCTCTCTCCAATGTCTTTCGTTTTGCCGTCAAGGGAACTGATATGGTTACCGTAGAAAATGAGCTGGATCATATCCGTGAATATGCAAAGATCATAAATTACCGTTTTATGGGCAAAATCCGCATTGAAATCGATGCAGAAAATGCTATACTAAACTGCAAAGTATTTAAACTTCTGCTCCAGCCGCTTGTGGAAAATTCAGTCTTTCACGGACTGGAACAAAAAATTGAAAACGGTACGGTGTGGGTGCATGTATTTTCCCCCGATCATGCAACACTTTGCTTTGTTGTGGAGGATGACGGATGCGGCATTGAACCGGAACGTTTAAAACAGATCCTCGCATCTTTGGAAATTGAAAAAAATACAACAAAAATCGGCGTCTTTAATATTTATCAACGTCTGAAACTTTATTATGATGATAAGTTTTCTTTTGATATAAAAAGCAGTTTGAAAAAAGGAACCTGCATTACGATTTCGATTCCAAGAGAATCGACAGCAGAACCAGAAGGGAGTATTTTATGATAAGTGTCTATATTGCAGATGATGAAGTCTGGATCACCATCGGTCTGAAAAAACTGATCCAGAAATCCGGACTTCCTTTTGAGGTGATCGGAGAAGCACATAACGGCGTGACTACACTTGAAGATATCAAAACCTTAAAACCGAATGTCCTGTTTACCGATATCCGTATGCCGGGGCTTTCCGGTCTGGAAGTCATGTCCTATATTTCAGAACATCAATTTGCAACCAAAGTCGTGCTGATCTCCGGCTATGCCGAATTTGAGTATGCACGACAGGCAATGCTGTGCGGTGCTTTTGATTATCTTCTGAAACCGATCCAGCAGGAAACTCTGAACAAAACCCTGTCACGCCTTCGAAATGAACTTGAGCCTGCCGCTTCTGAAACTTCTGAAGACACGATGGAAAATGCAACGATCACAGACCTTTCGACTGCCGGAACCTCTCTGTTCAAAAAAATTCTGGCTTATATCCAGGAACACTATACGGAAGAACTCTCTTTAACTTCCCTGGCAGAAATGTACAATATCAGCTCCAGCCGCTTAAGCACCCTGATCAAAAAAGAACTGGGACTGTCTTTTTCAGAATATATCACGGCAAGACGTATGCAGAAGGCGAAAGAACTTTTAAAAGACGACAGCCGCTCCATCGAGGAGATTGCAAACACAGTCGGCTACCACGATTACTTTTATTTTACAAAAGTTTTCAAAAAAACGCAGGGAATATCTCCAAGCAAATACCGGAAGTCTCTTTAAATTTTTCTTGCTAAAGTAAAAAAGTGTGTTTATAATCAAAGTATTAAAGTAAACAAATGAGTGAACATAACTGTAACATTCAATCCAGATACACGTAACGCCTGATGTGCGATTTTGGTCCGTTTTGTGGCAGTTATGTGCAAATAAAAAATGTATTGGAGAAAATAGCATGGCAACTATCCGAGATTTAGCAAAACACACCGGATTCTCAGTGACCACGATTTCCCGTGTACTGAACAATGATCCGACTTTGAACGTAACCGACAACACCAGAGTCTCAATTCTTGAAGCGGCAGATGAACTTCACTACACGCTTCCGAAAACAAGACGTTCCCATAAAAACCGCCTCGTCCATATCGCCATCGTTGAGATGATGTCCTTAAAAGAGCAGCTGGCTGATCCGTACTATCTGTATCTGAAGAATTATGTGGTACGCAACTGTATGGAGCATGACTGCAATGTATCTTATCTTTTTGAGCAGTCCGGCAAATATCAGACACTGGAAAAGACCCCGCTTGACGGTATCCTGGCGATCGGCATTTTTTCAGACCAGCAGATTGCACAGCTGCTGGATATCAGCCCGAACATTGTATTTGTGGATTCTTCCCCGGATGAACGCCGCTTTGATTCGGTCGTCTTAAACTTCCGTCTCGGCGTAGAGCAGGCACTGGATTATCTGCTTTACAAGGGACACCGCAAGATTGGTTTCTTAGGTCCTGCCTATAAATTAGACCAGAAAAAACGCCCTGCCCTGGAGGCAAGACGTCAGTATTTTATTGATTATATGAAAAATGCCGGTCTTTACGACGAGCATCTGATCATTGATACCGGCCTTTCTGCCAAAGACGGTTCTGCTCAGATCCGCAAATGGCTGGAACAAAAAGATCATATCCCGACAGCTCTCCTGGCCTATAATGAAGAATCTGCGATCACCGCTGTCAGCAACCTGCGTGAAGTCGGACTTCGCATTCCGGAGGATGTATCTGTCATCAGTTTCAATGACACACCGCTGTCTATCCTGACCGAGCCACCGCTGACCAGTGTCACCGCACATCTGGAAGTCATGGGAGAAATGGCAGTGAAAATGCTGCTTGACCGCCTGGATGATCCGCAGCATCTGCCTTATAAGATCGTACTGCCGCCGACACTGGCTATCAGAGACAGTGTCGTGGATATACCGGGTGAGATATAGATAGAACGCACGTGAGACTTGGCATGCACTTCCCTTCCGCACAAAGCGGCTATTCTCCTTCCCGAAAGGATCATAGCCGCTCATTCTTTTGTTATTTTTTTGAAAAAGTCTTTTGACCCTGGCATCATGTTATTCTAACTCAGCTGGTTTTTCTGTCTCATAAGCACTCCAGGATATGGTCGTGGATGCTCCGGAGAGGTCTGCACTGTCTTCGTAGGAGGTTACAGTAATCGTGTAGCTGCCATCTCCTTTGACATATACAGTTCCGTCTGTTCCTTTGACGGTCACGGTTTTGCCTTCGTTATCTTCGATCGTTCCGGCACAGTGCAGTGCACTTACGGTGCTGTCGCCTGTCACGATCCAGGTTGCATCTTCTCCGATATAGAGATTGCAGTAGCCGTCTCCGCCGCCACCGGCATTACTCTCATCCTGCACGACTGCACCAGTCAGTGTGCTTTCGCCTGTCATATAGAAATCAAGGTCGCTGATGCTGTCCCAGATCACATTTCCTTCCATTGTCTGATCAATGGCTGTGAACAGGCAGTCCGCACCATTTGCTCCTGTTGTTCCCCATCCTCTCTGGTTCGCATTTCCGGTACATTTCAGGAAAAATTCACTGTCTTCTGCATTTGTAATATCCACATCATCCAGTGTGATCGTAGACTCTGTGTTTGTGGTATAGAACATGCCGCCGTTTTTTGCGTTCAGGCTTCCGCCGTCCATCTCAAAAGTGCTGTTTCCGACTTCGGAATCTCCGGACATGCTCTGGTAGAGAATGACATTCCAGGTACAGTCATTGCGGCTGTCATCGCTCATGTTTCCGGTCAGATCACTGTCATATAAATGAATGGAATTCAAACCTTCGATGCAGATTGCTTCGGAGCCGTTGGCTGCCAGAGTTGCCTCGTTTACTGCGATATCTGCGGTACTGTAGATTGCCGGGGAACCGGTTCCGTTTGAAGTGTAGGTTCCGCCGTCTACTACCATTTTTCCGCCTCCGCGGTCACTTCGGATCGCTGCGGAAGACTCACCGTTTGTCTCAACATCAAGATCCCATGCATAGAACATTCCGCCGCCGGCTGCATGGATACCGCCTGATGTATCCTGTTTGGTCGTGATTTTCGTATCTGCCGCATAAACAGTACCGTTATTATATGCAAAAAGTCCTGCTCCGCCGGCTGTGTCTGTCGTAACGGTTCCGCCTTTTACATAAGCATTTCCGTCTGTTGCCAGAACGGCTGCTCCGACACCATAGAAACTGGAGTTATCACCGCCGGTGCTTTCGGAAGAATCTCTGGTTATGGTCACATCTTTCAGTGTAACCGATGCACCTTCTGAAACATTGACTGCATTTTCATCAGTTCCGGTGGAAGCAATCGTCTCTCCATCTACTTCGGTATCGGAAGTATAGGCATTGACTGCATCGTAGCTGTCCACGCCCTGGCTGCTTCCAGGACCGCCTCCCGGCTGCCCCATCTGGCCGCCCATTTCCATGCTGATCACGGTGATTTTGGCTGCATTTCCATCCTCGTCATAAGTGATCGCTACCGTATCACCTTCGGAAATATCAGAAAGTGAGCTTTCCTCTGTCTTCTGCTGCATATCCAGTGCTCCGCCATTTCCCTGCGGTCCGCCTGCCATGCCGCCCCTGCTGCTGCGGACGATCACGGTGTCATCTGTGATCTTGATTTCTTTTTCTTCATCCGTCAGATCCAGCATGGATGGTGCACCCTGTCCGTCTCCGTCCGGTTTTTCCATATTTTCCGGCGGCTGTGCATTTCGACTGTCAGAACTATTATCTGATTTATTTTCACTGCTGTCTGTGTTTTCAGATCCTTTTTCTGTACTGTCAGAATCTGTCTTGTCATCGGAACTCTGTGCATTGGAAGAGTCCCCCGGTGCTCCTGCATCATCCGGTTTTTCCATCTGCTTCATGGTTCCTACTTTTATGGTAATGCTATCTTCGCTTACGGCTGTAACTTCACCGTATACATCTGCTGTTTCTGCTTCGCTGACTCTTTTGTCTGAGTTTTCGGTTGCACCGGTTACACTCTGCGATTCCTGTATGGTGCTGCTTTCTGATGTATTTGTTCCGGAACATCCAACCAGTGTTGTCATTCCAAGAGTTATGCCAAGTAAGATTGCGATATATTTTTTCTTCATATGAATACACTTCCTTTTCTCTTTGATTTAAGAGAAGTATATCCCATAAAGTTTAAAACAAGCTGAAAGAAAACAGCCGATTTTGTGAAAGAGTTGTGAAA
>ERZ1673696.1526-NODE-1526-length-18938-cov-21.261187_pt1 | contig 18938 bp, 23 predicted proteins | sample MGYA00580226_ERZ1673696 | MGnify/ENA primary metagenome ERZ1673696 (study PRJEB41218, sample SAMN15661743) | gut metagenome | host: Homo sapiens | place: Canada: London | collected 2015-08-20/2019-03-30 | study: EMG produced TPA metagenomics assembly of... | reverse complement strand
TAAAAATATTCATCCGAGCAGATTCTGCGTGCGGCAGAGCGCGGCGTACAGCCCGTTCTGCTGCAGCAGCTGCGTGTGTGAGCCGCGCTCGGCGATGCGGCCGTCGGCGATGACGACAATCTCCCCGGCCGCGCGGATGGTGGACAGGCGGTGCGCGATGATGAGCGTGGTGCGGTTTTTTGCCAGCTCGTCGAATGCGTGCTGGATCTTCGATTCCGTCAGCGTGTCGAGCGCGCTGGTCGCCTCGTCCAGAATGAGAATGGGCGGATTTTTGAGGAAGATCCGCGCGATGGCGATGCGCTGCTTCTGCCCGCCGGAGAGCAGCGTGCCGCGCTCGCCGACGTAGGTGTCGAAGCCGTCGGGCATGGCCATGATGTCGTCGTAGATCTCGGCCCGCTTCGCCGCCTCGACGATCTCGTCCATCTCGGCGTCGGGCTTGCCGTAGCGGATGTTCTCAAGGATGGAATCGGCGAACAGGAAGACCTCCTGCTGCACGATGCCGATCGAGCGGCGCAGGCTCTGCTGCGTCACGCTGCGCACGTCCAGCCCGTCGATGGTGATGCTGCCGGACGAGACGTCGTAAAAGCGTGGGATGAGCTGGCAGAGCGTGCTCTTGCCGCCGCCGGACGGACCGACGATGGCGACGGTCTGCCCGGCCGGGATCTGCAGCGACACATCGTGCAGCACGGCCAGATCGCCCTCGTAGCTGAAGCTCACGTCGTTCACGCCGATCTCGCCGCGCGGGCGGCCGAGGTCGACGGCGTCCGGTGCGTCGCGAAGCTCCGGCTCCGTGCGCATGATCTCCAGAAAGCGCTCAAAGCCTGCCGTGCCGTTGGCGTACAGCTCGGAGAAGTTGGCGAGCTTGCGGATGGGCGTGACGAAGGAGGCAATATAGAGCGTGAACGTCAGCAGGTCGACGGTGTCCATCTGCCCCTGCATGATGAGCAGACCGCCCACCGCGACGACCGCGACGGACAGCGAGGTCGTAAAGAACTCCATCGTGCCCATAAAAATGCCCATTTCCTTGTGGAACTGCTTCTTGGAGGTCTTGTAGGTGTCGTTCGAGCGGGTGAATTTCTCGGCCTCCACCGGCTCGTTGGCGAAGGCCTTGGCCGTGCGGATGCCGGAAAGCGCGGATTCGATGTCGGCGTTGATGACCGCCGTCTTTTTCTTGACGCGGCGGGAGGCCGTCCGCATGGCCTTGCGGCGCGAGAAGCTCACAAGGATGAACACCGGGATCATCACGGCCACGACCAGCGTCAGCCGCCATTCGATCGTCGCCATGACGGCCAGCGCGCCGACGATGGTCACGAACGAGATGAACAGGTCCTCCGGCCCGTGGTGGGCAAGCTCCGTGATCTCAAACAGATCCGTCGTCATCCGGCTCATGAGCTGGCCGGTCCGGTTGCGGTCAAAAAACTCGAAGCCCAGCTCCTGCATATGGCCGAAGAGCGCCGCGCGGATATCGGCCTCCACGCGGATGCCGAACGTATGGCCCCAGTAGGTGATGACAAAGTAGAGCAGCGCGCGCAGCGCGTACGCCGCCACCACGACCAGCATCACCGTGAAAAACGCACGGTAGGCGTTCTGCGGCAGCAGCGTCCGCATCGCGTAGCGCGAGACGATCGGGTAAGCCAGATCGATCAGCGCCACGACCAGCGCGCAGGCCAGGTCGAGAAAAAACAGGCCCCGGTGCGGCCTGAAAAAGGAGAGAAAGATGGAAAGTCCGGACCGCGTCCGGTATTGCTCTGTCGTCATGATCGGTGCTCCGTTTCTGCGTGATGTTCTTGTATTATATCGGAGCGCGCGGCAGAATGCAAGCTGTTGCGCGGCGTGTATTTTTCTGTTAGAATGGCAGAAAAGTGAGGGGACACGAATGATCGAAATTCTGCAGGAAACAAAAACCTCCGTTGTCTGCGTCAAGCCCGTGGGCATTGCGGCGCAGGGGACGGATCCGCAGGCACTGCCGCAGCTGCTTGCCGCGCAGCTGGGCTGCGAGGTCTACCCCGTCCACCGGCTCGATCAGACGGTCGGCGGCGTGATGGTCTATGCAAAGACGGCAAAGGAGGCCGCGCGCCTCACCCAAAGCATGGGCGAGGGCGGCATGCAGAAGACCTATCTCGCCGTGCTGACCGGCTGCCCGGAGGAAACAAGCGGCACGCTGGAGGATCTTCTGTTTCACGACCGGGTGAAAAACAAGACCTACGTTGTGCGCCGGCCGCGCGGCGGCGTCAAAAAAGCGGTGCTCAGCTATGAGATCCTGGCGGAGGCGGAGGGGCTGAGCCTCGCGCTGGTCCGCCTGCAGACCGGGCGCACCCACCAGATCCGCGTGCAGTTCGCCTCGCGCGGCTTCCCACTGCTCGGCGACGGCAAATACGGCAGCCGCGACAATCGCTGCACCTGCGCCCTCTGGTCCTTCCGTCTCACCCTCCCGACTGCCTCCCGCCCCCAGACCTTCGAAGCCCTCCCGCCCCACCAATACCCCTGGACCCAATTCTCTCTGCCAGAGATGCTGTAAAAGAAAAGGCTCCCTTGTGTAAAGGGAGCTGTCACCGAAGGTGCCTGAGGGATTGTTGTTGCAAATCTGCAGCTGCCGGCGGCCTCCGGCGGCCATATCTTTTCTCTCGCAAGAGAAAAGATATGGAAGAAAAGAGTGCTTGGACGCGTTTGGTGCTTCCTGCCTCTGAATTCAGGCAAGGCCCTAGTTTTTAGGCATCGTTCCACACGATAGTCACCTCACGTATGTCCTAGTACGCGCCGCCTGATACGTGGGAATCAGATTTGTGAGTCGTTGCGTTTGAATATTTGCGGGAAATAGAAGATGCAGGCCAGATTTGTTGGCCTGCATCTTTTTGCATTGGATTTTCTTTTTTGTCCTTACAATCTGCCCCGCAAGAAGGTAAGAACCATCCGGTTCTCCACCGCACCTTCTATTGACAGCAATCGTTCTAAAGCAACTAGTTCCAAATTCGATACCCACCGTATCAGGCGGCGCGTAGTCAAAAACTCGTGAGGTGACCATCGAGTGGAAAGACAACTAAAACATAGGCTCCTACCTATATTCAGACGCAGGAAGCACCAAACGTAACCCAGCGCCCCTTTTCTCCCCTATCTTTTCCGGCAAGACGGAAAAGATAGGGCCGTCGGAGACAACCGGCAGTCGCAAATCTGCGAAAACTTCTCAGGCGCTGCGCGCCAGCATCCCTACCCCCTTTGCCCCTTCGGGACATTTCCCCCTGATAGGGGGAATCGGCCCCTGAAAGGGGAGCCTTTGTAGGGCGTCAGCCCTCGTCTTTTTCGCGTTCGCGGAGGCCGGCGACGGAGGAGATGGGGAGCGTGAAGCAGATCGCGCCGGCTTTGGTGCCGGGGCCTGCGTTTTCGTGGATGGCGCGCATGATCGCGGCCTTTTCGTCCGCATGCGCAATGATGTAGACCATGTCCTTCTCGTCAGCCAGGCTGACGCCGAAGAATTTCTCCCCGCGTCTGGACCCGGTCCCCTTCGCGTGCAGGACCGTGCCGCCGCCCGCGCCCGCGGCCCGCGCCGCGTCCATGACGAAATCGGCATAGCCCTCGTTCAGAATGACAACGATCAGCTCGTGTTTGAATTCCATATGCGGCGTCCCTCCTGTTTTGCAGTCGTTCGTGAGATAGGCGAGCGTTTTGCCGCCCGCTACGCTCTTGAGCGGAACGGTCAGCAGGATCCCGTTGCCGGGAATGTCGATGAACAGCCTGCGCTTGGCGGCCCTGGTCAGCTGCGCGGCCTGCTGCGCGCCGGCGACGGCGCAGGTGACGGTCTTCGGCGTCTCGCCGAGGCCGTAGACGGCCAGATGTTCATTTTTTGCCGTGCCGCGGCCCGGCATACTGAGGATCATGGGCAGCCCGGCCTCCCGGAACAGTGCGTTCATGACCTCGCCGCGGTCCGCGTCGGTGACGGCGATGATGTAATACAGTTCCATATCAGCAGGCCTCCCACAGTTCGATGATCTCGCTCTCGCCGAAGTCCGGCAGGGCCGGTTCCTTCTCCGCGCGGCGGGATTTGACAACGTAGATCGCACCCATGACCTGCACGGTGATGAGCGGCATCATGGCGACCAGCGCCACAAGGCCGAACGCGTCCGTCATCACGTTGCCGCCCAACGCCTCGCACGCGCCCATGGCAAACGGCAGCATGAACGTCGCCGTCAGCGGGCCGGAGGCCACGCCGCCGGAGTCGAACGCGATCGCGGTGAACGTGCGCGGCACGAAGAAGCTCAGCGCCAGCGCGAGAAAGTAGCCCGGCACCAGGAAGACCATGATCGATACGCCCGTGATGACCCGCAGCATCGCCAGCCCGCCCGCGGCGGAGACTGCGATCGACAGGCTCACACCCATGGCCCGGGCCGAGATGGCGCCCGCGCTCAGGTCCTCGACCTGCTTATTGAGGATATGGACGGCAGGCTCCGCATTGATGATGAACCAGCCCATGAGCATTGCCAGCGGGATGAGCAGCCAGATCTTCCAGCCCTCGGTCAGCGCCGCGCCCAGCGCGTAGCCCACCGGCGAGAAGCCGACGTTCACGCCCGTCAGAAACAGCACGAGCCCCGCGTATGTGTACAGAATGCCCACCATCACCCGCAGAAACGGCAGCTTCCGCAGCCGCAGCGAGACGAACTGGAACACCAGGAAGAACACCACGATCGGCAGCAGCGCGAGCGTGACCTCCTTCATGTATTCCGGGAAGGCGTGCAGATAGTCCCTGCCCAGCGCGACGGTATTGGTGATGGCGGCGGCCGCCTCGCTCTGCGTCTGCGCGGGCTGCGTCTTGTAGATCGCGCCCAGCAGCAAAACCGACGCGATCGGCCCGATGGAGCACAGGCCGACGAGGCCGAACGAGTCCGCCTTCGCGTTCTCGTCGGAACGGATCGAGGCCACGCCGACGCCCAGCGCCATGATGAACGGCACGGTCATCGGCCCGGTCGTCACGCCGCCGGAATCGAACGCGACAGCCAGAATGCCCTGATCAGACAAAAACGCCGCGAGGAACACCAGCGCGTAGAACACGATCAGCAGCAGCCGCAGCGAGATGCCGAACAGAATGCGCACCATGCAGAGCATCAGGAAGATCCCGACGCCCACCGAGACCGTCAGGATCAGGACGGTCTTATCGATCTCCGGCACGTTGGCCGCCAGCACCTGCAGGTCCGGCTCCGCCACCGTGATGGCGACGCCCAGCAGAAAGCTGACCACCAAAATCAGCCACAGCTTGCGCGATTTGGTCAGCTTGGCGCCGATGTAATTGCCGATCTTGCTCATGGACATCTCCGCGCCCAGTGTAAACAGGCCCATGCCGAGGATCAGCAGCGCCGTCGCCAGGACGAAGGAGAGCATCAGGCCCGTATCGACCGGCACGAGCACGAAGCAGATGGCCAGCACGATCAGGCTGATCGGCAGCACGGAGGCCGCGGCCTCCTTTAATTTTTCCAGTAGTTCCTGTCTGCGGTACAAAGCCTCACTCCTTTGCTTTTTTGCTTTTCAAGAATTATTCTTATTTTAGCAGAAAAACGCCGTTCTGACCAGAGCGGAAATGTAAAAAGGCTGTTAATTTTATGGACGGGCCGCGGCATATTCCGCGTCTGTGTATTTTTATGCATTTTCACCAAATAATCCGCCGCGCGCTTGACGCCCGAATGGAAAACCGATACAATATTACAGCTTATGCACGAACGCCCCGGCTGCATGCGCGGCCGGGGTGGATCTTTATGAAAAGAGAGAAGACATATGGAGAAGAAACCCGCGCGCGCGATCGCGCTGCTGCCCATCGGCGTGTTCCTGGTCCTGTACCTGGGGCTCGGCATCGTATTTGAATATGTGCTGAAGATCGAGATGGGCTTTTACAATATCCCCATCGTCGTGGCCTTCCTGGCCGCGATCCTCGTCGCCTGCCTGCAGAACCGGGCGCTGTCGTTCGACGAAAAGCTGGAGGTCATGGCCAAAGGCGTCGGCGATAAGAACATCATGACGATGATCCTCATCTTCCTGGCTGCGGGCGTGTTCGTCGGCGTCGTCGGCCGCAGCAGCGCCGAGTCGGTCGCGTATTTCATGCTCGCGCACATCCCGGCGCGGTTCGCCGTGGCGGTCCTGTTCGTGGTTTCGTGCTTTGTCTCGACAGCCATGGGCACCTCCTGCGGCACCATCACGCTGATCGTGCCCATCGCGGTCGCCGTGGCGCGGACGTCGGGCTTCAGCCTGCCGCTGTGCATCGGCTCGGTCATGGGCGGCGCGATGTTCGGCGACAACCTGTCGTTCATCTCCGACACGACCATCGCCGCCTGCAACACGCAGGGCTGCGAAATGAAGGATAAATTCCGCACGAATTTCCGCATCGCCCTGCCCGCAGCGCTGGTGACACTGGCGCTGATCCTCGTGTTCTCGCTGCGCAGCGAGATCGGCGCGGTCGAGATCCCGGAATATCACCTGCTGCAGACGTTCCCGTACCTGCTGGTGCTCATCGGCGGCGTGGCGGGCATCAACGTGTTCGTCGTGCTGCTGACCGGCATCTTCTCCGGCGCAGTCATCATGCTCGCCACCGGTGCGACGCATCCGACCGAACTGCTCGGCAATATGGGCTCCGGCGCGTCCGGCATGTTTGAGACGATCATGGTCACGATCCTCGTCTCCGCCATGTGCGGCCTGATCCGCGAATACGGCGGGTTTGAGGCGCTGCTGGGCTTCATCAAGCGCATTTTCCACGGGCAGCGGGGCGGCCAGCTCGGCATCGGCCTGCTCGTCGGCGCGATGGACATCGCCACGGCCAACAATACCGTCGCCATCGTCATGGCCGGCCCCATCGCAAAGCAGATGAGCGAGGAATACGGCATCTCCGGCAAAAAGAGCGCGTCGCTGCTCGATACCTTCTCGTGCATCTTCCAGGGCATCATCCCCTACGGCGCGCAGATGCTGCTGGCCATCTCCGCCTGCGCAGAGCTCGGCGAGACCCTGACCGCCTTCGAGATCATCCCCTGCCTGTTCTACCCCTACCTCCTGCTCATCAGCTCCCTGGTGTTCATCTTCCTCATCCCGGAGAAAAAATAACCCCCCGTCCCGGCCCCTCCGGCGCCGGGACGATCGTTTTTATAAAAGCAAAAGCGGCGATGCAACGCATCGCCGCTTCTGGCGCGGAAGGAGAGATTTGAACTATGGAAGTTCGTTTTATCGCTTGAAACTATGTGAAATCCCATACGAAAATCAATGCGTTCTTTTCATCGCATACAATGGCGTTCAAAGCAATGCAAAGCCCTTAGGGGAAAAAATAGGGGAAAATTCCGGGGCAAAATACAGGGGGCGCAATGGTCTGCGTCCCCCCTGTTTTTGTGATTACAACCGTGCGAGCTGTTTCAAAAGTTCAAGAAACTGTGCCTTTTCTTCCTCGGTCATCTGTGAAAGCAACTCCAGCCAGAGATGCAGTTCGTTCTCGTTCATTTCTGCTCCTTTCCCCGCCTGCGTGCCCGCTCCGAGCGGATGCCTGCGACATATCCGCTTGTCCAGATCGAACCGAGCAGCCGAATGATTCCAGTCTGATCTTCGGCGCTTCCGTAGTCAAGACCCGGAAGCGGAAGAAACGTCCGATTGTCACACTGGGCTTTGAATGCCCGGACAACGTCAATGGCAGCTCTGGCATCTGCGACCGTCCGCCCGCTCCGGTTAATTAAAATCGCCTGTTCTGGTGACGGAGTGTATTTCTCCGCGTTCACGTACGCTCTGCTTGCTCTCATCCTGCAACCTCCTGTTTCTTCTGCTGCCCATTGAGCAGCGTCTGCATCCGCTCAATTACGCGGTCTACTTCCTTCGGGGTCAGCTGCTTGACCAGCGCGATCAACTCAGCCTTCTCGCGCTCATCGTCTGCGCGGCTCGCGGCCGCAAGCGAAATATTCACTTTGTTACCTCCCAGCCGTTCACCAGATCGTATATCTGCGCATACGCGGCGTTGATCTCCTTGCTCACGAAATCCAGACCGGCAGCAAAGTATGAATTGCTGCTCCGCGACAGCTCCGCTTCGGTGATCGCTTCCAGCAGGTTTGCCAGATCGCCGAGCCGGTCTGTCAGCCGCTGCAGCTCCTTCGGGCTGCCGTTGGTGTTAATCGAAACATGAACTTCCATTCTGTTCTCCTTCCTGGAGCGGGCTGTTGCCCGCCCCCCGCTCATGCGACCGTGAAACGGCGGCTGGTGGTGGACTTGGTGAAGCGCTCGGCCAGCTCGGGCATTGCCTTCTTGAACGCCGTGCTGTCAAACCGGCTGCTGGTTACGGCCTTCCACGTGATCTTGTAATCCGCGCCCGTCAGTGTATCGGCATCGATGGCGGTCATGTGTGCCTTGATCGCGTCCTGAATGCTCTCGATCTCGGCTGCCAACTCGTCGGCCATGCGGCGCAGCTCGCGAAGCTCGTTGACCTTGCTCTGAATTTCTGTGTTGCTCATGTGTAAGCCCCTTTCCTTTTTCGGCGGGCTGTGCTATACTGCAAACAGCCCTTTTCGGCTGCGTCTCCTGTTCACTTCCTACGGCGGCAGGAGACGCTTTTTCTCTGCTCTTGGGGAACTCCGGCGGCTGGGGGCTTTCAACTGATCTCGCGAGCCTTGCTGCGCTTTGCTGATCCTTCCCAGCTCTTATAGGCGTTCTTGGTTTCCCTATCGGTACTTTCGTCCGCCTTCTGCCGGTGTCTGAACTGTTTTCTTTTGTTCCCCTTGACTGTCTTAATTATACACCAATATCATGGTGCAGTCAATATACAATATGCACTAATTTAATGGTGCATATCTTGTGCAATATATACACTTGAATAATGGTGCATATATGATATAATGGTATCGTAAAAGAGTAGGCTGAATTATGCCCAGCCCAACCTGAAACGAAAGGGGATTGTCATGCCGATTTCATACGACAAATTGTTTGAATTGATGAAGGAAAAAGGATTCAGTTCATATCGCTTGCGAAAGGAAAAACTCATAAGCCAGGCAATTTTGCAAAAACTTCGTATAGGCGGAAACGTGGATACAAGGACGATTGAGCGGCTGTGTGCTATGCTGGACTGTCAGCCGGGCGATATCATGGAGTATCTGCCGGGAGAAAAGGATGGTGAAGCGGAATGACCTACACTGACCGATACCACCTGACACCGGAGCAGAGCCGCTTCCTTGCGAAAAAGAAGTGGGACGAAAATGTCTACTGCGGCATGAAGATGGAAAACCGCGCCGTCACCTTCCCGCAGACAAAAACCATTCTGGAGGGTGTCAACGTCCCCGGTGTGCAGATCGACGATATTCAGGCAATTTTGAATATGCGCGACGCTTGGCGCTTTCTGATGGGTTCGATCAACGAGCCGGTCACGCTGGAATACCTCTGCAAGCTGAACGAGTTCATCGCCCGCAACGAGGCGCTGGAGTGGGGCAAGCTGCGCACAGGAAGCGTCGCCATCTCTGGTACGGACTACACGCCGCCTGTGCCGCAGGAAGTGGCCGTCCGTGCAGAGCTGGCCGCGATCCTTGCCGCCGATGCTTCGGCCACAGAAAAGGCGCTGACGGCCTTCTGCTGGGGCACACGCGGGCAGCTTTTCTGGGACGGCAACAAGCGCACCAGCCTGACGCTGGCAAACAAGATCCTGCTGCAAGCCGGAGCGGGTATGCTGACGATCTCCGCGAAGAACATGGAACAGTTCAACGAAGCGCTGCTGAACTACTACAACACAGCCGCCGCCGAGCCGCTGAAAGCATTTCTGTACGAGAACGCGATACAGGGCTTGGCGCTATAAAGACAAGCAAAGCCCGCTCTCCAAATCAGGGGAGCGGGCTTCGTTCTGTTTTGAGCCACTTGCAACTCGCAGCGCGGCGCGTTTGTATGCGGCAGGGATTCTCGCTATGCCTGGGTGCTTCCGACGCTCTGCGGGCCGCTGTGCGGCTCGCAGGATAGCGTAGGCTTTAATGCTGGGGGCGAGCTACTGCTGCAGTTGCGTTCTAAGAAACTGATAGACTGTATGCTTCACAATGGATTCGGTAGCATACGTTCCAACAACACCAGCGATTTCTTTCCATTGCAGGCCGCGCAGGAACCGCAGCCGGAACACAAGCTGTACTTTTGCCTTCGGGATCGTGTCGATCCACGCGGACACGACGGCTTCTTTTTCGGCAATCTCTGTGTTTACCCGCTCGATCTGCCTGTCAAAGTCCGCAATCTCGGAAGCAAGCCCGCCGATCTTGTCTGTAACGCCGCTTCCGTGCGGCATTCCGGTCAGCTTTGTGGTCGTCTTGGTGGCTGCATCCATCAGCGACCGGCGTATTTCGGTCAGCTCCTCCAGCTCAGCGCGAAGGTCAAAGAGCGCGTTCAGTTCTTCAAGGGTCATACCTTTTCCCTCCTTGCCGCAGAACGGCGCTGCGCATTCAGGAATCGATAGGTGATGGACTTGACGCAGTCTTCGGTACAAGTCTTCCCGATGTGCCCAGCGACCTCGCACCATTGCAGCCCCCTGAGAAAGCGCAGTCGGAAGATCGTTCGCGTCATGCCGTCCGCAATGCCCGCGATCCAGGCGGCAATGGGTTCTTCGCTCTTGCTGACAGCGGCCTGTTCCCACTCGATCTGCTCTGTCAGGTCTTCGATCTCGGCGGCAAACATCCCGCCGCCCGCGTCAGCGGCCTTCAGACCGTCCAGCGCCTCCCGGCTCTGTGCGAGCCGCCGAAGCTTGTCAAAATGTGCGTTCAGTGTTGAAATGTCCATAAAAATCTCCTTTGCTATGGATTCCTACGGCTGACACAAAATAATCGTAACGAAATTGTTGATTTTTTGCAAGGTAAACTGAAATCAAAATGGGGTCGTCGAGCCCGCAGCAGATAGGGGGTGGCCTCGGCAGTACCTTTTTCAGCTGCCATAGCGGTCTCATTGCACAATGCCCAGCCACCATTGATTGATTGCTCGAAAGCTGTAGGAACGCTTCTGCGTGTGGTCAGCAAGGCGGCGCGGAGGAACAATACTTTTCGTCAGAAAAGGATTGTTTAAACTATCTTTCTCTAATTTCTATCTCTAATCTCTTTATCTCTTTCTCTATACTCTATCTCTGTGTGGAAAATTTCCACACCATATTCCATACATTGTTCTCTCATTTTTCTCTTGCGGTCGAACTCTTTTGCTGCGCTCTTTTCTGTGCAGCATAGTCGGTTTCACTGTCAATGAGATCATCGTGCCCAGAAAGCACAATAATACCATCGTCTTCTTCGTAGACCAGACCAAGCGATTTGAAGCATTCAAGCGCTGTGCGAATCGTGTCAGCAGAAAACCATTTGAGATCGCGCTGGATCTTCGGAACGTCGTATTTGATTACGACTTCACCGATCTTGCGGGATAATCGACCGCCGGTGCTGATGGTCTTGAGACAGAGCATCTGATAGAGAATGACATAGTCAGAGCCATTCGGAAGCGACATGAGATAATCAACCGTGTCCGAAGTCATAAAGCTCTCCCTGAGCTTCATCCAGTAGATTCTTTTACCCGTTGCCAAAACAAGCCCTCCCTTTGAATGCTGACCATACACAAGTATGACTGACGAATTGTGCAGAGACGGTTTGCCGGCTCTGCACAATCTTTCTGTCTCTTTCTCTTGTGTCTTGTCTCTAGTCTCTATCTCTAGTCTCTATCTCTATCGCACAATGTGCGCACATTGTGCGCGGCGATCCTTTTCAGGTGAAAAGGTCGGCGCAGATAATCCTTTACTAGGCTTATCTAAACTAGACTTGCCTAAACCTATACTATCCTCTACTACTCTTACCTGTGGTTCCAAGTTGGTTCCAGATTGGTTCCGGTCTGGTTCCAAGAGCTATCGAGCGGGAGTAGCTGCCGGAAGCCGCTCTGCGTAAGCTTTGTTTGGCTTAACGCAGAGCTTGGCTAATTCTTCTTGGAAGTCCGTCGGGTGGTAGCGGTCGCTTTTCAGCGTATTGTGAATCTTCCAGTGTTTGATGACGATCACGCCAGAGTTAAAGCAGATCACAAAGCGTTTGGCAATCAGAATGCTCAGATCGTCCGGTGTTGCGCTCACGTAGTTTGTGATGCTCTTTGCATTGTTCACAAAGCCATCGTCATCGGCACGCATATTGAGATGGAAATAAAGAGCCTGCGCCGAAAGCGGCATTTCAAGAAATGCGTCGCTGTCAACGACTGACCGCGCAAACATCCTTCTCTCAGCCATATGTTCCACCTTTGCCCCCGCTCACCTGCGCGTCAACCCATTCTGCCAGCAGGCGGCGGCTCACCAATGTCCGGTTTCCGATCCGGAACGCTGGGAAGTCCGCACGGTGCGTAAGCTCATAGGCTTTCGGCGCGGAAATGCCGAGCATCTGCGCAGCTTCTGCAACGGACAACGTCAGCTTCTCACGTGTTTGTTCCATCTTCGTCGTCCCCCTCTCCCGCTCGGACAGCTTTTCGGCTTAAATCTTCAAGCTGCTGCATCAAGAGCGGATAGTTGACAAGAAAACGGCTCCCGCTCCAGATGCCGGGCAGCTCCCCGCGCTTCTGCATTGTGCGCAGACGGTTTGCAGTGAACGGACACGTCGGCTGCTTTGCTGCCTCATTGAACGACATGAAGTTCTGGCTTCTTTTCACATTGTCGGGCATCTTTTTCACCTTCCAATCTATTGATTTTTGTACCTGAATGTGATAGTATGTAACAAATCATAATTACACTATACCACAAAAAATCAGTATGTCAATAGTTTTGTACCCTCATAATTGAAACGGGTACAAAAATCGGAAGGAGATAATTATGCCTAACACATTGCGAGAACAGGTCGGTGAGCGGATCACTGTACTGCGAGAGGCACGGGGGTTATCACAAAGAGATCTGTCTGATGAACTTGCAAAGCTCGGTTTGGTCGTTCGCCGGGAGACCATCACACAATGGGAAAATGGTACACGCGATCTGAAAACAGAGTATCTAACAAAGCTGTCTGAGTTTTTCGGTGTCTCCGCTGACTGGCTGCTCGGATTGACAGATGCACCGGAAAGAACGCCGGCTGCTGTAGATGAACTGGGACTGTCTCCAGATGCCGTTTCGTATTTGCGCGGCCTGACTGTTTTGCGGAGAGACAGCAACGTTTCAGAAGCTGAAAAGAGATATTTCCCGATTTCTGTTCTGTCGGCAATGCTCGAATCGCGGGATTTTGAATCAGTTTTGTCTTGGTGTGCAGAGTATATCCGTCTAGTAAATACCCCATGTTCGCTGCTGTATTCCACGACCGAGGAATACAAAAAGCTCAGCGCGGTACTGGGGCAGCATGGGTATGTTGTCACTGCACCGGATCGTCTGGCGATGTGCCTATTTTCGGAACGGATTACCAACACGTTAGAAAAGCTGCTGGAGGACATTTCGAAGAAAGTAGCAGAAACTGATCCTTCCCATGTAACCGACATTCTGCATGAAGAACTTGCAGATAGCTCCAAATCGGAGGCGGACTGATATGGCAAAACGAAACGCCGCAGGAGCGGGCAGCATACGAAAAAAGACCGTCCTTCGGGACGCTCGGGAATACACGTATTGGGAAGCGCGATTGACGGTCGGCGTTGATCCTGGCACCGGCAAGCAGATTCGCCGCAGCTTCTCCGGTAAGACGCAGAAGGAAGTCCGTGAGAAGATGCAGGCAGCGGCTGTGACGGTCAACGATTCGACCTATCAGGAGCCGTCCAAGCTGACCGTGTCCGACTGGCTCGACATCTGGCTTACGGAGTACACAGGCGATGTGAAGCCGCTGACCCGCTCGACCTACAAGAACAAGGTGGAAAGCGCGATCAAGCCCGCGCTCGGCGCTGTCAAGCTGCAAATGCTCAAAGCGCCGCAGATCCAGAAGATGCTCAACGACCTCCAGCGCGGCACGAGCGGGCGCAAGCCGCTTTCTGCAAAGACTGTCAAAGATATTTACGGCATTCTGCACCGGGCGCTGGGACAGGCCGTCGAGGTCGGCTATCTGCGGATCAATCCTTCCGATGCCTGTAAACTGCCGCGCGTGGAGCGCCAAGAGATTCGCCCGTTGGACGAAGCGCAGACTGCCGCCTTCCTGAACGCGATCCGCGGCCAGCCGTTTGAGCGGCTGTTCATCGTCGATCTGCTGACGGGACTGCGGCAAGGGGAGCTTCTCGGTCTGCGATGGAAAGACGTAGACTTCGATGCCGGGACAGTGACCATTGCGCAGCAGCTTCTCAAATCCAAGGAAAAGGGCGGCGCGTATTTCTTCGGTTCCCTAAAAAACGACAAAACCCGCCTGCTGACCCCGGCGCCTTCGGTGATGAAGGCACTCAGAGAGCAGCGGCGGGTACAGACGGAATGGAGATTGAAGGCCGGGGAGTTTTGGGAAGATTCCGGTCTGGTATTTACGGATGAGCTGGGACACCATCTGTCCCATGTGACCGTGCGCAAGCATTTCAAGAAAGCCGTGGAGAGCATCGGCATACCGGAAGCACGTTTCCATGATCTTCGTCATTCGTTCGCCGTCAATTCTCTGCAGGCGGGCGACAACCCGAAGACCGTGCAGGAAAACCTCGGTCACGCGACAGCGGCGTTCACGCTGGACGTTTACGCCCACGCGACAGAGCGCATGAAACGGGATTCTGCGAACCGCATGGAAGCCCTGTTTCAGAGCACAAAAAAGGCTGCATCCAGCCTGTAAGGGGAAAACATAGGGGAAAACTGCGCGTTTGGGCAAAGAAAAAACCTCGAAAACGTAGTGTTTTCAAGGTCTTTTCCATGGCGCGGAAGGAGAGATTTGAACTCTCGCGCGCTTTTTAGACGCCTACTCCCTTAGCAGGGGAGCCCCTTCGGCCACTTGGGTACTTCCGCAGGTCGGTCAGGCCGGTATGAAGGAAAGAAAATGGCGGAGAGAGTGGGATTCGAACCCACGGCACATTGCTGTGTCACTGGTTTTCAAGACCAGCTCCTTAAACCGCTCGGACATCTCTCCGAATGCCAGCCTCCAAAGCCGAGAATTATATTATCATATCGATCCCGGTTTGTCAATTCCTTTTGGCGGAAACTGTGAATATTTCATGAAGAAACCTTGATGTTCCCGTAGGAAAGTGCTATACTATTGGAACGAAAATTGTTTACTGGAAGGTGTTTTTGCATGACAAAAATTGATATTTATTCCGGTTTTCTCGGCGCCGGCAAGACGACGCTCATCAAGAAAATGATCAAGGAAGCCTACCACGGCCAGAAGCTGGTGCTGATCGAGAATGAATTCGGCGAGATCGGCATCGACGGCGGCTTTCTGCAGGAGGCCGGGATCCAGATCACGGAGATGAACTCCGGCTGCATCTGCTGCTCGCTGGTCGGCGATTTCGGCCGCGCGCTCAAAAAGGTCATCGCTGAATATGCGCCGGACCGCATCCTGATCGAGCCGTCGGGCGTCGGCAAGCTGTCGGACGTCATCGGCGCCGTGCGCAAGGTCACGTCGGACGACGTGCAGCTGGGCAACTTTGTGACCGTGGCGGACGCGACGAAGTGCAAGATGTATATGAAGAACTTCGGCGAGTTCTACAACAACCAGATCGAGACGGCCAACACCATCATCCTCAGCCGCACTGACGGCATGAAGGAAGAAAAGCTCGACCAGTGCGTCGCCATGATCCGCGAGCACAACAAGGACGCCGTGATCGTCACGACGCCATGGCCGGAGCTCACCGGCGAGCAGCTGATGGAGGCCATGGAGCAGCGCAGCACCATCGCCGTCGAGCTTGCGAAGCTCGAGGAGGAAGCGCATCACCATCATCATGACCACGACGACGATGACGACGAGGAATGCGACGATCCGGACTGCAGCTGCCACCACCATCATCACGACGATGATGACGAGGATGAGCACGAGCATCATCACCATCACCACGATCATGACGACGATGACGAGTGCGACGATCCGGACTGCAGCTGCCATCATCACCATGACGATGACGACGAGGGCGAACACGAGCATCACCACCATCATCACCATCACCACGGCCATGACGCCGACGAGGTCTTCATCAGCTGGGGCGAGGAGACGCACAAGAAGTTCACCAAGGCTGAGATCGAGCACATCCTGCAGGCGCTGGAGGATGCGGAGACCTACGGCATCATCCTGCGGGCCAAGGGCTATGTGGCCAATGCCGAGGGCGAGAAGTGGATCCACTTCGACTACGTGCCCGGCGAGCCTGACATCCGTGACGGCGGCGCAATGGTCACCGGCCGCATCTGCGTCATCGGCTCGAAGCTGAATGAGGAAGCTGTCGCGAAGCTCTTCGGCGTAGAAAAGCAGTAAGGAGAATCCGACATGGCTATGCCCGATATCCCCATGTACGTCTTCACGGGCTTTCTGGAGTCCGGCAAGACGAAATTCATCCAGGAGACGCTCGAGGACGAGCGCTTCAACACCGGCGAGCGGACGCTGCTGCTGGTCTTTGAGGAGGGCGAGGAGGAATACGACGTATCCACTTACCCGCATAAGGAGGTCTATGAGCAGGTCCTGGACTACGACGAGCTGAGCCCGGAGATGCTGACCGGGCTGCAGAAGAAATACAACGCCGAGCGCGTGGTCGTTGAACTCAACGGCATGCATCTGGCCTCGGATTTCTATCTCAAGACGCCCGACCACTGGAAGATCGCGCAGGAGGTCATGTTTGCCGACGCGACGACCTTCCTCAGCTACAACGCCAACATGCGCCAGCTCGTCGTGGACAAGCTGGCCGGGGCGGAGATGCTGGTTTTGAACCGCATGACGCCCGGCGCGGACGTCACGCCCTACCACAAGATCGCCCGGGCCGTCAACCGCCGGATCGAGATCCTCTACGAGTACACCGACGGCTCGACCCACTATGACGACATCGAGGATCCCCTGCCGTTCGACCTGAACGCCCCGGTCGTGGAGGTCAAGGACGAGGATTATGCCCTGTTCTACCGCGATATCACCGAGGAGCCCAAGAAATACGCCGGCAAGACCGTGAAATTCAAGGGACAGGTGGCGCGGCTGCGCCGGGAAAAGGACGGCATGTTCGCCCCCGGCCGCTTCGTCATGACCTGCTGCGAGGCGGATATCACGTTCATGGGCCTGCCGTGCCGGTTTGCCGGGGCTTCCGGGCTGGCGGCGCGCAGCTGGGTCTGGGTCACGGCGACCGTCGAGGTCAAGTACCATTCGCTCTACAAGGGCGTGGGTCCCATCCTCACCGCCGTCAACGTCCAGCCCGCCGAACCCGCCGAGCAGAGCGTCGCGACCTTCTGAGCTTTCCAGAATACAAAACCGCCATGGCAGTCAGCTGCCATGGCGGTTTTCGTCTGTAAGGCCGCGCATAGAAAACCCCGTCCTGCCGGCATGGGGACAGGACGGGGCTTCCGGTATGGAGGGGGAACGCTCATTTCCCGAAAAGGGAGAATCGCTTTTTTTCATAGGGCTCGCTCGCGGCGCTCTGGACCTCATAGCCGGTCGCGTGGACCGCGGCCTTGACGGCTTCGATGTCCAGCGGCTCGTCTGTGATGACGACCGCTTCGCCCCTGGTGTGCGACGAGGAGACCTTTTTGACGGGGACTGCCTTGCGGATGGTGTCATTGATGTGCGATTCGCACATGCCGCACATCATGCCGTCGATCTTCAGCATGGTTTTATACATAAGAAAGACCTCTCATTCATGATGATGGCAGCAGCCCGCGTTTGCGCAGTGTGCGCAGCCAGCGCCGCAGGTGCTTTTGCCCTGCTTTTTCTGCCGGATCAGATAGATCACGATTGCGGCAACGATCGCCAGCAGAACTGCCGAGATCACGATCGTGCCAAGATTCTCTGCGAGCCAGGCAAACATGAAGATCACTCCTTGATAAGCTCGTTTGCGGGGGGGGGAGGCAAGACCGCAGGATCTGCGGTCTTGCCTGAAATGGATTGCGGAATATTACTTGATCTTTGCGGTCAGCTTGGTAGCCTCCTTATAGGGCTTGACAAGCATATAGACGATGAAGGCGAGCAGAACGACGCCGACGACCACGCCGAGGACGTTGCCGTTGCCGGTGAACAGAGCGCCGAACTGGTTGACCATGAGGGCGATCGCATAGGCGAAGCCGCACTGATAGCCGATGGCGAACCAGGTCCACTTCTGGCTGTTCATCTCACGCTTGATGGCGCCGATGGCCGCGAAGCACGGAGCGCACAGGAGGTTGAAGACCAGGAAGGAGTAGCCGGTGATGCCATTGAACGCGGTAGCAAGGTTCTGATAGACCGTGCCGTCGCCGCCGCCATAGAGGATGCCGAGCGTGCCGACGATGTTCTCCTTGGCAACGAGGCCGGTGATGGAAGCAACGACTGCCTGCCAGTTGCCCCAGCCGAGCGGGGCGAAGATCCAGGCGATCGCGCCGCCGATCTTGGCGAGGATGGAGTAGTTGATCTCTTCGTCAGAGAGCATCCGGAAGCCGTCTTCGGCCCAGCCGAAGTAGGTGGTGAACCAGACAAAGATGGTGGACAGAAGGATGATCGTACCGGCCTTCTTGATGAAGGACCAGCCGCGCTCCCACATGCTGCGCAGGACGTTGCCGAGGGTCGGCCAGTGGTATGCAGGCAGTTCCATGACGAACGGAGCGGGATCGCCGGAGAACATCCTGGTCTTCTTCAGCATGATGCCGGAGATGACGATCGCGGCCATGCCGATGAAGTAAGCGGAGGTGGAGACCCATGCGCTGCCGCCAAAGAGAGCGCCGGCGATCATGCCGATGAACGGCACCTTTGCGCCGCAGGGGATGAAGGTGGTGGTCATGATCGTCATACGGCGGTCACGTTCATTTTCTATGGTACGCGAAGCCATAACGCCCGGAATGCCGCAGCCGGTACCGATAAGCATCGGGATGAAGGACTTGCCGGACAGGCCGAATTTCCGGAAGATACGGTCCAGAACGAAGGCGATACGGGCCATGTAGCCGCACGCTTCGA
>ERZ1673696.1503-NODE-1503-length-19181-cov-23.983321_pt1 | contig 19181 bp, 18 predicted proteins | sample MGYA00580226_ERZ1673696 | MGnify/ENA primary metagenome ERZ1673696 (study PRJEB41218, sample SAMN15661743) | gut metagenome | host: Homo sapiens | place: Canada: London | collected 2015-08-20/2019-03-30 | study: EMG produced TPA metagenomics assembly of... | reverse complement strand
ATTCAGTTTGCGGTTTGGAAAGGAAGAAACGAGCACAGAGGATAAGAAGCCTTGCTTGCAAGGATTCGTTCCGTCGTGGTCGTTTCTGACGCGCCTCCGGCGGCCCCATCTTTTCTCTCGCAAGAGAAAAGATGGGGAAGAAAAGAGTGCTTGGGGACGCGGTGTGCATGCTGCATCTAATTTTAGGCGGGCTACAATGTTTCAGTCTGGCGTTCCACTCGGTGGTCACCCTACGTATGTCTTAATACGCGCCGCCTGATACGGTTGGTATCAGATTTGCAGCTAGTTGCCATAGAATATCTGCCATCAATAGAAGGTGCGGGCCGGATTCGCTGGTCTGCACCTTTTTGCGGGGAAGTCTGCTTTGTTTGCCCCGCCCCTACAAAAGGCAGCGCCCCCCAATGGCTTCCCCTCATAGGGGAAGGCCTTTTTGCTGTGGCTTGATGCGGGCAGGCAATTTTTGCCCCGGCTCTTTTCTTTCCCGTAAAAATCGTGTATAATACCAGACAGAATGGAGGCGAACGGGGATGTATCAGGCGCTGTACCGGAAATACCGGCCGCAGACGTTTTCGGATGTGGTCGGGCAGAAGAGCGTGACCGACACGCTGCGCGCGCAGCTCGAGACGGGCAGGCTCAGCCATGCGTACCTGTTCACCGGCACGCGCGGCACGGGCAAGACCTCCTGCGCCAAGATCCTGGCCAAGGCGGTCAACTGTGAAAATCCGAACCACGGCGATCCCTGCGGCGTGTGCCCGTCCTGCCGGGCCATCGACGAGGGCAGCTGCATGGACGTACTGGAGATCGACGCGGCATCGAATAACGGCGTGGACTCTGTCCGCGTGCTGCGCGACGACGCGATCTATACGCCTGGCACGGTCAAAATGCGTGTGTATATCATCGACGAGGTCCATATGCTCTCGACGGCGGCGTTCAACGCCCTGCTCAAGATCATCGAGGAGCCGCCGGCCCATCTGCTGTTCATCCTCGCCACGACCGAGCTGCAGAAGGTCCCGGCGACGATCCTCTCCCGCTGCCAGCGGTTCGCGTTCAAGCGCCTGCGGGCGGAGGAGATCGCCTCGCGGCTCAACTTCATCGCCTATCAGGAGCATATCGAGATCGAACCCGACGCGGTGAACCTGCTCGCGCGCCTCGCCGACGGCGGCATGCGCGACGGCGTGAGCCTGCTCGACCAGTGTGCCTCGGCGGCAGGCGGCGCGGTGACGCTCGAGAGCGTCTACGCTTCGCTCGGCCTTGCCGGTGAGCGGCGGACGGCGGAGCTCATGCAGGCCATCGCGCAGCAGGACACGGCGAAGGCCCTGACGGTGTTCTCGTCTCTTTATGCCGCGGGCAAGGACGTGGGCGCGCTGCTCGGCGAGATGTGCGCGCTGTGCCGCGACCTTCTTGTGCTGCATACCGCGCCGAAGAGCGGGCTTGCTATGCTCTCCGGCATCGCAACGGAGCAGCAGGCGCTGGCGCTGCAGGACATGTTCAGCCCGGGCGAACTCATGCGCGTGCTGACCGAGACGCAGAAGACCCGCGCCTCGTTCGGCAAGAACACCGACGTGCGCGTGGCGGCGGAGCTGCTGCTCATGCAGCTGTGTGAACCGGCGCTGCGGCTCGACGCGCAGGCGCTGAACGCGCGCATCTCGCGCGTGGAGGAGCAGCTGGCCTCCGGCGTTCTGGTCAAGGCTGCGCCGCAGACCTCCGGCGACGAATATGACGACGACCGCCCGCCCTTCCCGGACGACGCGGACGACCCCGCGCGCGGCCAGCTCCCGGAGATGCCTCCGGCGCAGCCGGCGCCCGCCGCGCCGAAGCCGGAGACACCCGCGGGCTTCTGGCCCGCGCTCTCGGAAAAGCTCCGGGCGGAGCTTTCGGCCAAGGACCGCGGCTTCTTCGCGGCCAACGGCCCGCTGCACCCCGTGCTGCAGGGCGAAAACACCCTCATCATGGCGGCGGACAACGAGTTCGTGCTCGGCATGGTCAAAAAGCCCGCCATCGAGCAGCTGATCCGCGAAAAGGCGTCCGCGCTGCTGGGCAGGCCCGTCGCAGTGCGCTTCGCGCTCAAGAACCAGGTCTCGAACCTCGGCAAGGATCCCATGGACGCGCTCGTGCAGTTCGGCGAGCAGCACAGCGACATTTTTACGATAAAATAATTTTTACGACGATAAGGAGAACATGACATGGCAAAAGGCGGATATCGCGGCGGTATGCCGATGGGCGGCAGAAACCAGATGCAGATGATGAAGCAGGCGCAGAAAATGCAGGAGAACCTCATGAAAATGCAGGAGGAGCTGCAGGCGAAGGAATATGAGGCAACGGCGGGCGGCGGCGTCATCAAGGCCGTATGCGGCGGCGACCGCGAGCTCAAGTCGATCACCATCGATCCCGAAGCAGTCGATCCGGAAGATGTGGAAATGCTGCAGGATATGATCGTCGCGGCCGTCAATGAGGCCATGCGCAAGGCAGAGGCCGACCAGTCCGCCAACATGGCCAAGCTCACGGGCGGCCTGAACCTCGGCGGTCTGTTCTGATGCGCGCGTTTCCGGCCGCGCTCGAGCGGCTTACCGAACAGTTTGCCCGGCTTCCCGGCATCGGCATGAAGTCGGCGCAGCGGCTGGCGTTTTACGTGCTGTCGCTGCCGAAGGAGGACACCGACAGCTTCGCGCAGGCCATCGTGGACGCGAAAAACAGCGTCCGGCTCTGCCCGGTCTGCCAGAATCTGACCGATCAGGAGCTCTGCGGCGTCTGCGCCGACCCGGAGCGGGATCATTCGCTCATCTGCGTCGTGGCCGAGCCGAAGGACGTCATCGCCATGGAGCGTGCGCGGGAATACCACGGCGTCTACCACGTGCTGCACGGCGTCATTTCGCCCCTGAGCCACGTCGGCCCGGACGATCTGCGCATCCGCGAGCTGATCTCCCGCGTATCCCAGGGCGGCGTGCGCGAGGTCATCATGGCCACGAACCCGGACACCGAGGGCGAGGCCACGGCCATGTATCTGTCGCGTCTGCTGCGCCCGATGGACGTGAAGGTGACGCGGCTGGCCTACGGCATCCCCGTGGGCAGCCAGCTGGAATATGCCGACGAGGTGACGCTGCTGCGCGCCCTGGAGGGCAGACAAGAAATATAAGTATCATATCTGAGCCGTCCGCCCGAACCGCGGGCGGCTCTTGCACATAAAAATGAGAAGGGAGACACCGGATCATGACCACGAGCATCAACAGACAAGAAGCGCTGCATCAGTTCAAGCTGGCGCTCAAAGCCGGGCAGAAATGCTACCGCGACTGCGTCCACCGCGGGCGCGACCCCTATCCGCAGGTCCTCGAGGAGCTGCTGCAGGGCGGCGTGGTGGCCGGGCGCGTGGATCTGGGCGAGCTGGAGATCCCGATCGCCCAGATCGTCGGGATGAATACCGCCGGGCGGCAGACGGCCTTCGCGGCGAATTTCATGCCGCTGCTGGACCTGGGGACGGAGTTTGCGAGCAAGTGGATCTCGCTCTGCGAGGCGCATCTGGGCGACACCGGCATCGTCGACCCCATCCGCTGCTTTGAGTATATGGGGCAGTTTTACGTGCAGGAGGGCAACAAGCGCGTGAGCGTCCTGCGGAGCTTCGGCGCGCCGACCATCCGCGCGTACGTCACGCGCGTGCTGCCGCTGTACTCCGACGACCCGGCTGTGCGGGTCTACTATGAATTCCTGCATTTTTATGAGCGCTGCGGCCTGTATCAGGTGCATTTCAACCGCCTGGGCGACTATCCGAAGCTGCAGGCCGCGCTCGGCTTCGACGCCGAGCACGTCTGGTCGCAGCTCGAGCGCCGCGCGTTCCTCACGGCCTTTTATACCTTCAAGACCGCCTATGACAAGCTGACGCAGTCCGCGCCGCCCGTCACGACAGCGGAGGCGCTGCTGACCTGGCTGCACGCGTACACGCTGGGCGATCTGCGCGTGCTGACGCAGGCGGAGCTGGAGCGGTCCATCCGCGCCATCTGGCCGGAGCTGGAGGCTGTCGCCCAGGGCGGCAAGATCGCCGTGCAGACCGAGGCTGCACCGGAGCCGCAGAGCCTGCTTGGCCGTCTGACCGGCTTCCGCGGGTGCCTGCGCGCGGCATTCGTCTACGAATGCGCGCCGGAGGCCAGCCCATGGATCGCCGCGCATGAGGCCGGGCGGCGCCAGCTGGTGCAGGCGCTCGGCGAGGCCGTCGATGCGCGGGTCTATCTCGTGACGGACTATCCGAGTCCCGAGGACGCGCTTGAACAGGCCGCGGCCGACGGCGCGCAGGTCGTCTTCACCACGACGGTGCCGCTGATCTTCGCCTGTCGCAAGCTCGCGCCCAAGTATCCGGGCGTGCGCTTTCTCAACTGCTCGGTCGATATGCCGTATCCCGGCGTCCGGACGTACTACAGCCGGATCTATGAGGCCAAATTCCTGCTCGGCGCGCTGGCCGGGACGCTGGCAGAGGACGCGCGCATCGGCTACGTCGCCGACGCGCCGGTCTTCGGTACGCCCGCGGCCATCAACGCCTTTGCCCTCGGCGCGCAGCTGACGCGGCCGGACGCGCAGATCCTGCTGCGCTGGTCGTGCTGCGAGCAGGAGCCTGCCGCCGCGCTGGCGGCGGAGGGGCTCGGCATGATCTGCGCCCACGACCTCAAGCGGCCGGGGCAAGAGAACGGCTGGCGCGGCCTGTGCCGCGTAGAGGACGGAAAGCCGCGGCGCGAGGCGCTGCCGGTCCGCAACTGGGGCGAGATCTACATCCGCCTCGCGCGCAGCATCCTGCGCGGCGGCTGGGACGAGCTGAGTGCCGCCGGGGCGGTCAATTACTGGTGGGGCTTTGCCAGCGGCGCGGTCGACGTGCAGCTGGCCCCCAGCGTGCCGGACGGCCCGCGGGAGCTGCTGCGGGTATTGCGTGAGGCGCTGGTGCACGGCGAGCTGACCCCCTTCCACCGCCGCATCACCGACCAGGAGGGCACGCTGCGCAATGACGGCGAGCAGTGGTTCTCGCCGGAAACGATCCTGCGTATGGACTGGCTGTGCAGCAATGTCACCGGCAAGATCCCGGATTATGAGGAGCTGCTGCCGATGGCGCAGCCGATGGTGCGCCTGCTCGGCGTCTACCGCGATGCGCTCCAGCCGAAGAAAAGGGGGCCGCTGCTGTGAAGCTGCTTCTGCTTGCGGACAAGGAGAGCCGCTATCTCTGGGATTTTTACAAGCCCGGCTGTCTGCGGGAGTATGACCTGATGCTCTCGTGCGGGGATCTGAAGGCCGAATATCTGACGTTTCTCGCCACGCTCGGCCGCTCGCCCCTGCTCTACGTCCGGGGAAACCATGACGACAACTACGAATCGCGCCCGCCGGAGGGCTGCGAGTGCATCGAAGACAAGCTCGTGACGGTGGGCGGCCTGCGGATCGTGGGTCTTGGCGGCAGCCCCCTGTATTCCGGGGGGCGGAACCAGTACACCGAGCGGCAGATGGAAGCCCGCATCCGGAAGCTCGGCTGGAAGATCCGCCGCGCGGGTGGCGTCGATATCGTGCTCACGCACGCCCCGGCCCGCGGCTTCGGCGACGCGGAGGACTTTGCCCACTGCGGCTTTGAGGCCTTCCTGCCGCTGCTCGACCGCTATCAGCCGCGCTATCTGATCCACGGCCACGTGCATACGGAGTACGGCCATGCGATCCCCCGCGTGCTGCAGCGCGGCGGCACCACCATCATCAATGCCTGCGAGCGCTATACGCTCGAGCTATAGGAGGAGCTATGGACTATCCGAAGGTCTGCCTGCGCCGGGGGGAGGAAGCCGGTGTGCTGAAGGGGCAGAAGCTGATCTATGACAACGAGCTGGACTGGGCGGACGATATCTGCACCGACGGCTGCGTCGTCGACGTGCTGGACAGCCGCCAGCACTTCGTGGCCCGCGGGTTCTTTAACGCCCGGTCGAAGCTGACCGTCCGCGTGCTCACGCGTCGGGCGGAGGAGACGATCGACCGTGACTTTTTCGCCCGCCGCATCCGCGCGGCGTGGCAGACGAGGCAGACGCTGGGCTTTTCCGACTCGTGCCGGGTGGTCTTCGGCGAGTCGGACGGGCTGCCGGGGCTGACCGTCGACAAATTTGCCGACTGTCTGTCGTTCCAGATCGCCTGCCTCGGTCTCGAGCAGTGGAAAGAAACGCTGGTGGAGATCCTCGCGGAGATCTTTGCCCCGCGCGGGATCTATGAGCGGGACGATCTGCCCGTGCGCGAAAAAGAGGGGCTGCCGCAGATCAAGGCCTGCGTCTACGGCACGGTCCCGGAGGAAATCGTCATCCGGGAGCACGACGCGCGGATGCTCGTCTGCATCGAAAACGGGCAGAAGACCGGCCATTTCCTCGACCAGCAGGAAAACCGCGGGCGGCTGAAGCCCTACGCGCCCGGGCAGGATGTGCTCGACCTGTGCTGCTGCACCGGCGGCTTTTCCATCCATGCCGCGCTCTACGGTGCGGCGTCGGTCGAGGCAGTGGATGTGTCGGAGGAGGCGCTGGCCCTCGTGCGGCGAAATGCAGAACTTAACGGCGTGGCCGACCGCGTCACGACGACCTGCGCGAACGTCTTTGACCTTGCCCGGCAGTATGCCGCCGAAGGACGGCAGTACGGGCTCGTCATCTGCGACCCGCCCGCCTTCGCCAAGAGCCGCAAGGTGCTCGAAAGCGCCTACCGCGGGTATAAGGAGCTCAATCTGCAGTGCATGAAGCTCGTACGCCCGGGCGGCTTCCTCGTCTCCTGCTCGTGCAGCCAGTTCATGACGCCGGAGCTGTTTCTCCGGATGCTACGCGAGGCCGCGCAGGATGCCGGCCGCGACGCGCGCCTGCTCGAGCCGCTGATGCAGTCCCGCGATCACCCCGCCAGCCTGTCCTCCGAGCAGTCTCTCTACCTCAAGGGCGATATCCTGCAGATCCTGTAAATGTACCCCCGCCGGGCAGTGCCCGGCGGGGGTATTTTTCCAATTTGCAAAAATCAATGGACAAAATCAACAAAATGCAGAGGGGAGGATTGGAGGCTCATACAAAAAGAAGAGGAGCGCAAGATTGTCGGACTGAAATCGCAAGATATTGGTTGTGAGTTTACGATGAAAAGATATATAAAAGATTTAGTAAATCGAAAAAATTGTGAAAAAACCGGTTAAAAACGGGTTTTTTTTACACACAAGAATTTCATGACGTCAGGAGCGCGAAGCAATGAAAAAACTCAGATACGGTATGGTCGGCGGCGGCCCGGGTTCCTTTATCGGCGACGCGCACCGGCGCGCGATCAATCTGGATGGTCAGGCGGAGCTGGTGGCGGGCTGCTTTTCCAGAACGCCTGAAAAATGCCGCGAGACCGGCGTGCAGCTCGGCATTGCGCCGGACCGCTGCTACGCAACGTTCGATGAAATGGCAAAGGCGGAGGCCGGACGCGAAGACGGCATCGACTTTGTCACCATCGTCACGCCGAACGTGACGCATTATCCCGCCTGCAAGGCCTTCCTGGAGGCCGGGATCCATGTCGCGTGCGACAAGCCGCTGTGCCTGACGGCGGAGCAGGCGAAGGAGCTCGAGACACTGGCCGAGGAAAAGGGCCTGCTCTTCCTCGTGACCTACACCTATATGGGCCATGTGACGGCCAAGCATATCCGCCGCTATATCGCCGAGGGCAAGCTCGGCAAGATCCGCACGGTCATGGCGGAGTATCCGCAGGGCTGGCTCGCCTATGAGGGCGAGTGGGGCGGCAAGCAGGGCGAATGGCGCTGCGACCCGAAGCAGTCCGGCGGCGTCAACTGCCTGGGCGACCTCGGCACGCATGTGGAAAACGCCGTGTCGATGCTGACGGGCCTGAAGATCAAGCGCGTGCTGGCCAAGATGGACGTCGTCGTCCCCGGCCGCGTGCTCGATGACAACGATGTAGTCCTCGTCGAGTATGAGGGCGGCGCGACCGGCTGCTACTGGACCAGCCAGTTCGCCATCGGCCACGACAACGACCTGCGCGTACGCATCTACGGCGAGAACGGTTCGATCCTGTGGGCGCAGGAGGAATGCGAGAAGGTCACGATGATCGACCGCGACGGCACCATCGTCGAGCGTCACCGCGGCGGCGGCGGCATCGAGCCGGCAGCTGCAAAGTACGGCCGTCTGCCCGCCGGTCACACCGAGGGCTGGCTCGAGTCCATGGGCAACCTCTACCGCTCGTTCATGGAGTGCCTGCACGCCAAAAAGGACGGCACGTTCGAGCCCGGCATGATCGATTTCCCGACCGTGCACGACGGCGCCGAAGGCGTCCGCTTCGTCCAGGCCTGCCTGCAGTCGAACCAGCAGGGCAACGCCTGGGTAACGATGGACGAAAACGCATAACAGCAGGACCGGCCGCTCTCCGGGAGCGGCGCAAGGGAGGAAACATGGAACAAGAACTTCTGGTAATGAAAAACATAAACAAGTCCTTTCCGGGTGTTCACGCGCTGCGGGACGTTTCGCTTTCGCTCCGGCGCGGCGAGGTGCACGCGCTGATCGGAGAGAACGGCGCGGGCAAATCGACCCTCATGAAGGTCCTGTCCGGCGTGCATCAGGCGGACAGCGGCGAGATCTTCTGGGAAGGCAAACCCGTCCAGATCCACTCGACCACGGAAGCGACGGCCATGGGCATCAGCATCATCTATCAGGAGCTGAACCTCATGCCCAACATGAGCATCCGGGAGAACATCTTCCTGGGCCGGGAAAACCGCAAGGCCCGCTTCTTCGTCGACTTCCAGAAGACGTCGGAGCTGGCGAAGACCTATACCGATATGGTCGGCCTGACGGCCGATGTCAATACGCTGGTCAAGGATCTGTCCATCGCGCAGCGGCAGATGGTGGAGGTGGCGAAGGCCCTGTCCACCAACGCGAAGCTGATCGTCATGGACGAGCCGACCTCCTCGCTGACGGACCGCGAGACCGAGATCCTCATGAACGTCATCCGGAATCTGCGCGATCAGGGCGTGACGGTCGTCTTCATTTCCCACCGTCTGAGCGAGCTGTTTGAGATCAGCGACCGCATCACGGTCCTGCGCGACGGCGAATGCGTCGGCACGATCGACACGAAGGACTGCACCGAGCCGCAGCTCGTCAACATGATGGTCGGCCGCACGCTCGACGATATCTACCCGAAGGGCAATGCCCAGATCGGCGAAGCCGTGCTCGAGGCAAAGCATCTGAACGCGGGCAAGATGGTGCAGGACGTCAGCTTTACGCTCCACCGCGGTGAGATCCTCGGCTTTGCCGGGCTGATCGGCGCGGGCCGCAGCGAGGTCATGCGCGCGATCTTCGGCGTCGACCCGCTGGACAGCGGCGAGATCGTCATCGACGGCAAAAAGCTGGAAAAGCACACGCCGACCGACGCCATCCGCGCAGGGCTCGGTCTGGTCCCTGAAGACCGGAAGCTGCTGGGCCTGATCCTCGATATGTCCGTCCGGGAAAACACCACGCTGCCGTGCCTGCCCGTAGAGATGAAGGGCGGCATCCTCAGCCGCAAGAAGGAAAACGAGATCACCCAGACCTACATCGAACAGCTCGACATCAAGACGCCCGGCGCGGAGCAGAAGGTCCTGAACCTCTCCGGCGGCAACCAGCAGAAGGTCGTCATCGGCAAATGGCTGGCGACCCACCCGAAGGTCCTGATCCTCGATGAGCCAACGCGCGGCATCGACGTCGGCGCGAAGCGCGAGATCCACCAGCTGATGAGCAAGCTGGCCAATCAGGGCGTGGGCATTATCATGATCTCCTCCGAAATGCCGGAGGTCCTCGGCATGAGCGACCGTATCATCGTCATGCACGAGGGGCACGTCTGCGGCGAGCTGAGCCGCAGCGAGGCGACGCAGGAACGTATTATGAGTCTGATCCTCAGCGCAGCTGGATAAGCAGAATGCCTGGATCTGTCTGAAACGTAGCAGAAAGGTTGGAAAAACTATGAACAGTCAAGACAAAAGCAAGAAAAACGGCGCGCTGCGCCGTCCGGCCAAGAGCAATTCGCTCGGCATTCTGATCATCCTGCTGGCCATGTGCCTGCTGCTGACTATCGCGGTCGGTAAGAAGTTCCTGTCCGCGAGCAACCTGATCTCGGTCATCCGCCAGTTCTCGTTCTACGGCATTCTCGCCATCGGCATGTGCATGGTCATCATCACCGCCGGTATCGATCTTTCCGTCGGCTCCGTGTTTGCGCTGGCAGGCGTTCTGTCCTGTATGGCCATCACCAAGTGGCATCTGCCGGTCTTCGTCGGCGTGCTGATCGGCCTGGCCGTCGGCGTGCTGATGGGCTATTTCAACGGCGTCTGCGTCACGCTTCTGAAGCTGCCGCCCATGATCGCCACCCTCGGCACCATGTCCATCGCCCGCGGCATCGCCTATACCGTGACCGGCGGCTACCCCATCGGTTCTCTGCCGGACAGCTATAAGTTCCTCGGCCTCGGCTACATCGCCGGGATCCCGACGCCGATCGTGCTGATGGTCGTCCTGGCTGCCCTGACGATCTTCTTCCTGAACAAGACCGTCGTCGGCCGCTGGATCTACGCCATCGGCGGCAATGAAGAGGGCGCGCGCATCTCCGGCGTCCGCGTCAACCGCGTCAAGCGCCTGGTCTATTCCCTGTCCGGCCTGATGGCCGCGATCTCCGGCATTGCCATGGCCGCCCGTCTCGGCGTCGGCCAGTCCACCGCCGGCCAAAGCTATGAAATGGACGCCATCGCCGCGACCGTCATCGGCGGCGCGAGCCTCTCCGGCGGCTCCGGCAGCATCGTCGGCGCGATCATCGGTGCCGCAATCATGGGCGTCCTGCGCAACGGCCTCGTGCTGCTGGATGTCTCCGCGTACTGGCAGCAGACCGTCATCGGCGCTGTCATCATCCTCGCCGTCGCGCTGGATAACCTGCGCCACATGAAGAAAAAGGCGTAAACCCGCCGCATGAACCCGTGTTCCTGCCCCGAAGGGGCTGAACAATATATTAAGGAGGAAGACAAATGAAAAAACTACTTGCGCTCCTGCTCGCTGCACTGATGGTGCTGAGCCTGGCAGCCTGCTCCATGGAAGGCGGCTCCTCTGAGCCCGCCAAGACGGAAGAGACGACGGCTGCTCCCGAGACGACCGAAACCGAGACCGAACAGCCGGCAGAAGAGACGGCTGCCCCCGAAGTCAAGGCCGACGCCGATATTACCATCGCTGTCGTCCCCAAGTCTCTGGACAACGCCATTTTCCTTGACAGCCAGGCGGCTGCCGAGGCCAAGGCCAAGGAGCTGGGCATCAACCTGCAGTGGGTCGGCCCGACCACCTCTGACGCCGGCCAGCAGGTCACCGTCATCGAAGGCCTGATCGAAAAGCAGGTCGACGGCATCCTGATCAGCTGCAACGACGCTGACGCTCTGAAGGACGTCATCGACAGAGCGGTCGACGCCGGTATCGTTGTCGGCTGCTTCGACTCCGACTCCCCGGAATCCAAGCGCGCGTTCTACTGCGGCACTGACAACTACGCTGTCGGCAAGCTGGCTGCGGAAGAAATGATGAAGATCCTGCCCGACGGCGGCAAGGTCGCGATCCTGACCGGCGTCCTCGGCGCTCCCAACCTCGAAGACCGTATCCGCGGCTTCAAAGAGACCGTGGAAGGCTCCAACATTGAGGTCATGCCCGTGCAGACCGGTAACGACGATGTCCAGACCTCTGTCGATGTTGTCGGCCAGTACACGGCTGCCAACCCGGATCTGGCCGCATGGTTCTTCGTCGGCGGCTGGCCCTACTTCGCTGACCCGGACGCTCTGCCTGAGGTCCAGAAGTTCATGGAGAACGGCGGTCACATCATCTCCGTCGATACCTGCGAACCGATGATGCAGTACGTCGGCATGGACATGGTCGACCTGCTGATCGGCCAGAACTATCCGAACATGGGCTCCCTCGGCGTTGAGACGCTCTACAAGCTCATCAAGGGCGAAGACGTCGATCTCGGCGACGAGACCCACTACATCGACACCGGCTATGAGCTGGTCGACAAGAGCAACTACGAAGAAGTCTGGGCAACCAAGGCTCCGTGGTAATCTGAATCCCGCATAAAAAACCCCCGCCGGTTTCCCCAAGGAAACCGGCGGGGGTGTGTTTATGTATCCGGAACCGCGATCTCTTTGATGGTGAATTCGTTGCCCTGGAGGAGCCAGGTCTGGGGGCTGCCGCAGTGGGGGCAGATCTTGCCCTGCGGTACGGTGGGGTAGTCCCGGCCGCAGGCGCCGCAGTGTGTCACGGCGGGGATGCGCTCGATGACCAGCTCGCAGCCGGTCAGAAGCGGCGTGCGTTTGCAGTTCCAGTTCCACACGTCGATCAGATACTCCGGCACGACGGTAGAGACCTCGCCGAGCTCCAGCGTGACGCGGCGGATGCGCGTCACCTGGTTTTCTTCCGCGATCCTCGCCAGCGTGTCAGCAATGTGGAAGACCACGCCAAGCTCGTGCATGGCTCAGTCCTTCCGGCCGCGCAGCGTCTCGCCGAGGCGCTTGCCGGCCATCGAGGCGATGCCCTTGAGCTTGTCCTCGGCCTTCATCATCGTGGAGCATTCGGGGTGGTCGCGCTTGAGATGGATGGCGTCGAAGACGCACTTCGTCGTGCAAACGCCGCAGCCGATGCACTTGTTCGGGTCGACCCAGCTCGCGCCGCAGCCGAGGCAGCGGGCCGTCTCGGTCTGGACCTGCTCGGGCGTGAGCGTCCGGCGCGCGTCGCGGAACGAATGCGGGTCGACCGCGGGGTCGACGGCCTCGGTCTGCCGGGCGGCGTGATCGTAGCAGTTGACGGAGAAATTCTCCTTGTCGAGCATGATGAAATCGCGGCGGTTGCGGCCGATCTTCAGATCTGCGCCCTTGTGGACGTAGCGGTGCAGCGATTCGGCGGCGCACTTGCCCTCCTCGATGGCGTCGATGACGAACTTCGGCCCGTGATACACGTCGCCGCCGACGAAGATATCCTCCTCCGCCGTCTGATAGGTCAGGGGATCGGCGACGGGGTAGTTGCCGCGGTGGAACTCGACCTTCGTATCCTGAAGCAGCGAGCCCCATTCGATCGCCTGACCGATGGCGAAGACGACATGGTCGGCCGGGATGGTGATCGTCTCGCTCTCGTCGTAGGCGGGGGAGAAGCGGCCCGTTTCGGGGTCGATGGTGCGCAGGCACTTTTTGAACACGACGGCGGTCACATGGCCGCTTTCGTCCTGCAGCAGCTCCTGCGGACCCCAGCCGGCGCAGATCTCGACGTGATCTTCTTCCGCCTCGGCGATCTCGTCCTTCGCGGCAGGCATGGTCTCGCGCGATTCCAGACAGACCATCGAGACCTTTTCCGCGCCGAAGCGCACCGCGGTGCGGGCGCAGTCGATGGCGACATTGCCGCCGCCGACCACGACGACGCTGCCTTCCATCCGCTGCGTCTCGTCGGCCAGCGCCTCGTGCAGGAAGTGCACAGCGATGTCGGTGCCCTTGGCCGTTTCGCCCGGCACGCCGGGCAGACGGCCGCCCTGGCAGCCGATGGCGACGTAGAACGCCAGATACCCCTGCTCGCGCAGCTGCGGAATGGTCACGTCCTTACCGACCTCGACGCCGCAGCGGATCTCCACGCCCAGCTCGCGCAGGACCTGGATCTCGGCGTCGATGACGGTCTTTTCCAGCTTGAACGACGGGATGCCGTAGGTCATCATGCCGCCGGGACGGGCGGACTTTTCAAAGACCGTGGGCTTGTAGCCGCGGGTGGCCAGATAGTACGCGGCGGACAGGCCCGCGGGGCCTGCGCCGATGATGGCGATCTTCTGGTCCCAGCCGGTCAGTCGGCTGGAGGCGACGACGACGGGCGGGATATAGCGCGTCCCGGCGTGCAGATCCTGCTCGGCGAGGAATTTCTTGACTGCGTCGATGGCGACGGCCTGATCGATCGTGCCGCGGGTGCATGCTTCCTCGCAGCGCTTGTTGCAGACCCGGCCGCAGACGGCGGGGAAGGGGTTGTCCTTCTTGATGAGGGCCAGTGCCTCCTGATACTTGCCCTGCGCGGCGAGCTTCAGATAGCCCTGCACGGCGACGTGTGCCGGACAGGCGGTCTTGCAGGGGGCCGTACCCTTGTCATAGCAGTTTTTGCGGTTGTTGTCGCGGTAGTCGGGATCCCAGTGCTCCTCGCCCCACTTGAGGCCGTGGGGGAGCTCATGCTTCGGGTATTCCACGGTGTTGCCGTGCTTGTCGCAGAGCTTCTGGCCGAGCTTTACCGCGCCCGCGGGACAGTATTCCACGCACTTGCCGCAGGCCACGCACTTGGCCCGGTCGACCTCCGCCGTGTAGGCGCTGCGGGAGAGGTTCGGCGTGTTGAACAGCTGCGAGGTGCGCAGCGCGTTGCAGATGTTGACGTTGCAGTTGCAGATGCCGAAGATCTTGTTCTCGCCGTCGATGTTTGTGATCTGGTGGACGAAGCCGTTATCCTCGGCCGCCTGCAAAATGTGCATGGCTTCTTCGTAGGTGATGTCGTGGCCCTTGCCGGTCTCGCGGCAGTAGTCGGCAAAGTCGCCCACGCCGATGCACCAGCACATGTTGTCGTCCGCGCAGCCCTCGCCGAGCACGGCGCGGCTCGTGCGGCAGGAGCACTGGCCGACGCCGATGTGCCCCTCATATTTTTTCAGCCAGTAGGAAAGATGCTCGATGTCGAGCGTCTGGTTCTCCATCGAGATGGCCTTTTCCACCGGGATGACGTGCATGCCCACGCCGCCGCCGCCCGGTGGCAGCAGATGCGTCTTGCCCGCCAGCGGCACGTAGGTCATGCGCTCAAAGAACTTGGCAAGCTCCGGATGCTGCTCCAGCCGGGGGTTCCGGCCCGAAAGCTCCGCATCCTCCTCCATGTTGAACAGCTCCGCGCTGCCCGGCACGAACATCGGCAGGATATACCGCCGCTCCGAGGGCGGCGCAGTGCGCCCGTTGTGGTCATAGTGGTAGCCGTAGTCGTATTCCAGAAGACCGATGTAGCTCATCTGGTCGAGCAGCTCCTGGAAATGCGGCTTCTGCTCCTCCGTGACCTTGTTCATCTTCCAGAGCTCTTCGACGGTGTAGGGCGTGCGGAGCTTCATGGTCAGGGCGATGTCGGCCATCTCGTCGGTCACGACGCCGGCCAGCCCCCAGTATTCCGCGTCTTCCGCGCGCACCTTGCCGAGCTTGTGGTCGACGACGTCCGTGATCTTTTTGCCAAGCTTCAGAATTTTCTCCCGCGGCGCAGCCTCGCCCTTGGCGGCGGGGGTCAGCGCGCGCTGCTTCAGTTCCTGATCGATCATGCGTTTGTCTCCTTCTTCTTTTCTTTGTGTGTGCGGATCCGGGTGCAGAGCCAGTCGGCGAGCGCCTCGACGCCCTCGCCGGTTTTTGCGGAAATGGGGAAGATCTCAAGATCGGGGTTGCGCTGCCGCGCAAACGCGGTGACATTGTCCAGATCAAAATCAAAATACGGCAGGACGTCGATCTTATTGACGATCATCGCGCCGCAGGTCTGGAAGATGAGCGGGTATTTGAGCGGCTTGTCGTGCCCCTCCGGGACGGAGAGGATCATCAGGTTCAGATGCGCGCCAGTATCGAATTCCGCCGGGCAGACGAGATTGCCGACGTTCTCCAGAATGACGAGGTCGAGCCCCGCCGCGTCCAGCTGCTGCAGCCCCTCGCGGGTCATCCCGGCGTCGAGGTGGCACATGCCGCCCGTGTGCAGCTGGATGACCTTCGCGCCGGTGCGCGAGACGGTGTCCGCGTCGACGTCGGAGTCGATATCCGCCTCCATCACGCCCACGCGCAGCTGCCGCTGCAGCAGCGGCAGCAGACGCAGAAGCGTCGTCGTCTTGCCGGAGCCGGGCGAGGACATCAGGTTGATGAGATATGTGCCCTGCGCGTCCAGCTCGCCGCGCAGCCGCTCCGCCGCAGCGTCGTTGTCCGCAAAGACGCTCTGCTTGACCTCAATGATACGATACCGATCCATGCCGTGCCTCCTGTACGTTTTTCCAGTAAAAAGTGTAGCATATGCAGGAGAACTTTGCAAGAAGATACAGACAAACCCGGCATTTTGCCGAAAAACGCCGCCGGCGCTTTTGCGCCGGCGGCGTTGTGGATTGGGCGGGGATGCTGCCTCAGCGCTTCCGGCTGCGGCGTTTGCGGAGGTCTGGGAGGGCGGCGGCGGAGAGGAGCAGGAACGCGCCGGGGACGTAGAAGGCAGCGGTCCCGCGGCCGCCGGTCTTGGGCAGGACGTAGGCACCGTGGTTTTCGATGCACAGCGGGTCTGCCGATGCTCCAAGACCGGTGTGATCTCCGCTGAAGGTGACGCTGTATGCCAGCGTGACGGGATTCTGCGTGATCGTCACGGCTACGGAAATGTGCGTGTCGAGAAACCCGTCCGGGACCTTCGTTTCGGCGAGCGTGTAGGCACCCTCGGTCAGCTCGCGGAACTGCAGGCGGCCGTCCGCATCGCTGACGGCCGTGTCGACGACGGTCCCCGCGGCATCCGTCAGCGTAAATTCCGCGCCGGGCAGCGCCGCCTGGGTCGCGCCGTTCACCTTTTTCACGCAGAAGCCCGCGAAGCACACCCGGGCCCAGACCGTGTTGGATTCCTTGACCGTGGGGGTCTGCACGGTCCGGAAGCCGAAGGCGTTGACGGCCTGCAGCCACGAGACCGTGCCGCTGGCCTGATCCTGATCGACCTTCGCGCGCAGGAGAGCCATGGAGTCTTCGTCAAAGGTCTTCGGCGCGCATACCGGGATCCGGACCTGGAATCTTGAGTTCCCGGCCAGCTCGGTCCCGTCCCCGGCGACGAGCTTGAAGGCGGTGACGGACGCGTAGTCGGAGACTGTGGCTGCCCAGATATCGGCGCTCACCATCTCCTCCATGGAATGGGTGTAGACAGCGTCGCTCGTGGTGTAATAGACCGTATAGCCCTCCGGCGGCGTGATGGCGCCGCGCAGGCGGACCGGGAATTCGGAGCCGCCCGGATGCGCCGAAGAGATTCGGGTCGCCGATGCGGGGCAGGGTATCGTAGACCGTCAGGCCGGTATGCACAGCGGCAGTCTCGTTGACGATCTCCAGCAGGTAGTCGAAGCCGGATCCGGCCTTGACCAGCAGTCCCTGCTTGCTCCAGCTGTCCGACCCGGCCGGGGCGATAAATTTTTCCGCGTACATCGACTGGGCGGCGATGATCGTGGCGTCGGAGAACGCATAGGCGATCTTGTCGTTGGTCTCGCCGTCCAACGGGTAGCTGTTGATGGACCGGGCAGCGTTCGTATAGGTGACCTTTGCCTGCCCGTCCGGGACGTGGGTGTGTTCCGGGTCGCGGTAGACCGTGTAGGCATGGAAGCGGACCTGCCCGCCGGCCTGCATCTCATAATCCTCCGCGAAGACCGACGCGGTCACGGGCAGCCGGTAGTTGTCGGGGACCACATCGTCCAGAAAGCTGAGCGTGAACGGCAGCATCAGCGTCTGCGTCCGGTCATAGACCGTAAAGTAGATGCTGATCGTGTAGTTCTCCCCGTTCTCTTCGACTGAACCGATCGTATATTCCGTGATGGTGGAATTGGTCGAGAACGGCGGGATCCGGATCGAGTCTTTTTCGACATACTGCTTGGGCATCGACAGCGTGACGGTCAGGTCTGTCGGATCTGCATCCAGATATTTGGGTTCCAGCCGGATAAACCCGGCCATGGTGTTGTGCGTATAGTAGCCGACACCGTAAAAAATATTATAGCACAGGCGATGAAAAAACAATGTCAGAACGCTGGAAATCCGGGACAGACGGGCGGCAGAAAGCAAAGCAGCCATTCCTTCCGGAATGGCTGCTTGCGGACGGATGGATCAGGCTTCCTTCTGCTCCGCCCCATAGCGGCACAGCAGGGAGCCCAGCAGGAACATGAGGCCCAGCATGAGGCTCGCTTCGTTGTCAAAATACAGATCCATGGCCGTGGCCGTCTCGGTGTTCAGGAACCCGGCGGCGAGGCCCTCGGCAATGCTGCCGAGCAAGGAGCTGCCGAGCGGAATGGCCAGCGCCAGAATACCGAGCCGCTGCAGCTCCTTCGCCCCGGCGAGGGTGAAGGGCGTTTCGGCCCGCAGCTCGTTTTTGAAATAGCACTCCGCGAACTTTGCCAGCACCGCTTTCCCGGCGCAGACGAAGACGCAGCCGCAGAGCGCGGCTGCGACGCTTTCCGCGGCGCGGCCATATTCGTTGGCGATCAGCCCGTGCAGGCGGATATCACCGAGCTTGAGTACCGCGTCGCTTCCAAAGCGCAGGCCGATCAGCCCCGCGATGCAGCCGCAGAAGCCGACGACGGACAGGACGAACGCGATCTTGCTGAGAATACTTCCGAGACTCGAAAGCTTCTGGATGGTTTTCAGGGATCTCATTGGGATCCTCCTTCCGGTAATTTGTGAAAGATTACGGTCTGCTGCTTCATGGAGATCTTCCCGACGGCGTAGCCGTACGCGGGCAGCTCCTTTTTGCAGGTCAGAAATGAATGGTCGAGCGCCGTGCCCGCAAGGGCCGCGATCTCGTCAAAGGTCAGCGTCAGCTGCGTCTGGCCGCTGGTTTGCAGATAGCGCCAGAGCGCGTCATACTTGCTCATCTTCGTGCTGATGGGCGTCTTTGGCCTTGCCTCTGAAGTTCAGCGCCGCCGCCAGGCAGCCGAGCGCCCCGGCCCAGATCAGCGCCGCATAGACCCACTGCCGTATGAGAGCAAAAAGCGCCCCCGCCAGCAGCATCAGAACGCCCGCCGCCGCGAGCAGCCGAATCGTCTTTTCCATGGTGTTCTCCTCCTGTTTTCTCAATAAAAAGCCCAAAATGGGCGCTTGTAACGGGTAAAAACGCAGAGTGAACCTGTTTTTGCTCTCAGGTTCAGCTCTGCGTCTTAGCGTCTGGCTGACAAAGATATTCGGTTTTCTGACCCCGCATGGAGATCAGGAACGTCCGCCGGCACTTCGGGCAGAACAGCGGAAAGTTTTCCAGGACGGTATCCTCCCGGATCTGCGTCCGCGTCTTTCCGCGGCAGACCGGGCAGAGGATCCAGTGCGTATCCAGAAGGCTCATGACGCGTCCTCCGCTTGGCTTTTGACGAGCAGCATCATTGCCTGAAACTCGACGGACAGCATCTGCCCGAGCTTTTCCTCGGAAAACCGGCAGACCCGCGTGGCACACAGCGCGCCG
>ERZ1673696.1500-NODE-1500-length-19204-cov-9.038958_pt1 | contig 19204 bp, 12 predicted proteins | sample MGYA00580226_ERZ1673696 | MGnify/ENA primary metagenome ERZ1673696 (study PRJEB41218, sample SAMN15661743) | gut metagenome | host: Homo sapiens | place: Canada: London | collected 2015-08-20/2019-03-30 | study: EMG produced TPA metagenomics assembly of... | reverse complement strand
AACCCTGGACCTTGGGATTAAGAGTCCCCTGCTCTACCAACTGAGCTAACGACCCAAAGCTAAAGTCCGTTATGGCGGACTTTAGAGGAGATATCGTGTGGTGGGCCGTCAGGGGTTCGAACCCTGGACCTTGGGATTAAGAGTCCCCTGCTCTACCAACTGAGCTAACGACCCGATATCAACACGAAGCAAGAACTGGGGTGGGTAAAGGGACTCGAACCCTCGACCTACGGGACCACAACCCGTCGCTCTAGCCAACTGAGCTACACCCACCGTGTCCTGTGCGCTTCGCGCTCGACTATTATTGCAAGGAACGCCACGCGATGCAAGCCCCAATTTTCAAGAATTTTGAAAAGAGTTTTTCGAGCGCGTTTCGAGCAATTCCCACCGGTTCCATAGGAGTAAACTTGCCCCACTGCAAATCCTCGAAAGGACCGGCATGAAAGAACTCTCCAACCGCACGGCAACATTTACCGATTCGGTCATCCGCCGCATGACACGCATCTCCAATAAGTACGATGCCGTCAATCTCTCGCAGGGCTTCCCCGACTTCGATCCTCCGGCGCAGCTGCTCAACAGCCTGAGCACCATCGCCGCCGACCCCAAGCCGCTCTACCACCAGTACTCCATTACCTGGGGCTCCCAGGCCATGCGCGAGGCGCTCGCCGCCAAACAGGAGCACTTTATGGGCATGCCGATCGACCCCAACCAGAATATCGTGGTCACCTGCGGCTCCACCGAGGCCATGATGGCCGCCATGATGACGGTTACGAACCCCGGAGACAAGGTCGTCATCTTCTCGCCGTTCTACGAGAACTACGGCGCTGACACCATTCTCTCGGGTGCCGAGCCCATCTATGTGCCGCTCAACCCGCCCACATTCGACTTTGACCGCGAGGCGCTCGAGGCTGCCTTCCGCGACAACGACCCCAAAGCCATCGTCCTGTGCAACCCTTCCAACCCCTGCGGCAAGGTCTTTACGCGCGAAGAGCTCACCTTTATCGCCGACCTGTGCAAAAAGTACGACGCGTACTGCATCACCGACGAAGTCTACGAGCACATCGTCTACGCGCCCCATGAGCACGTCTACATGGCCACGCTGCCCGGCATGTTCGAGCGAACCATCAGCTGCAGCTCGCTGTCTAAGACGTACTCCATCACCGGCTGGCGTCTGGGCTACACCATCGCCCCGGCCCAGATCACCGAGCGCATCAAGAAGGTCCACGACTTTCTCACCGTGGGTGCCGCCGCTCCCCTGCAGGAAGCCGTTGTCACCGCCCTCAACTTCGACGACAGCTATTACGATGAGGTCCTCGACCTCTACACCGCCAAACGCGACCTGTTCTGCCAGGGGCTCGATAGCATCGGTCTTGAGCATAACGTGCCGCAGGGCGCCTACTACGTCATGATGGACATCTCTGAGTTTGGCTATGACAGCGACCTCGAATTCTGCGAGGACCTCGCATCCAAGGTGGGCGTGGGCGCCGTGCCCGGCTCGAGCTTCTTCCGCGAGCCCGTCAACCATCTGATTCGTTTCCACTTTGCCAAGCGGGACGAGACGCTTAACGCGGCACTGGAGAACCTCAAGTCGCTACGTGATAAAATCAAGCCGCGCGGGTAAGGACAGCCCGGCAACTAAAGCAACCAAAGAAGCCTCGCACCGCCCGCCACGTTGCGAGGCTTCTTTTTATAGCGCTTTCTTAAATGGTTTAGAGCCCTATACTTTAGTCACGGAGCAACTCGTCCCAGAGAGAGGAATACTATGGCAGAACAGCAGCTTATCGGAGCGCTCGAGGCCGGCGGCACCAAGATGGTCTGCGCCACGGGCTATGCAGACGGTACGGTCCTGGAGCGTGAGCAGATCGCGACCACGACCCCGCAGGAGACCGTTGAGGCCGTCAACGCATGGTTTGCGAACAAGGGCATCGCCGCGCTGGGCATCGGCGCATTTGGCCCCACCGCAGTCAACCCCGCTTCGCCCCAATACGGCAAGATCCTGGAGACACCCAAAACGGCATGGCGCTACTTTGACCTGCTGGGCACTATCCAAAACGAGCTCAATATTCCCTGCGGCTACGACACCGACGTCAACGTCGCCTGCCTGGGCGAGGTCACCTTTGGCTGCGCGCAGGGCCTCACCGACGTGGTGTACCTGACGATCGGTACCGGTGTGGGCGCTGGCGTGCTCTCGGGCGGTAAGCTCGTGCACGGCATGATGCATCCCGAGGCCGGCCACATCCTGGTCACGCGCGACCCGCGCGACACCATCGGCGAGCATAGCGCTTGCCCCTTCCATGACAACTGCCTCGAGGGCCTCATCGCCGGCCCCGGCGTCAAAAAGCGCTGGGATGGCAAGAGCGCCGGAGACGTGGCCGATGACCCGGAGGCCATGGACCTGCTCGCCGGTTATCTGGCACAGGCGCTCATGACCTACGCGCTGTGCTACGCACCGCAAAAAATCATCATCGGCGGCGGCGTGGCCGACCACACCCCCATCGTGCCGCTCGCACGCAAAAAGTGTGCCGAAATGCTCAACGGCTATATCGTCACGCCCGAGGTCAACGACATCGATAACTACATCGTCAACAACAGCCTCGAGGGCAAGCAGGGCATTATGGGCTGCCTGGCCCTGGGCGCACAGGCGCTTCAGTAGCAGACGCACCCACAGGGCGTGGCGCGCCCGGCAAATCCGACCTACGGAACGACGCCACCACGCCTCATATAAGTCCTCAAATAAAAAAGGCCGCCTAGGACCAAACATACGTCCTAGGCGGCCTTTTTGGCACATATGAGCGATCGTAGTAGATATCTGAGCACAACGCCCGTTGCCGCTCCACAGTAGTCGATCATCACATCGGTGATCATGCCGGCGCGTCCCGGCACAAAGAGCTGAATCGTCTCGTCGATCGAGGGAATCAGCAGCAGGAACGCCGCCGTGGGCAGCAGCACGTCAAAGGTGCGCCGGCCCTCAAAATCAAAGGCGTGCGTTGCCAGGATGCCGAGCACCATATACTCAGTAAAATGCGCGCACTTGCGAACAACGAAGTTGGTCACCCATTCATATGGAAGTCCCACGCCGTGCAGGAAACCGCGGATAGTTTCCATGACCGTTAGACTCAGCGAGCCCGACCCCGAGCCGGGAACCAGCGAATTGCCCCAGATCAAGAGCGCCATCAGGCAGGTCACGACCGCCCATTTTCGATTGATCTTAACCATGCAGAAGTTATGCCTCCGCGCGGAGCGGCGCAAAGCTGGCGGTACCGCCCTCGATAACGCTCAGATAGGCACGGCCCGTACGCTTGGCGGTAGAGGACTGCAGGCGCTCGATCTCTTCCTCGAGGATCTGATTGACGCGCTCGTGACGACGATTTTCCATAATGCCGGCGGCAATAGCCTCGGCCCGCTCGATGCTCTCGCGCGAGATACGGGCGGTATCCTCGGGGAGCACAGCGCTGTGACGGCCGACATAGGCGGGGGCAGCAGACTGAGGGGCAGCGACGGGAGCGGGCGCTACAACAGGAGCGGGCTCGTCAATCTCATCCAGAATCGCGGTGGCGGCGGCCCACATGTCCTCGTGGCCCGAATAATCGGCCATGGGGACATCGACCTCGAGCGAGGCGTCCGGAAGGTCGCCGGTGTCGATGCGATCTTGGGCATCAATCGATGCGGTGATGGCTGCAGGCTCATCGAGGTCATCGAGATCGATGTCCGCGGCACCGGAGATGATAGGCATGCTGGCGAGGTTTGCATTGTACGGCGCAGCCTCGGCCGCCTGCTGCTGGGCAGGAGCGCCCCACAGTGAGCTTTCGGCGGCACGGCGGGCGGCAACGGCCTCCTCGTCCGCGGCCATGGCTTCATCAACGTACGAATTGTCGGCAGAAGCGTTCGCGTCCGCCGAGGTAGCACTGTAGGCGTTATTGGCTGCCGCGTTGGCGACGAGTGCCACGAAAGCCGCCGTGCTGCCCGCAGGGGCGGCCTGGGAGCCAGATACGGCGCGTGCCGCGGCGGCGATGTCGTCGCGATTGAAGGAGCCGGTCTGCCCGCCGTTGGTGAGCTCGTCGATGGCGACTTGATAGACGTCGCGCGAGTGTGCAGGGTCGCAGCTCACCGGCGAATCGTCGTCGAGCATACTGTCGATCATGGACCAAGCCTCGTCCTCGTCCATAGCATCTGCGGCTCGAGCGATGGTAGGGACACCATCATCGGCATGACGGCGCTGGAACGCACCAGTCAGGCCGGAAAGGAATGCCGAGGTAGACTGCTCCGACTGAGCCTGAGAAGCAGAAACAGCAGCGTAAGGAGTAGCATCCTGCTGCTGAGCTGGAATCGAGGCGGTCTTGAATTCGCTTTGATGCTGATTGAGATTGGCGGCACCGCCCATGGCGTCGGGCTGGAACAGACGCTCTTCACGCTGCGCACGGTACTCGGAGATACCCAGCGAGGCGGCATAGATACCCACGCCCGCCACCGCGCCCACGGCGAAGGGAACCGCACCCGCCACGACCGTCTCGTTCACCGACGAAAACGGCAGCGTCGCGGCATACATAACCACGGGAGCGGCAAGGCCGATCCCGCACGAAAGTCCGGCAAGGACTGCTCGTTGTGTTGCATCAGAAGAAGCCATGAGCTCTCCCCATCTTCCAGCACCCAAATCGCATCATTCAGTTGGCTGCGCGAGAGAAGATGAAGCGGGGCTATGCCCCAAAGCAACGGTATATGGTTCGTTTCATCTGCGTTTTCCGTCGCGAAGCTTAAAAGCTATTATGCGAAACCGCCCCGTCGATTGCAAGCGACGATGTCGGATTGAAACGGGAAACCTGCTGCTCGTCGGTCTTATGGTTAAAAATAAGCGCGGAGCGGCGATATGGAAAAGGGCCAAGGCTCAAAGCCCCGACCCTCTATTGCATTGATGGCTATCGCCGCGTGCGGTTGGCGACTTAGAACGTCTGCTCGTAGTCGCTGTGCTTTTTGGCCGAACGCACCAGAAACTCCTGGTTGGTGTTGGTGCCCTTGAGGCCCTTGATAAACGATGCGGCCGCGCGCTCGGTATTGTTCATGCCGGCGAGGATGCGACGCAGACCAAAGACAAACGGGCGCATCTGCTCGTCGACCAGCAGATCCTCGTTGCGCGTACCGGAGGCAACGGGGTCGATAGCCGGAAAGATACGACGGTCGGCAAGATCGCGGTCGAGCTTAAGCTCCATGTTGCCGGTGCCCTTAAACTCTTCAAAGATGACTTCGTCCATCTTGGAACCGGTGTCGATGAGGGCAGAGGCCAGGATGGTGAGCGAGCCACCATTCTCGATATTACGGGCTGCGCCCAGGAAGCGCTTGGGCGGATACAGGGCCGCCGAATCGACGCCGCCCGAAAGGATGCGGCCCGAGGCGGGCGCCGCCAAGTTGTAGGCGCGGGCAAGACGCGTGATGGAGTCGAGCACCACCACAACATCGCCACCCAGCTCCACGATGCGCTTGGCGCGCTCGATGACGAGCTCTGCCACACGAGTGTGGTTGTCGGCGGGCATATCGAAGGTCGACGCCACAACCTCGCCCTTGATGGAACGCTGCATATCGGTGACCTCTTCGGGGCGCTCGTCGACGAGCAGGCAGATGAGGTGCACCTCGGGGTTGTTAATCGAGATAGACTGGCAGATCTTCTTGAGGATCGTGGTCTTGCCTGCCTTGGGCGGGGACACAATCAGGCCACGCTGACCCTTGCCGATCGGCGACACGATGTCGATGGCGCGACCGGTAATGGAGTCCTTGCCGTGCTCCATGCGCAGCGGCTCGTTGGGATAGACCGGGGTGAGGTCACCAAACTTGGGGCGGTTGCGAATCTGCTCGGGGTCTAGACCGTTGACGGTCGTGATTTTGGCGAGGCCGGCGCGCTTGTCGCCGCCGCGCGAAGGACGCAGCGAGCCCTCGATGACGTCGCCCGTGCGCAGGCGCGCGGAGCGGATGAGGTAGGCGGGCACGAAGGCGTCGTCGTTGGACTTCATGTAACCGTGGGCATGGATGATACCGGAGCTGTCCGGACGAATCTGCAGGATGCCCTTGATGTCGCGGAAGCCCTCGGCCTTCGCGGCGGTGACGTAGATCTCCTCGACGAGCTCGGCTTTCTTCTTGCCGGTCGTCTCGATCTCGAACTCCTTGGCCTTCTCGCGCAGCTCGGCGACCTTCATGGCCGCGAGTTCCTCGCGCGAAAGCGTGGGCTCGGTGGGGGCGGCGTTGCGCTCCTTGTTGCGCTGTTTGCGATCGCGCTGGCGGTTGCGACGGTCGTTGTTGCGCTCGTCCTTGCGGTCGTTGCGCTCGTCGTTACGCTTGTGCTGGCGACGGTTGGGGCGAGCGCCGTCTTCGGCCTCGGCGGGCGCGGCACCATCAGTTGCGGCGGCGTCGGCATTGGCCGCAGCAGCGTCATTGGCCTCGGCGCCGGAATCGACTTGCGCTTCGACATCAGCCTGCTGCTCGGACGTCTTGGCCTTAGCGGACTTCTTACGACCGCGCTTGGGCTTCTCGGACGCAGGTTGTTCGACGTCCTGGGACTCGGCGGCATCAGCCGATGCATCGACGGTCGTCTCGGCGGAATCCTCGGACGCGCCCTTCTTGGCAGCCTTGGCCTTGGACGTGCGCTTAGCAGCAGTACGATGGCTGCGACCAGGACGGACGTCGGCGGGCTCGACATCGGCGGGAGCGGCCTCGGAAGTCGTAGCATCCTGGACGGGCGCGTCGGCGGCGGTTGCAGACTCGGCGGTCGCCGCAGCATCCCGAGCGGCTGCAGCTGCGGCTGCGGCCTTCTCTGCCTCGACGAAGGCCTTGGGCTTGCGACCGCGACGGTGCGGGCGCAAAGCCGGATCGACAACGGGAACTTCGCTGGCCTCGACAGGCGCAGCGGGCTCAACAGGCGATGTGCCCTCCCCTGCCGCGGAACGGACCGAAGCCTCAGTGAGCTCGGGGGTTACCTGATCGGCAACCTGCTCGGCCTTAGCAGCCGTGCGACGGCGTGTGCGCGGTACCGGCTTCTCGGTCGGCTGGTCGGCGGCAGGCGTCTCGGGCACAGACGGAGCTGCAAGCTCGGTCAGAGCCGCGGCCTCGCGCTCGGCAGCACGACGGCGGGCGCGCACCACCTGAGCCTCGCTAATCTGCGCCAACGCACGTGCCTGCGCGACCTCATCGGAAATCGGCGCCGAGGAGTCAGCTGCAACGGTGCGCTTGGCGCGCGTCGTGCGCGTGGTACGGCGCTTGGGCTTGGTGACCTCCTCGCCGTCAGTGGCAGGCTTGACCGTGCGGCGCGTACGCTTGGGCTTTGCCGGAGCAGCCTCCTCACCAGTTGCAGGCACGGCCTTCTCAGCCGCTGAAGGCGTAGGCGTCGAAGCAGCCTTAGGCGTCTCAGGAGCCGAGGCTTGCGCGGGCGCCGCGACCTGGTCCAACGCAACCGGTGCAGCGGGAGCGGCTTGCGTCGTCGTTATTTCGTTTTCTTGCTGTTGATCAGACACAGTGTTTGCTCAACTTTCTTTTCAAGCCCTGTGATCACATGCTCCCTGCATAAACCTTCAGGGCGGCTAAACAGTCTAGCTCCGTCAAATACCGACGGACATCATTGATCTGTATCGAGATATTTGCGTCATATACGCAGCGTTAGTGTAACACAACCGCAACCACCTGCAACTTAGTCATTGAGGACGTTCTTAAACGACTAGTCAAAAGGGACAATCTTTGGTTTAACACCCACAAATCTGACTGCCTCCGCCAAAACTGTGGCGGTTTACTACGATGAATCGCTCAACCGCGATCACTCCGAAACTTGTTGAACTAAAACCGCAGGTAGATGCCTTGCGCTTTTTTGCGAAAAGCCGGCGTAGTTGGAATTTCTCATTTCATCGTAGTAAACCGGCATAGTTTCGTATTTCCAGCAGTTCCAAATTCGTCAATACGTCGGCGTTTGCAAAAAGCCCGACCTCCGTGGGAGATCGGGCTTTCAAGGCTTAGTTAAACCAAGTCTGTACGGTCAAATGACCCGTAGCTTACATCTGCTCGGGCGCGGAAACGCCAACGAGGGTGAGCACCAGGGCGAGCGTCACGCGGACGGCATCGCAAGCGGCCAGACGGGCACGCGAAAGCTCGGGGTCGACGGGACGGCCCTCGCTCGGCAGCACCTGACAGGCAGCGTAGAAGCTGTGGAAGTCGCCGGCGAGTTCCTCAGCAAAGTGCGTCAGACGGAACGGGGCGCGGTCGCGAGCGCAGCTGGCGATGAGGTCGGTGAGCTCGTTGAGCTTGCGCGAAAGGGCGAGCTCGGTCGGGTCGGTCAGCAGCGAGTAATCGACGTTCTCACCGATGGCCTTGGCGGCGATGGCCTTCATGCCCATCTCGTCAGCCTGCTCGGGCGTAACGTCAGCGGCACGGCGCAGGATGGAGCACACGCGGGCGTGAGCGTACTGCACGTAGTACACCGGGTTGGAGTTGTCGCGCTTCTTGACGGCCTCAATATCGAAGTCGACCATCTGGTTGGAGCTCTTGGAGATGAGGGTGTAACGGGCAGCGTCGGAGCCGACCTCGTCGACGAGCTCCTGCAGGGTCACCATGGTGCCCTTACGCTTGGACATACGGACGGGCTTGCCGTTGCGCAGCAGGTTGACGAGCTGGCCCAGCAGAACCTCAAACTTGCCGGGGTAACCCAAGGCATCGCAGACGCAGCGGACGCGCTCGATGTAGCCGTGGTGGTCGGCGCCCCAGATGTCGATGACGTGGTCGACGCGCTGGAACTTATCCCAGTGATAGGCAACGTCGGAGGCGAAGTAGGTGTACTCGCCATCGGACTTGATCAGAACGCGGTCCTTGTCATCGCCCAGGTCGGTGGAGCGGAACCACAGGGCGCCGTCCTTGGTGTAGAGATAGCCCATCTTGTCGAGCTTCTCAAAAGCGCGGTCGACGGCGGAGGTGCCGGCGGTCTCGCCCTCGGTGTCCTTCACATACAGCGAGCGCTCGGAGAACCAACGATCGAAGTCGCAGTTAACGGCATGGCAAAGGTCGCGCATATTGTCGACCATCTTTACATAGCCGCGCTCGCGGAAGCTCTCCATGCGCTCCTGCGGATCGGCGTTGACCCACTTATCGCCGTCGGTGCGCCAGAACTCGGCGGCCTCGTCGATGATGTAGTCGCCGCCGTAGGAGTCCTTGCCCAGGGTCTCGGCAAAGTTGTCCTGATACGGATGGGTCTCGGGATGCTCGTCGTTCTCGTCGGCAACAAAGGCGTCGCGGTCGGCGATCAGCAGCTTGTGAGCCTCGTCGATATCCACGCCCTGCTTGGCGATGATGTCGGCAAGCTGCATATAGCGCGTGCTGATGGAGTTGCCGAAGGTGTTCATCTGAGAGCCGTGGTCGTTGATGTAGAACTCACGCTGGATGTCGTAACCGGCGTGATCCATAACGCGGCAGAGCGAGTCGCCCAGCGCGGCCCAGCGGCCGTGGCCGATGTGCATGGGGCCGACGGGGTTGGCGGAAACGAACTCGACCTGGGTCTTCAGGCCACCACCGACGTTGGACTTAGCGAAGTCCATACCCTTCTCGCGAGCCTCGCCAAAGATGGCATTCTTGACGGCAACGGAGAGGTAGAAGTTGATGAAGCCGGGGCCTGCGATCTCGACCTTCTCGATCGCGGGGTCCTCGGGCATATGGGCAACGATGGCCTCGGCGATCTTGCGCGGGGCGCAGTGGGCCAGCTTGGCGGACTTCAGGGCCATGGTAGAGGTCCACTCGCCATGAGAAGTGTCAGCCGGTCGCTCGATAGCGCAATCGTCAAGTTCAAATGCGGAAAGGTCGCCGGCCTCCTGGGCCGCAGCAAGTGCAGCGCGTACCAGCTCTTCAATCTTCTCGGGCATAGATCCTCCTTGTGTTAAAGCCCCCGAGCTCTTGGTCACTCGTAGGGCAAAAGCCAGAGTTTGTAGCACTCTATCACAAGCGACGGGCACTGTCGCAGGGTAAAGCTAATAGATATTGCATATGCACAAAAATGACTACAGCTTGTATGGAGTCACTCAAAGATGCCAGTCTGCCTGCAGATTATGCAGGCGTTGAAAATGCATAAAGGTGTGAATGAGCTGCGTCTGTTATCGAATACTCTTACCTATCAGAGTTGTGTGCTTTTCCTGCATAAAGTAAGGGTTTGCGCACGTCAGCGTGTTATTCTAGACATACGTAAATTCGTATAAGTTGGAGGTAGCATGTTCTCAATCGGTCAACACGTCATTCATCCGGGCCAGGGAGTCTGCACCGTCGTCGGTTTTAGGGACGACACACCGCAGCCCATGCTGCTGCTCGAGACCAAGCAGGGACATGCGCAGACGATCCTCATGTACCCCGTGGCGCAGGCCGACCGTTTGCACGCCGCCATCTCGCAGCAAGATGCCGAGCACCTGCTGAGCCACTATGACGAGCTGGAGTGCGACACCTTTACCGAGCGCAACAGCTCGCTTGAGGAGACACACTTTAAGCAGCAGCTCAAGCTGGGCGCGCCCGAGACGGTCCGCGTGGCAAAGACCATGATGCACCGCATTCGCCAGGCCGAGGAAGCTGATAAAAAACCCAGCTCCTACTACATGCGCGTACTCAAGGAGGCCAAACGCCGCTCCATCGAGGAGTTCGCCGTGGCCCTTGGCGTCACCGAGGAGGCCGCCGAAGCCCGCCTAGCCCAAGCCGCCCTCAACTAACCTGCCAAAAAGGGACAGGTTTATTTTGGCAGGTTTTATCTGGCCAAACGTCAACAAACAATCAGTAAATGGCCGAGTTCTCCGTTTTGTTTGTGAGCGCCCGGCCATTTTTCTATCGCCGTAGAAATGCGTGAAGCCCATTTGCGATGACATCACGCGAGGGGGGCCGTCCAGATCGACGCAACTAACGCCCGCATCCACAACAAGCGCGCCCGTCTTGTTCAATTACCATTAAAAAGCATCAATTTGAAAACGCAATAACATTTCGGCAGGTAGCAGCTATGGTCGGTGAACTGAATCTCGACAACCGAAGCCTCCGAATGAGGTATCTTCAGCCCATCCAAGCTAAAGGAGGGGCCATGCCGAGAAAACCTCGTTCAAAGTCACCAACCGGTTATTTCCACGTCACGTTGCGTGGAAACGGAGGGCAATTGCTGTTTGACGATGCCGAGGACCGAATCGCCATGCTTCAGATCCTCGATGCGATTCTCCCCAAACACAATATCGAGCTTATCGCTTGGTGCCTTATGGGAAACCACATTCATCTGCTCATCGACGATCCGGACGACCGCAAGAGCGACGCGATGCACGCGGTAGCCGTATCGTATGCGGGCAGGTACAATGCGCGGACGGGACATATCGGCCACGTGTTTCAGGAGCGGTTTTGGGATTCGCCCATTAAGTCGGAAGTATATTTACTCGAGGCAATTCGATACATTCATCTGAATCCACAAAAAGCAGGACTGGCGGCATACGACGAATATCCCTGGAGCAGCCATCGCGAGTATCTAATGAGTGCCAGGTCACGGCCGCATGTCACCGGCAGCGTTGTCGGTGTTTTATTCCCAACACCTCGCTCATACCTTCAGCTCATGGAAAGTGCGCCGTCGCTTCCCTATCGCCCCAGCGCAACAGCCAAGGTTCGCGAGGAAGATCTATGCGAATTTGGCACGGCAATCGTGCAGAGTGTCGCAGGATGTGCTCCGACGGAACTCAAATCCGTCTCCAAGCCACTTCGCAATGAGGCGATTCTCGCGCTTCGAAAAGAAGGGTTAACGGTTAGGCAGGTTCAGCTGTTGACCGGACTGGGGACATGGATTATCAAGAACGCGTCCTAGCGTCGCGCTTGCCGAGTTACGAGTACGGCGAAGCGCAGCTGCCTGCCGCGAGGCGCCGCCATTCGCCAACGTCACCATGTCAAACAGAAAACGCTTCCGCTGAATAACGTCCAACGGAAGCGTTTTCCCAGATAAAACCTACCAAAAAACCTGTCCCTTTTTGGCAGGTTAGGCCTGGAAGGTGTCGCGGTCGGGCGCGAAGGACTGCATGGCCGCGATGGTGCGGTCGAAAAGCTCGGGGAGCTCCCAGCCCAGCATCTCGGCGCCCTGCGTAATCACGTCGCGCGAGCAGCCGGCGGCAAAGCGCTTGTCCTTGAACTTCTTCTTGAGCGACTTGGTCGTAAAGTCCATGACGCTTTTGCTCGGACGCATGATAACGGCGGCCCCGATCAGGCCGGTAAGTTCGTCGCACGCAAATAGGATCTTCTCCATCTGCGACTCGGGCTTGGGCAGCGAGGCGTTGAAATCGGACGTGTGCGTCTGGATGGCGCGGATGAGCTCGGGCGATGCGCCCTCGCCCTCCAGAATCTTGGCAGCATAGATGGTGTGGTTCACGGGGTCGTCCTCATGCTCCTCCCAATCCAAGTCGTGCAGCAGGCCGACGATACCCCAAAACTCCTCGTTCTCGGGGTCGAACTCGCGCGCAAAGTAGCGCATGGTGCCTTCGACCGTCTCGCCGTGGGTGATGTGGAACGGATCTTTGTTGTGCTCGTTGAGCAGTTCGAACGCACGGTCACGGGTGATTCCGGCGGAAAGCGTCTGAGACATGGCAATACCTCCAAGTGAGTCGGTGCTAGGACACGGTGTCACTATCGTATATCGCCGCGGCTCAAGCCGAAAGGCAGAAAAGGCATACGGAGAAAAAAGCCGGGCGAACGCGTCGCCCGGCAAAACCGCAGATAAAACCTGCCAAAATAAACCTGTCCCTTTTTGGTAGGTTTAGGGGCGGACCTGGCCGGTGCCGCGGAGCTTGTATTTGTAGGTGGTGAGGGCCTCGGCGGCAAAGGGGCCACGGGCGTGGAGTTTTTGGGTCGAGATGCCGATCTCGGCGCCCAGGCCAAACTCGCCGCCGTCGGTGAAGCGCGTGCTGGCGTTGGCGTACACGGCCGAGGCATCGACCGCATCCAGGAAGCGCTCGCAAGCATCCGTGTCCTCGGCAACGATGGCCTCGGAGTGCATCGTGCCGTAGCGGTTGATGTGTGCGATGGCCTCGTCCTCGCTCGCCACGACCTTCACGCTCATCTCGAGCGCCAGATACTCGCGACCCCAGTCCTCCTCAGTCGCGGCAACGTAGTCATCACCCTCGGCAAGCCCGGCATCGGCGCATGCGGCGCAGGTTGCCTCGTCGCCGTGAATGAGCACGCCGTGGTCATGCAGCACGGTCACGACCGCGGGCAAAAACACATCGGCCACAGCACGGTCGACCAGCAGCGACTCGGCGGCATTGCACACGCCTACGCGCTGGGTCTTGGCATTAACGATAATGTTGAGCGCCTTATCAAAGTCGGCGGATTCATGCACGTAGATGTGGCAGTTGCCCGTGCCCGTCTCGATCACCGGCACAAGCGACTCGCGCACGCAGCGCTGGATCAGGCCTGCACCTCCGCGCGGAATGAGTACGTCGACAATACCGCGGAGCTTCATGAGCTCGCCGGTGGCCTCGCGGTCGGTGGACTCGATCATCGACACGGCCTCGCGCGGGAAGCCCTTGGCCTCGAGCGCATCGGCCAGCAGCTCGGCAATCATGGCACACGAGTGATAGGCCAGCGAGCCGCCGCGTAGAATGCAGGCGTTGCCGGTACGGATGCAGATGCCTGCGGCGTCGGCCGTCACGTTGGGGCGCGCCTCGTAGACCATGGCGACCAGGCCCAACGGCACGCTCACGCGGGTCAGGTCCACACCGCTCGCAAGCACACGGTGGTCGAGCACGCGGCCGACGGGATCGGGCAGCTCGGCGAGCTTCTCCAAACCGGCGGCCATGCCCTCGACGCGCTCAGGCGTCAGCAGCAGACGGTCGAGCAGACCGGCCGAAGTGCCCGCATCGCGCGCGGCGGACATATCGAGCTCGTTAGCGGCGACGATGGAGTCGACACCGTTGCGCAGTGCTGCGGCCATGGCGCGCACGGCCTCCTGACGCTGCTCATCGCTCGCCGTGGCAAGCGAGGCCGACGCTGCCTTGGCGGCAACGGCAAGATCGTGGACATACGTGGCTATATCGACCGACATGGGCGGCCCTTTCTCCTAGAAGTTTGCAACCATGGTAGCCGATTTGCGCATGGCCTCGCCCGCGGCGGTAGAATTGGTCAACCCGAAACACCGCAACGAACGGAAGACTCACATGGCCCTCATCACTTCGTACCACGTCCCCGGCCTTTATGTCGAGGACCACAGCATCGACGTCCCCCTTGACTGGCGCGGCCTGGAGCCGATGCTCCTGGCCGTCGGCAGCACCATGCGCCGCGGCGCTATGCCGGCACCAATCGCCGGCGCGCCCGAGAGCATCAAGCTCTTCTACCGCGTGGTTTGCGCGCCCGACCGCATCAACGACGATCTGCCGCTGCTCCTGTTTTTGCAGGGCGGCCCCGGCGGCGAGAGCCCGCGTCCGCTGTCGCCCACAAGCGACGGCTGGATCGAGGAGGCCGTCAAGCACTTCCGCGTCGTCCTGCCCGACCAGCGCGGCACCGGGCGCAGCAGCTGTGTAGACGGGCGCACGATTGCCGCACTGGGCGAGCGCGCGACGGCGGCTGACTCCGATGCCGCACGCTCGCAGGCCGACTTCCTCAAGCGCCACCTCGCCAGCTCCATCGTGCGCGATTTTGAGTACCTGCGTCTGGTGGGCTTTGGCGGCAAGCCCTGGGTCACGCTCGGCCAGAGCTACGGCGGCTTTTTGACGTTGAGTTATCTGTCGCTCTTCCCCGAGGGCGTGGCGGCGAGCTTTACCTGCGGCGGCATCCCCCACGTGCCGGCGAGCGCCAGCGAGGTCTACGCGCACACCTTCCCGCGCATGGCCGCCAAGACGCAGCAGTATTACGACCGCTACCCCGCCGACGTCGAGCGCGTGGCAGCCCTGGCCGATGCGCTCGAGGCACAGAAGCCCGTGCTGCCCGACGGCTCGCCGATGACGGTCGAGCGCCTACAGCTCATGGGCAGCGACTTTGGCATGAAGCCGAGCTTTGAGCGTATGCATTGGATTATCGATCACGCTTTTGTTGATGGCGACGGCACGCTGACCTGCGACGCCTCGGTATCTGACAACTTTTTGATGCGCGCCTTCGAGCGCACCAACACGCGCACGAATCCGCTGTACTGGACGCTGCAGGAGTTCATATACGCCGACGGTGACACTATGCCCATTGGCTGGGCCGCGGCTGAAGAGAAGGCTCACCGCGCCGAGTTCGACACCCTCGCGCGCCCGCTCATGTTTACCGGCGAGGCCATGTTCCCGTGGATGTTCGAGCAGATGCCCGAGCTCAAGCCCTTCAAGCCCGCCATGGACCTGCTGATGGAAGACACCAGCTGGGACAAGATCTACGACTCGCAGCGACTGGCGTGCAACGAGGTGCCCCTGCAGGCCGCGGTGTATTTCGACGACATGTACGTGGATTCGGGCCTGCAGCTCGATACGCTCAGACGCGTGGGCAACTCGCATGCCTGGGTGACCAACGAGTTCGAGCACGACGGCCTGCACGGCAGCGTGGTATTCAAGCACCTCTTCGACGAGGCCCTCAACCGCGGAGACCTGCGCCGAATCTTCTAGCAAAGGAGTGTCCCCACCTGCCGGCACAATAGGAACGTCCCCAAGTGCCGGCACGAAAAAGACAGCGCTGCGGGAAACGATTCGCAGCGCTGTCTTTCTTTATGCAAATACGATCAAGTTATCCCTGTGTATCGCCGGCTTCTCGGCCAGGTTAGCGAGCAGGCGGTTGCTGGCGATCTGGTCCTGGCGGCGGCCGGCGGCAAGTTCCAGCACGTCCGAATCGGCCTCGGCGATACCGCGGGCGACGACCATACCGCTCGGATCGCACACATCGAGCACATCGCCCTCGGCAAACTGGCCATCGACCTCGCGAATACCCACCGCAAGCAAGGAAGAGCCACGGCTGACCAGCGCCTTCGCAGCACCATCATCGACCGTCACCGAGCCATGCGCCTTGTCGCCCAGTGCGATCCACAGCTTGCGGGGTGCGATGTCCAGACGCTCCGCCGGCGGATCGAACAGCGTGCCCACGCTCTCGCCGCGGGCGAGGCGCACGAGCGCATCGGGCTCCTCGCCCGAGCAAATCACGCTCTGAATGCCCGCCGTCATCAGGATGCGGCTCGCGCGGATCTTGGTAATCATGCCGCCCGTGCCCACCGATGTGGAAGAATCGCCCGCCGAGGCAATAATCTTGGCATCGATCTTATGCACGACTGGGACGAACTCGGCCGTGGGATCCTCATGCGGATTGGCAGTATAGAGGCCATCGATGTCCGAGAGCGTCACGCACAGATCGGCAGAAACCAGGCAGCTCACAAGCGCCGCCAGTGTGTCGTTGTCGCCAAACTTAATCTCATCGACGGTAACGGTATCGTTCTCGTTGACGACCGGCACCACGCCAAGCTCCACGAGGCGCAGCAGGGCGTCGCGCGCATGCAGGTAGGACGTGCGACGGGCCGTATCGTGGCGCGTGAGCAGCACGAGCGAGGTGAGCAGGTCGCGCGCATGGAACTCCTCGTCGTAGGCCGACGAGATGATGCACTGACCGGCCGAGGCGCAAGCCTGTAAGCTCGGAAGGTCGCCGACCGGCTTGCGGTCGAAGCCCAACACGGGATAGCCACAGGCGATAGCGCCCGAGCTCACCACGACCAGACGCCAACCGAGCTTGCGCAGCGCTGCGGCCTGATCGGCAAGTCCGCCGATAAAGGCGCGGTTGACCTTGCCATCGGCACCCACCACCGTGGACGAACCGATCTTTACCACCATCGTTTTATAAGAAGTCGTCATACGTCAAACCAATCAACTGTTCAGCGAACGGCCGAGCCGGCGGCCAAGGAAGCGTGACTCGCCCCTACCGCCCAAGGAATTAGTGAGCCCAAGGAAAGGCAGAGGCCGCGGCCATGTTCTTGCGCACGAGCTCGTCGCGCACCTGAGCCAGGCCCTGCTCCATGCCCACCACATAGGTCTGCGGGTACAGGAAGCGCTTGAAAGCTGCGTCCAGATGATCGAGCGCCCAAGCACAGCGCTCGCGCGCGTCCTGGATGCTCTCACGCGGAGCCACCGCGCTGCCATCGCGCACGATCGGCACCAGCAGCTCGCGATACTCAAGTTCGGACACGTCGGTCACCAGGGCGGCATCATTCACGGCCACGAGGGTATTGCCGCGCGCGGCGCCCTCCCCCGCCAGATGGTCCTCGTCGTAGATCATGTCGCAGACCGGGCCGCCAAAGCCGTCGTAATAACGACGCACGCGTTGCACACCCGGGATCGTGCGCTTGTAGGGCTGCTCGGAGAGCTTGACCACCGGCGTCCATGGATCTGCCTCGCTCGCACGGCGGGCGGAAAGCTTGTACACGCCGCCCAGCGCCGGCTGGTCATAGCAGGTCGCGAGCTTGGTACCCACGCCAAAGCTGTCGATGGGCGCGCCCTGGTCGAGCAGCGACTGAATCGTGTACTCATCCAGATCGTTAGAAACCGAGATCCCCACATAGGGCAGGCCCTCGGCATCGAAACGGCCGCGCACATACTTGGAGAGCTTGGCGAGGTCGCCAGAGTCGATGCGAATGGCCGACAGGCGCTCGCCCACCGCTTCCATCTCCTTGGCAACCGTAATGGCATGCTCGCAGCCCTCGCGCACGTCATAGGTGTCGATGAGCAGCGTGCAGTTCTTGGGGCTCGATTTGGCAAAGGCACGGAAGGCCTCGAGCTCGGAATCGAAGCTCATCACCCAGCTGTGCGCATGCGTGCCAAAGACGGGAATACCGTAGCGGCGGCCGGCGAGCACATTGGACGTAGAGGAGCAGCCGGCAACGTAGCTCGCGCGCGCAACGGCCAGGCCGCCATCGGGACCCTGGGCGCGACGCAGGCCAAACTCGGCAACGGGACGGCCGTCCGCCGCCAGCACCACGCGCGCCGTCTTGGTGGCGACAAGCGTCTGGAACCCGACGATGTTGAGCAGCGCCGTCTCGAGCAGCTGGCACTCCAGCGCGGGGCCGGTGACGCGTACCATGGGCTCGCGCGGAAAGACGAGCTCGCCTTCGGGAACGGCGTCGATGTTTACATGCGCACGAAAATCGCGCAAGTAGTCGAGGAATCCAGGCTTGAACATCGCGCCGCCGGCAGGGGCCTGGAGCGAGGCGAGGTAGTCGATATCCTCGGGCGTAAAGCGCAGACTCTCGACCAGCTCGGGCAGCTCGGCAGTGCCGCACATGACGGCATAGGCGCTGCCAAAGGGATGGTCGCGGTAAAACGCGGTAAAACAACCCTGCTCATTGGCCTTGCCGCTCTCCCACAGGCCCTGGGCCATAGTGAGCTCGTACAGATCGGTGAGCATTGCAATGTCGGTGGGATGCGAGATGTCGGTCAAAGCCATGGGGCGACCTTTCGGATGTGTGGTGCAGAATTTGAGGGTTGGACGAGAGCAGAGCATGCGGACATGATGCCCGATGCAAATCGGTTAGAGCAGACCCATGCTGGTCAGGATCGTGTAGCCCATAAAGATGACGAACGCGATGAGGGCAAGGACAATGATGATTTTTTGAGCCGGCGCCATGCCAGGGATCTCGTTCTCGCCCGTAGGCTCCTTGGAGGTAACCATGCGCTGGGCAAAGGTCATCTCGTCACGGCTCGACTTGGGCTCGACGGACTTGGGACGAGCGACCTTTTTAGGCTGAGGTTTGGGCGCGGCAGGTGCAGGCTTCGCAGCAGCGGGCTTGGGTGCGGGCGCGGGCGCCGATGCGGATGCGGCGTTCGTGGCGGCCTCCTCGGCCTTCGTGCGCTCGGCACGAAGGGCAGCCAGCTCCTCACGCTCGCGACGGGCCTCTTCCCGAGCCTCGCGGCGGGCCTTCTCGGCGCGGAGCTCTTCCAACTCAGCGCGCTCCTCGTCGGACAATGGTTGGGACTCAAGCTCGGCCATGGTATAGCCCTTTCTTTCAAAAAAAGCCGCCGACACAATGTCAGCGGCTTATCAAATCCAAGGGTGGAGACGAAGGGAGTCGAACCCTCGGCCTCTGCCATGCGACGGCAGCGCTCTCCCAACTGAGCTACGTCCCCAAGACAAGTTGATATTTTACCTACGGCTCGCCAACTGTCAACGCCCAATAACCAGTCTTTTTGGGGCGCGGCTATTTTGCCTTGATTATCGACTTTATCCGAACACCTCCCACATTCATCCGCACATGTGCGGA
>ERZ1673696.1485-NODE-1485-length-19307-cov-4.548566_pt1 | contig 19307 bp, 10 predicted proteins | sample MGYA00580226_ERZ1673696 | MGnify/ENA primary metagenome ERZ1673696 (study PRJEB41218, sample SAMN15661743) | gut metagenome | host: Homo sapiens | place: Canada: London | collected 2015-08-20/2019-03-30 | study: EMG produced TPA metagenomics assembly of... | reverse complement strand
CTCAGATTCTTACCAACAATCTTTCCCTCTCTGTCAATTACAACAATAAAAGGGATAGCACTGAACTGATAAAGTTCTTTCACCTCTTTACCAGCCTGTGGAGCCAATACCTGGCACCAAGGCATTTGTTCATCTTCCAAAGCTTTACGCCAAGCTACTTCATCTTTATCGATAGAAACACTCAGGAACTCAACGCCTTTTTCATGATAAGTCTCATAAGCCTTCTTTACATTCGGAATCTCACCCCGACACGGACCACACCAAGAAGCCCAAAAATCAATCACAAGCACTTTCCCTCGAAAATCAGACGGTCCCAACTTACTCTTTCCATCTGCTGTCAACAAAGAAAATTCAGGAGCGGGCATTCCTTCATACAACCGTTTTTTCTGTTCTAACGTAATATTGAAATTCCTTACAGCCTCGCTATTCGGATAAGCTTCTGTCAATTTTTTCGCTATACGCTCCACCACTGCATTGTATTTATCATCTTGCAATTGTGAAAGCAATACCACCACAGACTCCCGGTCAGCATATATATCAGCCCAATGACTGATACAATCAAAATATTCTGCACGACAAGTATTTCCCAAAGTTTCATTCAATTCCCGCTGTGTCTCCGCCGACAAGTCTTTGCATCCATACAGTACTCTACCGATATCACCTACCATTCTCATGAAACGCATAGACTCCCAATTCAGTACATCCAACACTTCATTATTGGTTCCCCCCTTGACAGCATAATAGGCTGGACGCATAACCTTAAATTTCGATGTCCCGAAACCAGGGAAATCCACACTCACATCCTCATCACCGAGCCATATTGTCGCTTTTTGTCCACGTTGACAATCCAACTCGTACAAACCCGGATTCTTTACAGTCACCTTCATTTCATAAGTTCCGTCACTCTGAATAGTACAGGAATCTATCACTTGTTTGGAATGTCCTTCCTGTTTCACCACCTGAACCACATTCTCTCCCGGACGTAATGCATTTACCTTACCGCTGATCGTAACCACCGAAGACTGTTTTTTATACTTCTCAGGATGACGGATACGATCGGCAATACTTTCAAAACTTTTCATCATCTGTATGTCTGACGGCTCTGTAGATGTCGACAATTCCTTGGCTCTACGCTCCGTCAATGCCGCAATCGCTTCACGAAAAACCGGGTCCTGGCATTCTACATTCAAGCGTATTCCCCAGTTGTAGACGATAAAATCCGACATGCCACCTTTATCCAAACGCTCTGTAGCCATCTTTATAAACGAAGCCCAATCTCCCTGTTTTTCCGCATAAAACATCCGGGCATCCTCCACAATATTCTCCTTACCGCCGACATCACTTTTCATCAATCGTTTGACATATTTCTCAAATCCTTTCTCATCAAAAGTACCTTGTCCCTCTTGCTCTTTCCAATAACGGTATGCACCTGAATTGTACAACGAATATATTTTCTTATTCACTTCCTTTTCTCCCAATGCTGCAATAAAATCCGCCCGATGTTTATACACATATACGGCCGTCTCATCGTCAACATCCTTAATATATTTACGGAAAAAATCCCAATATTCACGTTCTGTCAATTTGTTCTTATCCAATGTTTTGAAATAGTCCACGCAAATATTTTCCGCTTTCCGGCTCTCGGATGCCAATGACAACACCTCCATATAAGACTGAATGAAAGCAAGCTCACGGTTACCGGAAGCATACTGCTCATTCATCCAGGCATATCCTTTCCTCTCAACGGCCCGTTTCCCTTCCGCCAGCAATATTTTGAGATCAGGAGCACCCACTATCCGATGAATCACATCTCCCTCAGTATTAAAAAACAGCAAGGTCGGGAAGGCATTCACCCCCCATTGTTTGCCCATCGTTTTTCCTTCTCCTGTACCCATATCCATCTTCACATTCACAAAGTGTTCATTGAAATAATCTCCTACTTCTTTCAAGGTAAAGACCTCTTTTGACAAACGCTTACAAGGTACACACCAATCGGTGTAGCAATCCATAAATATGGTCTTACCTGATTTCTTCGCCTCTGCCAATGCCTCTTTCCAGGTTCCGTTGAAAAAACGGATGCCGGCATCGACAGCCGCTTGTTTATCCGACGTTTCCATTTGTGCCTTTATTGCTTTCAAATCGGCTGTATTCAAGCGGATAGTTTGGGCATCTACTCGCACGCCCCCTAAAAATGCCATTATGCTAAAAAACGCAATTAAAAAAGTTGATTTCATCATTTTAAATATTTTTAATGTTATTGTTTTTTCCACCCCATATCCATAACACGTCCGAAACCGTCGTAACTTTTCTCAGAGCTTTTATCCACTACGCCACTCGACGGATCTACACGCAATTGGTAAACAACCCCCTCACCTGCAATATCGGCAGTCGCAATATAAATAACCTCACAATCATTGACAGGCTTGTTACCACTTGCACCATAAAGGTATTTTTGCAAACGGACACAAGTAATTTCCGTCCCCGCAGGCGCTGTCCATACAGGAGTCGCTTTCGCAGGCACTGACTTATAATCAAGCAAATACAAGGTATTTCCACTTGCATAATAAAAAATCTCTCCTTTATAACCGGCAGTCACGGATACCACTTTTTTATCCAAACCTTCACAACCGCCAAGGTCGTATTTAGCTTTACCGATAGCATTCTGTGTGAATATCCCGCAAAAATCAGCAACGAGCAAATAATGATGTCCCGAAGCATCTTTCATCAGAATATGCTCATAATTATTACGTCCGAAATCGCTGGCAACAAGTTCTAATCCGACTTGATTACAATCGAATGCGGCCTCTTTACCCTGCACCGAAAAATCAGACAATGCCGAACCGTTATTTTTCAGGCAGCGGAATTTTTGTGTCGACTGATTGTAAACAACTCCCATATAACCCGCAGTCGCCATTTGGGCACACCAGGGTGCCAATTCTCCACTCTCATCCTTACAAGGTACTCCGAATTTAAGCGTGTTCCGATTCGACCCCATCGAAGAAGCATTCAAACCATACCCCTTATTGTCATTTACCATGAATTCACGCCGTCCGGAAGATACTGTAAAACAAGTGATATTCCGTTGGGCAGGCACTTCATAAAAAAGATTGTCAAAAGTATAAAGCGACGTAAAAGAAACAGGGTCAACACCCATTATTTCCTGATCAGAAACAAGATAAACGACTTCCGGTTTCGTTGACATGGAATAAACGACTCGTACCGGCTTGCCATTCATAGCCTCCCCATTCAAAGAAGAATATACATCCAAGGTTATCTTTTCCTGTGTAACATCAGGTGAAACCAGGTCATTGGCAATCAAACCGACATCGGTTTTCCCATTCCGCTCGTACAACACCATCCACCCCTCGCTCAATCCAGCATGTACTTTCAGATTGAATTTCATAAAATCATCCGTTTCCGTCTGTCTGTTATGGACGGAAAAAATCAATGTCCAATTGATAGTCGGCAAACTGACCGCTACGTTCAACTCGATTTCAGTTGAAAGCGTATCGCTGGAAAGAATAGGAGTCGTCGTTTCTTGCTGTATGGCTACCCATTTGAATTCCAATTCCGGAAAGTCTTTTTCGGAACCGTTCACCAGTTTCCCATTGCAATATACTTTCAGAGGAATTGCAAGCGTTTCCTGCAGTGCAACCGAATAGTCGGTACGGATTCCCGCACCTGCCGTATCAATTATGATTTCATCCAAATCACGGTAATCATAATTACCCTTATCCTCATAGCAAGCACTCGCCATAAACACCCATACAAGCACCCACAATACATTATTCAATACTTTCATAAACATACAATTTAAAATGAAATAGGTCCGTATTCATCCGAGAGGGGGCGGTCAGGATTCGCCGGGTCATTATTATACACCTCCAATTCCTGACGACATCGATTTTGCCAATAAACCGCTTCCGAATAGGTCAGTTCCCCCGGAGCCGAAGGAATAACAGCACCATAACATACACGAGTAACAGGGACTCCGATAACTTGCGTCATAAAACGATATTTTACCGCACTATATGTTCCCCAAAATTTGTTTAATGGCTGATAAGTTTCCAAATCCTCTTCCCAGTAAAACGGTTTCTTTTCCATATCTTCCACAATCAAATACAATCGGGCATATTCCCTCGCACCACCGCGAAAGCCGTCTTTTTCACGCACCGCAAAAACCACTTTAAAAGAAGAATTTTTAAAATCATCTGTTGACTTCAGGTAAATCGGAAAAATACCCGACACTTCCCCCTGGGGTATCACATAAGGTTTCACGACATAATGCTCGCCGGCAATTACCTGGCCGAGGTCACCCTCCACAGCTTCCAATTCAAAGGTACGATCAAGCGCTGACGGCATCCCTGCCACCCGGACATGAAACATCACCGAATCATATTCAAGCGTCAAAGGACGGTAATAGTAATTGTACACCGTGCTATCTGTCCGTGAAGTCAATTCTACCCCACCAAACCAAATATTCAAAAAATCCTCATTCAAAGCGAAGAGTTGTCTTTCGTTTTCTTTACAAGCCTCTAAACACAAAAGAGTTGCAAGACACATAAATATATATTTTTTCATACGTTCTATCTTTAAATTTTATTGATTGCTGACCCAACCCGGATTTTCCAGTTCTTCTTTAGGCATCGGTATCACATATCTTCCTTCTCCTGCCAAATCCACATCTGTTCCAGGTACTACAGAACGATTCAAGCGTTTATATTGGAAAAACAACTGACCGCCCCCTATGACTTCTTTACGGTACTCAGCCAAAAGCAAGGTTTCAAAAGCCGAAAGGTCTGCTTCCGACAAATCTGCCACACCACGGTGACGACACACCTCGTTCAACGGTTCCAACACATCACCGGAACTATGGTAACGGCATTCCGCCAAGATGTAATACATTTCAGGCAAACATATCAAAGGCAGTTTGTTACGATAACTCTGTGCCCAAGAAACAGATTCCAACTGGTCATATTTTTTCAGATAACGCAAGGTATTGCTCATACCCACACCCGTCTTAAACAGATAAAGATAACGATAGTCGTAAGAAGAACCATAATATTCCGATAATCTGCTTTCCTCCAAGGCGAAACTATTGTTTCCTCCATCCAGGTATTTATCGACAATATTACCCAAGGTCACAATGTTCAACGCAAACAAATGCTCGGTCGAAAAGGTCAGGTCAGCTACACTCTCATTTGTCAAGTTCTCCTGTTTTACCCACTCGAAACATCCGCTGCCAATCACTTCCTTTGCACACACTTCTGCATTCGCATAGTCCCCTTTATACAAATATACCCTTGCCATCAAACCTTTTACGGCGTAATAGTTCAAATGCACCTGACGATTCATCAGATAGCCGTTATCGTCAATTTCTGAAACAGTGCGTCCTGTCAATATCGGGTCATTCTCCAGACATTTCGCCGCATCCTGCAAATCCTTCAATACCTTACCCACAAAATCCCCGACCTTTTCCTGAGGGAAAATCGTCGGCGCATATTCCGTCACATAAGGAATCGCAATCCGTTCCATTCCCACTGCGCAACTCGCTCCGAAAATGCGCAATAAATCGAAATGCAAGTATGCCCGCAATGCCAATACTTCACCTTTAATGATAGAATAATTGTCACCGCTAAACAAATTCTCTTTTCCTTCCAACTCTTTCAGCAGCTTATTGGCATTTGCTATCGCATTATACAAGCCAGTCCATACCGAATCAATCCGTACCTCCGATGCCGCATTCTCAAAATCATACTTCTGGTCATCCTCATAATTATAGGGAACAGACGTCCACTCTTGTCCCAATACACCTAACCATCCGAAAGTCAATTCTTTCCCATACAACCCCTCTTTTGTCATCAACGAATAGACCCCTGACAACGCTTCCTTGAAGCCCATTTCCGATGCGAACAAATCTTTGTCTTTCACTTGCGACTTCGGGTCCACGTCCAGCCAATTGTTACATGACACCGTCACCAACAAGCATCCTATCAACAATATTTTTGTAAATTTTTTCATAATATCTTTCTATTTAGCATTAAAAAGTAGCCTGCAAACTAAACGAACAAGTTCGGGCAAAGGGATATTCCAATCCTCTCTCCGCCTTCACAGTTGAAACACGGAAGACATCCGTCATGTAAAAGGCAATCTTCAGTCGCTCTACATACCTTTTGACATTCAAGCGTTTAAAATCATAGGAAACATTCAACGATGACAACGACAACTCATTCGACTTCTCCACGAAACGCGAGGTCGGATAAGTTTGTGTAGGTATACTTTCCACACGCTTGAAAAATGTCCTGTCACCCGGTTCTTTCCATGTCCCCGTAAAAACCCTTCTGTCCACATTCCACTGCACATCCACGTTTTCCACTCTATCCACCGACGTCTGATTGTAATACTCTCCGCCGGCTTTATATGCAAACGAACAATTCACTGCCAATCCCCGCCATTCTGCATTAAAACCGAAATTACCCTGGAATTTAGGATTTGCCTCTCCACATACCACTTGGTCATTCACGTTCCACACATAGGTCCGATACCCGTTCCGGTCTATGAACATCTCTTCACCCGACGCAGGGTCAATGCCCAACGAACGTACCGCCCAAATGGCGCTTGTCGATTGTCCCTCTTCAAAACGGGTATAAGGTTTAGTCGACACCGGATTTCCCTCATCATCTATCTGTTCATCGTTCGATTTTGACAAAGCATCCGAAATTTTCTTGATTTCATTCTTATTCGATGATACAGATCCGAATAAAGTCACATAAGCATCATTCTTTGTATTCTCGTACACTCTCCAGTTTATGGTTGCATCGAATCCTCTGTTCTGTACCTCTCCCAGATTTTCCTTGAATGTATTGAAACCAGTAGAACCAGAAAGATCAAAATCCACCAATAAATTATCCGTATTACTGACATAATAATCGAAACGTACCGTCATTCCTTTCAGCAATTGTGCATCAAATCCCACATTCACATCCCTTGTCTGCTGCCATTTCAGTTTGTCGTTCGCCATGCCCATCAAATAAGCTCCCACGATATTGTCATATTCCGCATCCGTAAAATATTTATACGTCGCCATTGCCTGATACGGATTGAAATTCTGACTTCCTGTATAACCGACCGATGCCCTTAATTTAAACTGCCTTAACCATTCAGCTTCTTTCAAGAAAGCCTCATGGTGTAGGTTCCAACCAACACCTGCCGACCAAAAACCACCCCAACGGTTGTCTGATCCATAAATAGACGACCCGCTCAAACGATAAGACAAGTCTGCCAAATAACGGTTGTCGTACGAATAGTTTACGGCTCCGACAACACCCACTTCACGAGTAGTTTCCTCATCGCCACCCGGACGGCCGTTCTCCGCATATTGTTTGGCAAATGCGACGTGATCCACCTTGTTATTCAAGAACCCCCAAGCCTCCATGCTGTGCCACTCATACGAATTTTGTTGCATATTCCAGTTCAAATTGGCAAACAAGAGGTGCTTGTTCCACTGTTTCGAGTAATTCAGCGTCGCATCCACTTTCAATGTTTTCGTCACCCCATCCTTCATGTAATACGAACCACGCTGAAAATAACGGTCTCCCGTCCACTCTGCAAAGCGAGTATGGCTGCCTGGATAGAAATCTTCCCTACTATCCTGTTTTTGTGTATATCCAAAACGTCCTATAAACTTCAGATCCTTATACATTTGCCACTCTACATAAAAATTATCCGTCACCTCCGTATATTTCGCAAAATTTTTCGTACCTAACATCGCATTATACAATGGGTTGTAATACTTCGTCGCTTCCTGCCATTCGCGCTGGCTATACGATCCCAATACCTGCTTTACATTACCATTTTCATCCTCTGAAGTCCAATAAGGATTCAATTTCGTATATTCCGAAAAGCTCCCATAAGGCGAATCATCCGCCCGGTTAAATGTAGTCGACAAAACATTCCGGAACAACAGGCTTTTATACCGATACGACAAGGTTATCGCACCCGATACTGTTTCCCTGTCCGAACCTTTCATCACACCCGCCACTTTATTATATGACAAATCCACTCCATACCGCAAATAATCATCTCCGCCTTCCAAATAGAGCGAATGTTTGTGACCGAAACCCGTATGTAAAGGTTTTGCCAGCCAATAGGTATTCACACCACGTTCCACCTCTTTTTTCAACACGTTATATTCCTCCGCCAACCATTGGGCATCTACCGGAAAATGGCCGTTGTATCTTCCTGCCGTCCGTTCTACTTCCAGTTTTTCGGTTGCATCGCAAAGATCATAACTCGTCAAATCCGGAGCTGTCACCGTCAAATCCCCCGTATAGCTCACCTTCAGTTTTCCTTTCTCCGGCTGTATGGTTTCGATGACCACGACCCCATTAGCTGCCCGCGAACCGTAGATTGCTTTTGCAGCCGCATCTTTCAGCAACGTGACCGATGCCACCCGGTTCATATCCAAGTCGAATACTTTCTCTGCCGTTGCCTCAAAACCATCCAGAATAAACAAAGGTTAGTTGGGATTTGATCTATACTCACCTTTCACATTCGGCAGACTAGAAGCCCCGCGAATCTGAATATCAGGCATCCGGTTAGGGTCACTACCAAAATCCACGCTCTCTGTAACCATAAAGGAGGGATCCATATTTTTCAAACTCTGCAATATATTTTGATTACCCAATCGCTTCAAATCCTCCTGTTTGAAAGTCGTTGCAGCACCTGTAAAACTCTCAGCCTTGCGAATAAAAATACCTGTCACAACCACTTCCTCCATCTCTGTCACCTCTTCTGTCAATACAACTTCCATAGGCATTGGGTTGGTTTGTTTCAAAACTTTACGCTCTGCCTTATATCCAACAAACGAAAATTCCAATTCTCCCTCTGTCACCGGTAACGTTATCTCAAACTTACCATTCTCATCCGTTGCCGTCCCCAACGAAGTTCCCACCAGTCTGACCGTCACTCCTGGAAGTGGTTGCTTTTTTACATCTACCACCACACCTGTCACTTTAAATACCTTTTTTTCCTGTTGTTCCTGTACAACGGATTTTTCACAAGGTTTCAGCACGATCATTCTGTTCACGACCTCCCAGCTATAGCTATCATAAAACAACTCTTCCAAAACCCTCTCTAAAGTTGAATTCTCTACTTTAACCGACACTTTCCGACCGGTATTCAATACCCGGTCATTAAAGAAAAAATAAAGATCCGTTTGTCTCTCTATTGCTTTCATCACTTTTGCCAGCTCTACATTATCATATTTCAGCGAGATTTTTTTCTGCTGCGAATACGTCTTGGCATTCACTTGAATAAAGAAAACCAATAGAAGAAAAAGAGTAATTTTCATTGCACGCAGTAATTTTTTAAATAAATAATACAACGCAGCAACCTCCGATTGCTTTTTTTTCATAAATTTGAACATTAAAATTAAACATGTCCGGATTGCTACCAACAATTCCGGAATAAACAACTCACTCAAACACCGGCATAGCTACGAACAAATTGCCGGTGTTTATTTTGCAGTAATAACTACCTGATTATTTTCATCCATTACGAAACGCACGTCCACCACCGTCTCTATCACTTTAAACAATTCTTCCAACGGCATACTTTTATCGATTACCCCCGTAAAAGTCACAGCTCTCACGGTCTCGTCGGAAAACACCGTTTCCACCCCATACCAACGGTACACCTGTCTCATAATCTCCTCCAACGACATCCGGCTAAACACAAACAGTCCATCTTTCCAGGCAATATATTCCCGTACATCCACTTTCTTCACGTTCAAACTCTCTGCCGACGCAGCAGCCTGCTCTCCCGGAACCAATACAATCTGACGTGTTCCTCTCCCAACCCTCACCTTCCCCTCTACCAGCGTTGTCACGACATCGGTACGTTCCGGGTAAGCATTTACATTAAAGTGCGTTCCCAAAACATTCACTTCCACCCCCTGCGCCGTAACCTTAAACGGATGTTCCTTATCTTTAGCCACTTCAAAATACGCCTCACCCTCCAAATATACTTTACGTTCATTACCTGTAAATACTTCCGGATATTTCAAGCGGCTGTCCGAATTTAAATACACAACCGTTCCGTCTGATAAGCGCAACTGATATTCCGCCGCTACAGGAACTTCCAATATATTAAACCGCTCTGCCGCCCTATTTTTCTGTCCACTTACCTCATATACAAGGCCCTCGATACTATCCCGGCGGATAGTTACCGCATCGGTCGTCAGAGATTCTTCCAGCTGTTGCTCATCTACCGCAATTTTTTTTCCAAATGCCAAAGTCAGCATAACGGCATTCTGCGGACGTACATATCCTTCCATTTGCTGCTGTTGCTCATTCCCACGGCCATTCCAAAGGATATATCCCGCCACACCTAACCCCAAAGGTAACACTACGGCAACTGCATACTTTATCACATTCCACCATAATCTCCGCTCCTTATTCCTTACCGTACCTATCTCCCTTTGTACTTTATCAAACACTTCTTCTATATCCAACTCCGGTTCTTTCACAGCCATATACATTTGGTCGACAACTTCCCGCACCTGCAATTCATCTTTGTTCCCCTCTTCATAAAGAGCTGCCCATACTTTACGGAATAATTCCTCTTTGGTACTTGTATCCATGCTCCTGCATTTTGAAATTCTTTTATAAAGAACATGAACATCCCGAAAGGGTGAAAAAATTATAGTATTTTTTTTAAGGAAAGTAAAAATAAAATAGTAAGATACATATTATCAGGAGATTTCTGAACCGTATTTTTTAATTTCTTATAAGCAATCTTCACTTGTGACTTTACTGTATTCACCGACACCCCCAATTCCTTGGCCGTATCTGTATAGCTCATTCCCTCAATTACAGACATCACAAATATCTTTCTACATCCTTCCGGCAATGCATCAATTACTTTCTTTATAGTCAATAATTTAGCATCTACATCAATCTCATCGTACGTCACCCCCGCTAACCATTCCTGCTCACGCACAATCTCTTTTTCCTGCCTGATCCGGATATTTTGATGCCGGATATAATTCAACACATAATGCCGCACACAAGAATATAAATAACCCTCTATGGCAATATCAGGCTTCATCTCTTTCCGATGATTCCACAAATACACAAAACTTTCCTGAACAGCATCTTCTGCCACAGCTGTTCCCGATAAAGTCCTAATGCCACAAGCTGCATACTTCGCGCATATTTCCGGAACAAACGTTCAAAAGCCTTCACATCGCCGGCAATAAACTTATTTATGGTTATCTGATCTAACATGATTCAATTACAAAATTGAAAAAAATAAATACAAACACAATTCTACCCAACAATTTTTTTCGAAAAAAAATAAAAATATCACCAATACCATTATTTCTCAATCACACTTTTTATATACTTTTGTAAGGAAAAACAACAAATACAATTATGGCACAACTTCCTTCTATACCAAAGGGAACAAGAGATTATTCACCTGAAATCATGGTGAAGCGCAATTATATATTCGATACGATCAAGAGTGTTTTTAAACTATACGGTTATATGCCGCTGGAAACGCCAGCCATGGAAAACCTGTCCACTTTAATGGGCAAGTACGGAGAGGAAGGAGATAAGCTATTATTCAAAATCTTAAATTCAGGAGATTTTATCGGCAACATCCCCGATCAGGAATTAGTAGAAAAGAATAGTATAAAGCTCACCAACAAGATCTCAGAAAAAGGATTACGTTATGACCTGACTGTCCCTTTCGCACGATTCGTCGTACAACATCAAAGCGAATTAACCTTTCCTTTCAAACGTTATCAAATCCAGCCGGTTTGGCGGGCCGACCGGCCTCAGAAAGGACGTTACCGGGAATTTTATCAATGTGACGTAGATGTTGTCGGAAGTGATTCGCTTTTGCATGAAGTAGAGTTGATTCAAATGGTCGACGAAGTATACCGGCGTCTGAAAATCAAGGTGCGTTTATTAATCAATAACCGGAAAATACTGGCAGGAATTGCAGAAATCATAGGTTATCCGGACCAGCTGACAGATATTACAGTAGCCATCGATAAAATGGACAAAATCGGTCTGGACAAGGTTAATGCTGAATTACGGGAAAAAGGAATCACCGAAGAAGCAATCGTCAAATTGCAACCTATTTTGAACCTGGAAGGAAGTAATAGTGAGAAGCTGGAAAAACTCAAAACTATTTTACAGGATAGCCCTATCGGTTTAAAAGGTGTCGAAGAACTATCCATTGTATTCGATTATCTGAAGGATGTGGACATCCGGACCGAAATCAAACTGGACCTTACCCTGGCCCGTGGTTTGAGTTATTATACCGGTGCTATTTTTGAAGTAAAAGCCTTAGATGTCCAGATCGGTAGTATCACCGGAGGTGGACGTTATGATGACCTGACCGGTATTTTCGGATTAAAAAATATGTCGGGAGTCGGTATATCCTTCGGTGCCGACCGTATTTTCGATGTCATGAATCAACTGGATCTGTTTCCCAAAGATAATATGACAACCACTCAGATCCTTTTCGTCAATTTCGGTAAGCAGGAAGAAAGATATTGTTTACCACTTCTCAAACAACTGCGGGAAGCCGGTATCAATGCGGAAATTTATCCGGAAGCCGCTAAAATGAAAAAACAGATGACTTATGCAGATAAAAAAGAGATACCTTTCGTAGCCCTGATCGGCGAAAATGAAATGCAAGAAGGTATTATCTCCCTGAAAAATATGCTATCGGGTGAACAGCATAATGTTACAATGGAAGAGTTAGTCGAAAGACTCAAGCGATAAGACGAATAAAACATTCATCAACCGGTATTTATGCAGATATATAAAAAGGAACATCGTCCCCTGAAAAGTCACGGATACGATTCCAGATGTCCATGATAAAATGAAAAAGAACAGTGAAAACGGGAAACAACTTTCACTACATGTGATGTGTGCATTTTTCAATTTTTAATTTTCAACATTCAATTATCATGGTACATTATATATCTCCAGCACCTCTTACCTTCGAGGTCATCGATAAAATTTTAAGTAAGAATTACAAACTGGCTCTTTCCGAAGATAGTAAAAAATTAATCAACGATTGTAAAGCCTACCTGGATCATAAAATCGAGAGTTCTGCCAAACCTTTATATGGCATAACGACAGGTTTCGGTTCATTATGCAAAATCAGTATTTCCAAAGAAGACCTCAGCCAATTACAGGCCAACCTGGTGATGTCACACGCTTGTAGTCTTGGAGAACCGATTCATCAGGATATCATTCGTCTGATGTTATTGCTGAAAGCACATGCTTTGTCGCTGGGGAAATCCGGCGTGCAGTTAATGACCGTCGAACGGATCATCGATATGTTCAATCATAATGTATTGCCGGTAGTTCGTGAATTAGGTTCTTTGGGAGCCTCCGGCGACTTAGCTCCTTTGGCCAATCTATTTTTACCTTTAATTAACGAAGGAGAAGTGTGGTATAAAGGCAAGATTTGCGATGCAAAAGCAATCAATGCCAAATTGGGTTGGGCCCCGATCGAACTCGGAGCTAAAGAAGGATTGGCACTATTAAACGGTACTCAGTTTATGAGTTCTCATGCCGTATATGCTTTATTGAAAGCTTTCAAGATTGCCAAATATGCCGATATCATCGGAGCGCTTTCATTAGAAGCTTACGACGGTCGAATCGATCCTTTCTTACCTCAGATCCAGGCCGCACGTCCTCACCCGGGTCAGATCGAAACAGCACGCAATATCAGAACTTTACTGGAAGGGTCCGAATTCCAGCAAAAAGAAAAAACACATGTTCAGGATCCCTACTCTTTCCGTTGTATGCCACAAGTTCACGGAGCCAGTAAAGACAGTATCATGTATGTCGCTTCTGTTGTAGAACGGGAAATTAATTCCGTAACGGACAATCCCACCATTTTCATGGAAGACGATTTGATTATTTCCGGCGGCAACTTCCACGGTCAACCTCTGGCTTTGGTGATGGACTTCCTGAGTATTGCTTTGGCAGAGTTAGGCAGTATATCCGAGCGGCGTACTTACCGGCTGATTTCAGGTGACCGGGGAAATATTCCTGAATTCCTGGTAGCCAATCCGGGCCTGAACTCCGGTTTTATGATTCCTCAATACGCAGCAGCAGCTATTGTAAGCAAAAATAAACAATTGTGCACTCCCTGTTCTGTAGACTCTATTCCTTCTTCCAACGAACAGGAGGACCATGTCAGCATGGGAGGAAATGCAGCGACGAAAACGGTTAAGGTTGCCGAAAACGTAGAACGTATTTTAGCAATAGAACTGATGAATGCAGCTCAGGCAATCGATTTACAGCGGCCAACCAAAACCTCACCTTACCTGGAAGAGTTCCTGAAAGAATTCCGTAGCATCGTCCCCTTCAACGGGCAAGACAGAGTGATGTATAAAGACATCGATGCCGCCACAGAATTTTTAAAACAAGGTGATTTCGAATAAAGCCCAGCGATTTCTTCAGTAGAGTATCCCCCAAGTCAAAAAAGCTTTGGGGATATTCCCGAAGAAATTCTTTCATTCATTACGATGTTTGCGCAGATAACGTGTCAAACTTCTTTCACCAATCAAAAGAAGTATAAAAATCCCCAGCAACACAAGGATACGCATACAAACCCCGGAATACAACGAAAAAGTAAAATGACGCATATCGATCATCATCACACTCAACAAGATCGATAAAACATCCAGATACATCACTCCCCGGATCAGTTTCAATCTTTTACTTTTCAATATCTTATTTCTACTTTCCATATTGCCAATAAAGATAACAATCCTAAAATAAAAGACAAAACTTTTCTTTTCTTACCACAAATTATTTTTAATTTTATGGAATTCCATTCGTTTTTGCATCTCTAAGACGATAAATATTTCGTATGTATCATAAAAATAGAAACAGATGAGACTAAGTAAACTTTTAATCGGCATACTATTATTTATAGGTTCAGCCACTTACGCACAGCACTCCCCGCAGGACACCTTGACGGCCTACTACTATCGATATCCTCAACAAGCCATCAAAGACGCCGAGGCACTATACCGACAAGCCATCAAAAACAACGATACCCCTTTACTGATCAAATCATTGATTTTAAAAACTACTTTTACGTTAGCGATCGATCACGAGGACTATCCGGCAATATTAAGCGAAGTCGAAAAATACCTTTCCCAGGAAACGGATTCTGCCGGTATAGCTGTCATAAATTCCTATTGTGCCCAGCTTTATGCAGAGTACTACAATAACAACAGCTATCTGATCAACCAACGCACCCCCGTAACCGATTATATTCCGGAAGATATAGCAAGCTGGAGCAGTAATATTTTCGCCGAAAAAATCAAAAAATGTGTAGCAGCCTCTCTGCTTCCTGCCCGAAAATTACAAGAAACTCCTTTGAGCGCATACAAAGCCATACTGACTTCTTTGACTCCAGCGGATTCATTACGTCCTACACTTTACGACTTTCTTTGTTACCGGGCTATAAATATTCTTTTGCAAACCAATACTCCCGGCTTTGCAGAACCATCTTCCGATTCTCCTTTACTATTCGCTCCGGCCGACGAATTTATCGCCACTCCTATTCCCGCAGAACTAAAAGGGCGGCCGGCTACCATTTTGCAGATATGGCAAGAATTACTCCGGTTCCGGAAAAAACAGGCCAATCACCCAGCTTTCCTGGCTACCGATCTGGACCGTCTGGAATATGCCAAAAACTTCTTATCTCCCCATGACAGGGATACCCTTTATTTAAAAGCTTTGCAGGAATTGAAACGAACATATATCAATACCCCTTTTGTCATAGAAGTGATGGCCAAAGAAGCCAATGAATATACAACAGACCTACACGCCTCGACCTACGATCGGTCTGTCACGCCACAACAACTCGTTACCAAAAAAGAAAAGATTATCGCACTCTGCGAAAAAGGAATAGACCTGTATCCTAAATACAAACGGACCAACTTATTACGCGCCATTCTCAGCCAAATGAAAGCTCCCAAACTATCCCTCCAACTCCCTGAAATAATCTACCCGGAGGAAACAGTTGCCTTAAAACTTACTTCCCAGAATCTGTATTATGCCATTCTGCAAATTTACCGGATTGACCTGCCCACCGAGACATACGAACAATTAACGGATCAGGAGAAAAACAAAGCCCAACATAAAGTTTACGAAAAACGTTTCACCTTAACTCCCAGTCTGATCGAACGCGATACCATCGTCCACATTCCCCTTCCCCAAGCCGGTCTCTATCAGATTTCACTATATACAACAGGGGCCAAACATAGTGTATCGCAAACCATGATTGCCACCCGCCTGCAATCAAATGTCCAATGTAACCAAAACCAACAGATCTATTCCGTATATGATTCGAAAAGTGGCAAGCCTATTCCAAAAGCTAAAATTCTCCTTTATAAACCGAACTATCCGGGATACACGCTATTGGATTCTTTGTTTACAAATTCCCGGGGAATGGCCTTCTCTTTCCGAAGTTTATCCAAACAAAATCTGGCTTATCAGGTAATCAATCCGGAAAATCCCAACGGCCCCATCAACCCGATCTACAGACAGTACACCTCTCCAACCGCCCAAACCCGTACCGCCTTGATCACCGACAGGAAGATTTACCGGCCAGGGCAGACGGTTTATTACAAAGGTATCAGCTGGTCAACAAGTCCGGATACGCTTTATGCCCTGGAAAACCGAAAATACAAAATCAGCTTTAAGGATGCCAACGACAAGGAAATCGCCCAACAAGAAGTAACATCCAACCGATATGGTTCCTTCACAGGAAGTTTCGTCATTCCAGCCCGCATCCTTAACGGATATTTTACCCTCTATACCGAAAAAGGTCAGACTACCATCGAGGTTGCGGATTACAAACGCCCTGAATTCGAAATCCTCTTTCAAGAACCGACAAGGAGTTATTTTGCCGGTGACGTAGTCTGTCTGAAAGGACAAGTCAAAAGCTTCTCCGGTGTAAAAATGGCCCATACCCCCATCAATTATACCATATCAGTATCATCACCTATAGTCTCTCCATACATAGCTTCCACATTCCATGGAACAACCCACAGCAATACCGAAGGCTGTTTCGAAATTACTTTTAAAGCCCAGGATATCCCGGCCACCTCTGCTTTCCGCAACTCTTACCTCTATGAAATAAAGGTAAAAGTGACGGATACCAAAGGGGAAACAGAAGAAATGAGTACAATGCTCCCCATTTATTCCGGTAAAGCCACTCCGACTTTACAACTTCCGGAACAAGTGAATAAACAACAACGCACCGCTTTTCACATTTCACTAGCGGAAATCGCAAACGACTCCAATGCCTATCCGGTAAAATATACCATACAGAAACTGGTATCTCCCCAACAGCTGCAAACCTATCCGGACATCAAAGACACTATCGTAGAAAAAACCATTCTTGAAGGTCATTTATCCGTTTTCCGGAAAGATTCTGTTTTTCCGGATTTGACCCGGCAAGCCTCCGGTATATATCTGCTCACCGTGACCAGCGGACAATCCGAAGCGAAGCAAATCTTCTACCTCTATTCTCCCCAGGATTCCCAACCGCCTTTCCCTACCTATGAGTGGGTTGTCAGAGAAAAAACCACTTGCCGGCCGGGAGAAACCGCCCGAATTCTTTTCGGTACTTCAGCCAAAGAAGCTTATGTCAGATATGATATTTATACTTCCGATAAATTAATCAAACGCTCTTACCCTATCCTTTCCAACGAAGTCATCCCGATCGATATTCCTTTCCTGGAGGAATACGGACAACAAATCTGGCTGTATATCTCCTACGTAAAAGACAAAAAATTTTTTTCTCAGGTCATTCCCATCCAAAGGGCAAAACCGGATCGTAAGTTAACCGTAGAGACCAAAGTTTTCAGAGACCATCTTATCCCAGGACAATCGGAGACCTGGAAACTTCGGGTTGTCGACGCAACAGGAAAACCGGTGACTGCCGAGTTATTGGCTATGATGTACGATGCCTCTCTCGACAAAATCGTACCGAACCATTTTTATTTCCGGCCGATTTATTTAAATCCTGGCACACCTTACGCCTGGATATGTCCATTCCGTTATAATTTCAACAACCGGATTATTTTGTCGGATCATATTTTCAGACGTCCTTCTTATCCTGTCACACCTCTTTCTTTCAGTGAATTACAGACTTATGTATCTTCACATTCCCATTATCGGTTTTCAACCAAAGCGTTGGGAAATACCTACATGACCGGTTCAGCCAAGTTGGCTGCCAGTGATTTTGCAGAAGCGGCATCAGACGAAGCCGGATCATCCGGAATGCCAACCCCCGAAATAAACTACCGGGAGAACTTCCAGGAGACCGCCTTTTTCTATCCCCAACTACAAACAGATCCGGAAGGATATGTCGATATCAGTTTTACTATACCTGACGCGACAACCCAATGGAAATTCACAGCTCTCGCCACGACACCCGCCTTACTGTTCGGGCAATTATCCGAAACGATCGTTACTTCCAAACCGCTGATGGTACGCCCGAATCTGCCCCGTTTCCTCAGAACCGGCGATCAGACGGAATTGCAAGTAACCGTCAGTAACCTGTCGGATACTATTCAGCAAGGCAAAGTAAACTTTGAATTTTTCGATCCGGCAAATCAAAAAGTTTTCATGCAGCAAAATCAGACTTTCCGGACACACCCCCAGGGCAGTCAAACGCTAACTTTCCAGTTCACTGTACCGGCAGATATCGATTTGCTGGGATTCAGAGTATCCGCTCAAAGCGGGCACTTCAGTGATGGCGAGCAACATTTGCTCCCCGTATTGCCGACAGAAACTTTAATCACTCAGACCTTACCGATCTACACGAATCAGACCGGCAAGCATACCTTTACGCTAAAACAACCCAACACCACGATCACTCCTTATCGGCTAACTTTCGAATTAACCGAGAATCCGATCTGGTATGCTGTTTTGGCTATCCCCTCCATACAACAACCTCAGAACGAAAATATCACCGACTTATCAGGTGCCTATTATGTCAACAGCATAACCCAGCGTATTATACATGCCAATCCTCATATCGCCGGAGTTATCCGCAGCTGGCATCTATCCGCAGACGACCCGACTTTATTGTCCAAACTGGAACAGAACCAAGAACTGAAATCCATTTTGCTGGAAGCTTCACCTTGGGTAATGCAAGCACAATCGGAAACAGAATGTATACAGAGTTTGGTTCAATTATTCGACCAAAACAGATTAGATTACCAACAAAAAAGTATACTCCAA
>ERZ1673696.1481-NODE-1481-length-19364-cov-4.178880_pt1 | contig 19364 bp, 18 predicted proteins | sample MGYA00580226_ERZ1673696 | MGnify/ENA primary metagenome ERZ1673696 (study PRJEB41218, sample SAMN15661743) | gut metagenome | host: Homo sapiens | place: Canada: London | collected 2015-08-20/2019-03-30 | study: EMG produced TPA metagenomics assembly of... | reverse complement strand
CTTTCCATCTGCACCCTCTACTGGAACAGGAATACCCCAATCCAAGTCGCGTGTCATCGCACGTGGCTGAAGATCCATATCCAACCAGCTCTTGCATTGGCCGTAAACATTGGTACGCCACTCCTTGTGACCTTCCAGAATCCACTTCTTCAACCAATCCTGATACTTGTTCAATGGAAGATACCAGTTCTTGGTAGGCTTCTTTACGAGACCATGACCAGGGTTGTTCTTGTTGGTAGGGTTGATGAGCTCCTCAGGAGAGAGGGTAGCACCACATTTCTCGCATTGGTCGCCATAAGCACCCTCTGCACCACAGCGAGGACAAGTACCTACGATATTACGGTCGGTAAGGAATTCGCCTGTTACCTCGTCGCAGAACTGCTCCTCTACCTTTTCTTCCAATACGCCCTTGTCATAGAGTGTGCGGAAGAAGTCTGAAGCAAACTTATTGTGAGTAGGCGAAGTGGTACGGCTGTAAATATCAAAAGAGATACCGAAGTCCTCGAAACTCTTCTTGATGAGGTTATGATAGCGGTCAACCACCTCCTGTACGGTAATTCCCTCTTTCTTGGCACGGATAGTAACAGGTACACCATGCTCATCGCTACCGCCGATGAAGACAACATCCTGCTTCTTGAGGCGGAGATAGCGAACATAGATATCGGCTGGCACGTATACACCTGCCAGGTGACCGATGTGCACACCACCGTTGGCATAAGGCAAAGCCGCAGTCACGGTAGTACGTTTAAAGTTCTTTTGTTCCATATTAGCTAATATATTTTTGTTATTTGGCTGCAAAATTACAAAAAATGTTGGAGATAAGAAAGAATTATCGTCGCTTTTTCTTACTTGTATATATAATAAGGTGTAAAAAGCTGGGTTCTTTAGTGTTTTTATAGTAAGGATAGCGTAGGGCAGGATACAAAAAAAAGGCCCTTCGCATCTCTGCAAGAGCCTCCCATCTTGTACATTGCCATCAGACTCCTCCCTGATAGGACTGTACCTAATTATTATCATTTACTTTTTCTAAGAACTTATTCGTTCTGACAACTTATGTTGTTGACCTTTTACAATCTAATTACCTTAGTATGTAGAAAACTTCCTCCTTATATATTTTTATCTATAGAGAGATTTCTTACATTACGTTCATATAGGCGATAACGGCTAACTCTGCAAGAAGAATTACGAAACCAATCTTCTTTACTGCGTCTGTAATTTAAAAAATGCAATCCATAATCTTAATGGTTTTGTTGTTAATAATTAAACTAGCGTTGTGCTAGCGTTCTTTTTACGGTTGCAAAGGTAATGCATTTTTTATCCGATATGGGATAATTTTTATTAGAATTAGTGATTTTTGTCCTTTTGCATATATCTTCTTTATGATTATAAATGTCCTCTTTCTGCCCAATCGCCTCTGTCGAGGGTTCTGTATCCCACGGCTTCTGCTATATGGTCAGGCTTAATCTGTTCACTTCCTGCCAAATCAGCAATGGTTCGTGCCACTTTCAGTATTCTGTTATAGGCTCTAGCTGACAAAGAAAGCTTCTCCATTGCCATTCGGAGCAGTTCGATACCTTGTTCGTCGGGTTCGGCAAACTGATGAATCATTCTTTCGGTCATCTGGGCGTTGCAATGGATGCCTTTATAATCTTTGAATCTTTCGGCTTGAACTTCTCTTGCCTTGATGACTCTTTCTCTGATCTTGGCACTTGGCTCACCTGGTGCTGCCTTCGATATGTCCTGGAAAGGAACGGGACTGATTTCACATTGGATGTCGATGCGGTCGAGTAACGGACCCGAAATCTTGTTCATGTATCTTTGAATCTGGCCTGGCGTGCAGACACAGCGATGTGTCGGATCACCATAATATCCGCATGGACAAGGGTTCATACTTGCCACAAACATGAATGAACATGGGTAATCTGTAGAATATTTTGCTCTGCTGATGTTGATGTGGCGGTCTTCCAATGGCTGGCGGAGTACTTCCAGAGTGGTTTTATTGAACTCCGGAAGTTCATCGCAGAACAGAACGCCATTATGGGCGAGCGATATTTCTCCCGGTTGTGGTGAAGTTCCTCCGCCTACCAGAGCCACTTGAGAGATGGTATGGTGAGGAGACCGGAACGGGCGTTGGGAAATGAGTGATACATTCTTGCCCAGTTTGCCTGCAATGGAGTGAATCTGTGTTGTTTCCAGACTCTCAGATAGCGTGAGGGGAGGAAGAATGGACGGCAAACGTTTTGCCATCATCGACTTTCCGGAACCTGGAGGACCTACCATAATCAGGTTGTGTCCGCCAGCCGCAGCCACTTCGAGCGCTCTTTTCACGTTCTCTTGACCGCGGACGTCGGCATAATCGTATTCACAATGTGTCTGGTTTTCGTAAAATTCCTTGCGGGTGTCAACGATTGTAGGAGAAGGATTGCTTCTGTCGCTCATGAATTGTATGACTTCGAAAAGCGTTTTCATGCCGTAAACCTCAAGATTATTTACGACAGCCGCTTCCCGAGCGTTCTGTTCCGGCACAATCAGTCCCTTAAAGTGCTCTGCTCTGGCTCTGATGGCTATCGGTAGGGCACCTTTGATAGGCTGGAGCGTACCGTCAAGGCTCAGCTCGCCTACCATCATGTACTCTTTCAGATGATCTTCGGGAATGTTGTTGTTGGCGCCTAGAAGTCCGATTGCAAGCGGCAAGTCGAAACTGCTGCCCTCTTTCCTAAGGTCAGCTGGAGCCAGATTGATAGTGATGTCGGCTATCGGAAATTTGAAGCCGCTATACTGGAGAGCTGCTGAAATTCGGTTACGGCTCTCTTTGACCGCCTCGTCGCCTAAGCCTGTGAGGTGGTACATGACGCCTCTGTTGAGGCTTACTTCTACGGTTACAGTAGTTACTTCTAGTCCGTTAACTGCTGCACAATATGTCTTTACTAACATATAGGCGTGCTTTTTATGGGTTCTTGACTAGCTCGAAAGTATTTATTTTAGCAGTTGGTCGAGCTTATTGTAAAGCTCTTGCTTTTTCATGCCTCGGGCGATGATTTTACCATTTTGAAGTATGATGTTGTCAGGAAGGTTTTCCAATCCCAACTTCTTCAAGGTCTTGTCTTCCAGCATTTCGCCGTTGCAGATGATAGGGCATGCGATAGAGTCGCGCTTGATGTTGTTCTTGCATTCGCTCTTGCTGGCATCCAGACAGAAAGCCATCAGCTTAAGCTTGCCGTTCGATTTTTTCTGCCGGCTCTTCAGTTCGCGCTGCATGTCCTGGCTGTCATAGTTATAGGTAGCCCAGGTGTAGATTACGGCAACCGGAGCGCTGCTCATTTCTGTACTAGAAACGAGTTTTCCGTTGATATCGTATGCTGTAAATGAAGGCAGGGTTGCACCGGTGCCTACATTCTTCATGGTTTCTGCCAACTGCTTCATCTTAGCCAACTGTCCGTTTTTAGGCTGTTCCTTCTCTACGATATTGATGAGTGAGAGCGCCTTGCGGTAATCAGGTTGTATAGAAGTGATGAAGTATTTTCTGATCAGATAGATGCTGCACACAGAATTCGGATGTTCTCTGACGAAGTCTTCAGCATGCTTTTTAGCCTCAGGTGGCGTATCTTTCAGGATGTTCTGGCGGAATTTTGTCATCAGTTCGTTATCCTCGGTTCCGCTTACCTCCATTTCCTTAAGGTGCGAAGCATCTGCCTTGATCTCTACTGATTTGCCCGATTTTGCGAAGATAGGCTGCTCAGAGAAATTAGGGAAAACAAGCATAATGGTAAAATCTTCCTTACATTCGGTTTCGAAAGTGAAACGGCCGCCTTCTACCTTGATGGTGTCAACGCCTTCGAAGCCCCCGTCAGGACTGTATACATAAAACTCGCCTTGATTCATATTGAGAAATTTGCCTTCAAACTTGAAATGCCCACTACTAACACCACATGATGTTAAGACCAGCGTAATGAATAAAATGAGGATGTAAGCAAATTTTTTCATAAGGAAAAACTTTAAGGTGCCGCGAGCGGGACTCGAACCCGCACAGCCATTACTGGCCAAGGGATTTTAAGTCCCTCGTGTCTACCAATTCCACCATTGCGGCATGGTAAACGTTAAGAGTTGAGCGGAAAACGGGACTCGGACCCGCGACCCCAACCTTGGCAAGGTTGTGCTCTACCAACTGAGCTATTTCCGCGTTATGTGGGTGCAAAGGTAATGCTATTTCTTTAAATCTCCAAACGATTTACATTTTTTAAGATAAGAAAGCGCCATTTTTTTTCGTTTGCCCTCCATTTCTGCTTAGTTTCCCACGTATATATCGGTTCCTTGGCCGCCGTAGGTTACCCGATATTGCATCAGCGGCTTGTCGCTTTTGCTCTTTCCGCCGCTTGTGATGGTTCCGTTTTCCAGGCTGTAGATGCGTTTGCATTTGTCGCAAATTACCGATTGGCGGTTGCCGGTCCATTCCAGCGGATAGTTGGTGCCGCCATATTGTTCCAGACAGTTGGGGCATTGGCGGTCCCAGGCTACAGGTCCGCTGAAGTTTGTAAGTCCCATGATGAAGCCATTCTTCCTGGCATCTTTAGGGTCGTTGCCCGCTCCCAAATAGGTATAGTTGGCATAATTCTCCTTGGCTGTAGAGAGGATGATGGTTTCCGTCTGGTTTTTCCCATCGTTTAATGTAGAATAGATATTCCAGGCTCCTTTCACCTTTTTGGCGCTAACCATCGTGTAGACGCCCGTTCCGTTGAGGGCTGTTTCCAGACTTGTGCCCGGATGGTATTGTGACTTGAAATAGAACTGGCAGGGATATTTGGTGCTGATGCTGTTTTCTGCATCGCACGAACAAAGTAAGAGCATAGCTATTACAGCCATGCTCTTCACCTTATTATATATATATACCTTATTATATATGCTATTCTTCATGCAGAAACCTTTCTGTCTTTATTTCAGAAGATTCTTCTCGGCATTCTCCATGCGCTCGAAGTGGAACTCAGAGAGGGTCTGCTCCAACAGCGCCTGAATCTTGTCGTTGCAGAGATTGCCGATGCTGCCTTCGTGAGTATGATGAATATCCTTGTTTGGCTTGAATTCGCCAGCCTCGATTTCCAGTCCTACCTTCTTGTAAGCATCGCGGAATGGCATGCCGTTGGCTGCAAGCTGGTTCACTTCTTCTACTGAGAACATAGGGTCGTAGCGAGGATCGTCAAGAATATGCTCGTTCACCTCCATCTTGTTGATGATGTAGGCAGCCATCTGCAGACAGTCTTTCAACTCGTCGAAGGCAGGGAGGAACACTTCCTTGATAATCTGGAGATCGCGGAAATAGCCTACTGGCAGGTTGTTCATGATGAGCATTACCTGCTGTGGAAGGCTCTGGAGCTTGTTGCTCTTGGCGCGAATCAACTCGAATACGTCTGGATTCTTCTTGTGTGGCATGATGCTCGAACCGGTGGTGCACTCCTTAGGCAATTTCACGAAACCGAAGTTCTGACAGTTGAACATACAGGCGTCGAAAGCCATCTTTGCCAAAGTTCCTGCCACGGTAGCCATGGCGAAAGCCACGTTGCGCTCCATCTTTCCTCTGCCCATTTGTGCATAAACCACATTATAGTCCATGCTGTCGAAACCGAGAAGTTCGGTGGTCATGGTGCGGTTCAATGGGAATGAACTTCCATAGCCGGCAGCGCTACCCAATGGGTTGCGGTTGGTCATGCGGTAAGCAGCCTGAAGGAAGAGCATGTCATCGGCAAGTCCTTCAGCATAAGCGCCAAACCAGAGACCGAATGATGAAGGCATAGCCACCTGCAGATGGGTGTAGCCCGGCATCAGCACGTCCTTATACTGGTTGCTCTTCTGAATCAGCTCGTCGAAGAGAATCTTCACGGCGTCCACAATCTCCTTCAATTCATGACGGGTGAAGAGTTTGAGGTCTACGAGAACCTGGTCGTTGCGTGATCTACCCGAATGAATCTTTTTGCCCATGTCGCCCAGTTTCTGGGTGAGCATCAGTTCTACCTGGGAATGAACGTCTTCCACGCCGTCTTCTATTACGAATTCGCCCTTGTCGGCGATGGCGTAGATGTTTTTCAGTTCGGCAAGGAGCTGGGTGAGTTCATCTTTCTCCAGGAGTCCGATGCTTTCGAGCATGGTGATGTGTGCCATACTGCCCAGCACGTCATACTTGGCGAGATAGAGGTCGAGTTCGCGGTCTCTTCCTACGGTGAATCTTTCAATTTCCTTGTTTACTTCGAAGTTCTTTTCCCAAAGTTTATGTGCCATAATTTCTTTATTTATTAATCCTGGTAAGGAATCATCGCAAGCGCATCAGCAATTTTTTCGATGCCTTCCTGCAATGGCTTCTTCACCATACCCTTGATAAACATGTTAAGTTCTGCCTTGATGGTGAGTTTCATTTTGCATGAGAACTCGCCTGTAGGGAGCAGCTGAATCCAGAAGTTGAAAGGAACAGGGCTGTTTTCTGTTTCAAACTTGATGGTTTTAGGCTCCTCGCGGTCGATGATGCGCATCTTGATTTCACCCACCATAGGTGCTGTGATAGAGATGCTGTCGCTATCAAACTTGAGGTCCTTCAGCTTTTCCATTTCCTTTCTCTTGTCCTCAGGAATCTGGTCTTTCACCTGCTCGAATCGGTCTTTGAGCATCTGCAGGTTGTTCAGATCGCTCAATGTACGGTAAACAGATTCCTGTTTGTGAGGAATCTGTTTGATATTACTTTCGAATGTACTTGTACTCATTATTGATGGGTCAGCTTGATTACTTCTTCCAGTTAGCTGGGTCCTTGCGCCACTCGTGGAGCAGCTCTACGTCTTCCTGTTTGATATAGCCAGTCTCCAGAGCCTCTGCCACTACGTGCTCATAGTCGGTCAAAGTAACCAGCTTTACGTTAGCATCAGCAAAAGCCTTCTCGGCGATAGGGAAACCATAGGTATAGCTAGCTACCATGCCCACAATCTCGTTGCCGTTCTTGCGGAGAGCTTCTACTGCCTTGAGAGAGCTGCCGCCGGTAGAAATCAAGTCTTCTACTACCACAACCTTAGCCTTAGGGTCGAGCTGACCTTCGATGAGGTTCTGCATACCGTGATCCTTTGGTTTAGAACGAACGTATACGAAAGGCATGTTCAGTTCGTCAGCAACCAAAGCACCCTGCGCGATGGCACCAGTAGCTACTCCGGCTACAGCATCAGCCTCAGGGAACTGCTCCAGGATAGCGTGAACGAGCTCAAGCTTTACATAATTGCGGAGTTCTGGGAATGAGAGAGTCTTGCGGTTATCGCAATAGAATGGTGACTTCCAGCCAGAAGCCCATGTGAATGGATCATTAGGCTGCAACTTGATTGCCTTTACTTTCAATAACTTAGATGCGAATTCTTTCTTCAGTTTGTCCATAATCTTTAAAGGATTAAATTATTATTAATTATTTTGCAAAGGTACAATGATTTTTGCACACGGCGGCTATATTTAGGGTTAAAATGTTTTAACTCTCGGCAAAAAGGGCCTTTAGTCGTGTGCGAAACCTACAGTCAGCACGCTTATCTTCATCTTTCCGGCTGCTTTTATCAGGGTTTCCGCACAGGAGATGATGGTGGATCCGGTGGTGCATACGTCGTCGATGATGAGGATATGTTTGCCCTCAAGTTGCGTGATGAGGTGCTCGCCCTGCCCGTCATGATAGGTTGCTGCGGCTTCAAAAACCTGGCTCACGTTTTCCTGTCTTTCCTGCCGGTTCTTGTGGGTTTGGCTTTCGCTAAACTTTTTCCTTCTTACGGCATCCTTGATGATGGTCAGATGGGTGAGTTGCTGGATACCTTTGGCGATGAGAAGACTCTGGTTATAGCCGCGTTCTTTTTCTCGTTTTCGGGTGAGCGGGATGGGGATGATGGCGTCTATTCCGTCGAAGAACTGAATGCCTAACCCCTTCTTTGCCAGCATTCTGCCCAGATAGATTCCCATTTCAGGATGATGCATGTATTTCAGCTGGTAGACGGCTCTAGCCGATGTGGCATGGCTGATGTGATGGAAGAGAGCGCAGCAGCGTTCGATGGGAATCAGGTGCCAGAAGAGTTTTGCCATCTCGTTGTCGTAGGGCTGTTTCCAGGTATCGGTTCTCGGCATGCGGAACAGACATTTTATGCATATCATCTCCTCCCCGCCAGCGAGCACATTTCCGCAGATGGCGCAGGTTCGGGGGAAGAATAAATCTAATATGTCTCTTAACAGGCTGGTACGCATGGCTTTACTCTTAATTTTGAGGTTTGGATATTGAACTTGATGCTTTGCTTTAGAATTCCTCTTCGAAATCGATGTCTCCCAGATCTTCTTCCTTCATCCGGTCGATGCATTTGTGGATAACCTCCATGCTGTATCCTCTTCCCAGGGCAAAGCGGATGAGTTTCATCGAGCGTTCATAGTCGTTCTTTGCCTTGATGGTTTTATATTTGTTTTTCATCAGGGGCAGGAGGGTTTCCATATACAGGTCGTCTTCAATCTCTTCGAAGATAGGGTCGGAGATGTCCTTCGGAATATGTTTCATCCACAGCGCCTGTTCCACCTTCCGGCGTCCCCACTTGTTGTATTTTATCTTGTCGTTGATAAAGAAGCGTGCGAAACGTTCGTCGTCGATGAATTTCTTCTCGGTCAGGAATTCCATGTTTCTGGCGATGGCATCTTCGGGCAGTTCCCACTTCTTCATCTTGTCGATCATCTCTTGCGAGCAATGTTCGGCTTGGGTGCAGAGGGTGGTGAGCTTCAGGAGCGCCTGCTGCTCGGTCATCGGCTTTTTATACTTTGAACTTTGAGATTTGAACATGATAATTTTACTTTGAACTTTGAGATTTGAACATTGAACTTTATGATTTGCCGGCTCGCATCATTCTCTGCTTTCCGAAGGCATCTTCCTTTGTATCAATAGCTTTAAAACCCAATCCTTCCAGCATTTCCCTTGTTTCTTTTTCGTAGATAGGATTGATTTCGAAGTATAATGCACCTCCGGATTTGAGGGCGGAAGAGGCATATTCGGCGATGGCCCTATAGAACTTCAGAGGCTCTTCATCGGGCACGAAGAGGGCGATTCCGGGTTCGTGTTCCAACACATTCTTCTCCATATCCGCTTTCTCCTTTTCGCAGATATACGGGGGATTGCTCACGATGATGTTCCATCTTCCGGTATCCGATGTTTCCGCCAATTTCAGGGCATCCTGATATTCTATTTTTACGTTACCGGCATCCAGAAGCGCAATATTTCCCTGTGCTATCTTCAAGGCATTTTCCGAAATATCCCAACCCGTAACCTCCGAGCCGCCGATGTCCAGTCCCAGCGTAATGGCGATGCAGCCCGAACCCGTACAGATGTCCAGGATGCGGATGGTATTTTCTTCCTTCTCTCCTTCCGTAATCCCTTTGTTTTCAGTAGCATCTTTTTTTATCCACTCGCAGAGTTCCGCCGTTTCGGGTCTCGGAATCAGCACGCCCGGCTCTACATGGAAGGTTCTTCCTGCAAAGTCAGCTTCGCCCAGAACATACTGTACAGGTTCGCCTTTTTGCAATCTTCTGATAATTTCTTCCAGTTTTCTTTCTTCATCTGCAGATAATTCATTAACTTTGCCGCAGATTATGTCGGTCAGCGTCATTCCGTACTTCACATCGAGCACGGTGCGGACGATAGCCTGTGCTTCGCCCGCCTCATATAGAGGGGTAATGGATTGCCAAAGTTGTTGATACGTTTTCATCTCTAAATCGTATATTATGATTTGAGAGCAAAGGTACGACATTTTATCGAAAAGTAAGTAAAAAACGAAGAAAAGTTTTAGATATGGAACAAAATAATGTTTCTTTTCAGAATGTGAAGACGGGCGAACCGTTGTCGCAAAAGGAAATAGACGAAATGTTTATGCGCCGCTGTCTGCAGCTGGCGAAAAACGGAAGAGAGAATGCCAAACCCAATCCGATGGTGGGAGCCGTTATCGTGAGTGGGGATGGTAGAATCATCGGCGAAGGCTATCATGTAAGATGCGGAGAAGGGCATGCTGAAGTCAACGCCTTTGCATCTGTTAAGCCCGAGGATGAGCATCTATTAAGCCAAGCTACCATCTATGTGAGTCTCGAACCCTGCTCTCATTATGGCAAGACGCCGCCTTGCGCCGATTTGATAGTAAGAAAAGGAGTAAAGCGATGCGTTTGCGGCTGCGTAGATCCCTTTGCCAAGGTTCAGGGCCGCGGTATCCGCAAGATTCGCGAGGCAGGCATTGAAGTAACTGTAGGCGTTCTGGAGGCGGAATGTCTCGAACTCAACAAGCGCTTCATCACCTTTAACACCCATCAGCGTCCTTACATCATCCTGAAATGGGCGCAGACCGCGAATGGCTTTCTTGACAACGGGGGTAGGGGTATGGCTATTTCCTCGCCTTTCACCAAGATGCTCTCCCACAAGTTGCGTGCTGAGAACGATGCCATCCTCATAGGCCGCGTAACCGATGAGCGCGACCACAGTCAGCTCAACGTTAGAGATTGGAGCGGCAAGGACCCGATGCGCCTGGTCATCGACCGCCATCATCCTTGTTTCGAAGGTCTGGATTTCTCACGGGGCAAGACGGAAGTGTTGCAGCAAATCATGCAGTACTTATATAATAATAAGGTGCAGTCGCTGATAGTAGAGGGAGGCGCCATCACCCATCAGGCATTCCTCGATGCTGGACTTTGGGATGAAATCAGGGTAGAAACGTTGTTGTCCACATCTGTGGAAAACTCCGTAACTTCTGGAACGCCAGCGCCTATGCTTCCTCATAACGTCCGGTTAATCAGCCATGAGGCGTATGATGGAAATGTTATCAACACCTACGAGCGGATGTAATCTTCTCATAGATTTGCTTTTCCCTTCGGCCAGCGATTTTCAATTCACAGATGACACAGATTTAGTGGCGTATGCCCAATTCAACATTTAACATTCAACATTTAACATTCAACACTTAACATTCAAAAAATGAGTAACAGATTTACATCGCGTCTGAGCGATGATGACGATTTCAAGCGAGACGAACTGATACGTAAGATAGAGCATTCGGTAGAGCAGATGACGCTCTCAGAACTGGAAGCTCTGTCCTACGATATGTTTACCAAGGGTTATATGGAGGATTATTAGATTCCTGTTTTAACACAAATAGCTTCGAAGACTGATGCAAGTACTTACGAAAGCCGATAAATAATGAGGTTTCTGTCCAACAATTAGACGCCGGTGTCTAATTGTTGGACAGTTTGTTTAATGAGGCTTTTTATCTAAGGAATTGATTATCAGGAGAAATGCTGTTTTGGCACGGCTCTTGTCCTTATCATGCCAAAATGAAGAAGATTATGAAAAGAACAGGAATATTAATAGGATGGCTGGTCTGGACGGCTGGCGCCTCGGCACAGAGCTGGAGCCTTGACGACTGTATGAAATACGCCGTGGAGCACGCTACGGAGGTGAAGCGGGAGGTGGTGAATGCCCGCCAGCGCTAGCAGGATTACCAGCATGCTGTGGCAGGATTCCTGCCTACCGTTACGGGCGGCGTGCAGGGACAGTATGCCTGGGGACGAAACATCGACCCGGAAACCAATACTTATAATAATGTAACGACATTCAACAACTACTATCAGCTTTATGCCGAACTGAATGTCTTCGACGGTTTCGCCACCATCAACGCCTTGAAGCAGGCTAAATTGAGCTGGGATTATTCAGCCACGGCGATGCAGAAGATTCAGGACGACCGAGCCATCGACGTGATGCAGAAATATGTGGATGCTGCCTATGCTGAGGCTAGCATTCAGATAGCAAGCGAGAAACTGAACGAAAGCAAGCGGATGCTGGCGAAGATGAAGCGTCTGTATGAACTGGGCGAGAAGGGACGCCCGGATGTGGTGCAGATGGAATCGCAGGTGGCAGAAGATGAATACAATCTTACGCATCAGGAGAATGTGGCAAAACAGAGTCTGCTCGCCTTGAAATCCGCGATGAATTTTCCGGTGGATGAAGAGCTGAAAATTCTGATTAAAGAGGAGCAGAATTTGAAGTTAACGTCTGATAATAAAGAGGTTTCTGAATCTGGAGTAAACTACGAAACCGTTTACCAGGCCTTCCAGCATATTTCTCCCGATTTGAAGTCGGCAGAATACGAAGTAGAGCGGGCACGGTATGATTACAAGATTGCAAAAGGCAGATTGCTGCCATCACTCTCTCTCGGTGGTGGCATTTCTACCAACTATTATAAGAATCTCTCTCAGAAAGGGCAATACGATGGGTTTGCCTCGCAGTTTCACAACAACCAGGGCGAATACCTCGCATTGACCCTTTCCATACCTATTTATAATAGCGACCGATGGCACAGCGTGAAGAAGGCACGCAACGACTGGCAACTGGCACAGGTGAACCTGGAGGAAACCCGTCGCAAGCTTCACGACCAGATAGCCCAGGCGGTAATGGATGCAGAGGGTTACGCCAAGGAGTTGCATCAGATGCAGAAGAAGGTGGCCTCAGATTCGCTCGCCTATCACATGTCGAGCCGGAAGTTTGAAGAAGGAATGCTTTCCACCTTCGATCTTCATACCGCAGCCCAGACGCTTCTGGAAAGCAGAATCAAGGAACTCCAGATGCAGATGTTGCTCATCATCAAACAGAGGTTAGTAGGTTATTATCAGGGAGAAAATTTAATAAGATAAATTATGGATATAAAGATAGAAAAGAAAAAATATCTCGTGCCTCGCAAGTATTGGGCATGGATTGGCGGAGGAGCGGTTTTGATCGCAGTCCTCATTTGGTTGGGATTGGGCAATTTCTCTTCCACCCTGAAGGTGGATAGGAAGGGATTGAGCATCGGAACCGTGGAGAAGGCGCAGTTCAACGATTATGTTTCGGTGGATGGACAGGTGGTTCCTATCTCCGTGGTGCAGATCAGTTCAGAGGAAGGCGGTATTGTTCTGGAGAAAGTGGTGGATGAAGGTGCCCACGTAAACAAGGGTGATGTGATCGTGAAACTGAGCAATTCGAATCTCGACCTGGAGATTCTGAATGCCGAAAGCGAACTTGCCGAAAAGCAGGACATGCTTCGCAACACCCAGATTTCGATGGAGCAGGACCGCCTGAACAATAGCAACGAGGAACTGTCGCTTTCGCAGGATGTTATTACCAAGCGCCGTTCCTATCAGCATCAGGCAGCGTTGCACAAGGAAGAACTCAATTCGCGCGAGGAGTATCTCAAGGCAAAGGAAGATTACGACCTTGCCGTCAAGAAGCATGCGCTCATTAGCAAGCGATTGAAGAAGGATGCACAGCTCCGCCGTTCGCAGATGGATCAGATGGGCGATAATCTGGAAGCCATGCAGAAGAATGTGCAGCTGGTTCGCCAGCGCAAGGAGAAACTGAATATCCGCAGCACCATTTCGGGTGAGATTGGTTTGCTCGATGTGGAACTGGGACAGAGCATTCAGGCTGGACAGAAGATTGGAGTCATCAACGACCTCAGCGATTTCAAGGTGCAGGCGCAGGTAGATGAGCATTACATCGACCGGGTAAAACCGGGACTTACTGCTACCTTCGACCAGAATGGTAAGCATTATCTCCTGCAGGTCCGCAAGGTTTATCCCGAGGTAAGAGATGGCAGGTTCCGCATCGACTTCATCTTCAAGGGTGTTCGCCCTGGCAACATCCGAACCGGTCAGACTTATTATGTAGATTTGCAGCTCGGTCAGTCGAAGCAGGCAATAATTATCCCTAAAGGCACGTTTTATAGTGTAACGGGCGGTCAATGGATTTTTGTTTTAGACAAGAGTGGCAAGAAGGCTTATCGCCGAAAGATCACCATCGGTCGCCAGAATCCTCAGTATTATGAGGTGATTGAAGGCTTGGAGCCAGGTGAGCAGGTTATCGTTAGCGGCTATGAAGCCTATAAGGACAATGATGTATTAGTTTTTAATTAGTAGTGATTAGTTAGTAATGATTAACTAGTAGTGATTAGTGATAAATTGGGCTAACGCCCTTGAAACAGGATATTGATATGAATCATATTATTAACGCATTCAAGAATCTGCCTCGAAGAGGCCAGCACAATTTCGTGAAGATATTGTGTCTCTCGCTCGGATTGGCAATCAGTTCGGTAATTATTGCCGAGATTTATTTCGAGCAGACTTACGATACGTACTTTCCAGGATGGGAAAGGACGTATCTGATTTCGGAAGTGGGTACTAACCATGGCGAAACCATGGAGTTTACCAATACTTCAGGAGCCACCGCCCAAGGTGTAAAGCAATATGCGCCTATGGTGGAAGCTGCTACCAGTACTCTCTATTTTTATGATGATGCCCAATGCAAGATGGAAGACCAGAACATCATTTCTGCCAATATTAGGATGGCAGACAGTTGTTTCTTTGATGTCTTTCCACAGAAGATATTGATAGGCAAGGCTAAACAGATTTTATCCCAACCTTTGTCCTGTCTCATCGATTCAGAAACGGCAGCAAAGATTGGTGGTAATGTTGTAGGTAAGCATTTCACGCTTTCTAATTATCCGGGAACCACTTTTACCATCTATGGTGTTTTCGAAACGTTTCCCTGGGGTTCTTCCTTTCATGGTACGCAGATGATTCTGTCGAGGTGTAGTGTGCCATACGTATATTCCTACGATGGCAGAGGCCAATGGGTGGGAAATGATTCCTATAGGTCCTACATCCGGTTGGCAAAGGGGCATGAGGCAAAAGAACTCAAGCCTTACGTGAATAAGATGAGAGAGGATCATTTCCCTTTGAAGGAGATGAAGAATATGGGAATAGAACTGAACTATGATTTCACGGTATTGAGCGATGTTTACACCCAAAATCCTTATATCAAGAAGATGGGATGGATTATGGGAATTATCGCTTTTGTCCTCCTCTTCACTTCTGTGATGAACTATCTGCTTATCATCGTGGGAAATCTCGTGGGTCGTTCTCGCGAAATGGCTGTCCGTAAGTGCTATGGTGCCGAATCGAAGAACATTCATGCCATCATTTTCTCTGAGGCTTTGGTGCATGTGGGGCTGTCGGTTGTTCTTGCGGCAGGTCTTGTATTTCTTTGCAAGGGAACCATCGAAAACTTCCTCTCTGCTCCGGTAAGCACGTTGGTGCTTAATCGTGGCAGTTGGATATTGGTAGCTATCTGTATTCTGGTACTACTGGTTGGCGGCTTGCTGCCAGGTTGGCTTTACAACAGGATTCCTGTAGCCATCGCTTTCCGTGGTTATAATGAGAATCGCAACCGATGGAAACTTGGTTTGCTGGGCATCCAGTTCGTTATCTCTGGTTTGCTGTTCAGTTTGCTTTACATCGTGAATGGTCAATACCAGCTGATGTTGGGACTCAATCCTGGGTATGATTACGATCATGTAGCGATTGTTTCGATAGATGCCAGCAATAGAGACCAGCGCAACCAATGTCTGGCAGAAATCAGACGGATGCCGAATGTCAAGGATTGCAGTTCGACTTTTAATGTTCCGCTCGATGGGTATGATCGTAGTGGAAATATGGTTGGAGTACCTGGCGACGAGAAGAATACCTTTAATATCATGGAGATGTCGGGAGTGGATGACAATTTCTTCAAGATGATGAATATTCCTATCGTTCAGGGTTCTTTCTTTACGGAAAGAAATGACAGTTGCCGACAGGTTATTATTGATGAACGAGGTGCTGAGAAACTCATCAAAACGTGGCATTGGAAGGATGGCGTAGTTGGCAAGCAAATTACCTGTACAGGACATGATGATGGGAAAGGACATAATAGTATCTTTACCATTTGTGGCGTGAGCAAGAATATCCGTTGGGGTGCTGTGGAAACCGGGGGTGATGGAATGAATGAATTTCCTGACTTGTATTTCTATTCAGCCAAGACGGCTTACTACATGTTGGTTAAGTTTAAAGAACTAAGGGATGAATCGTTGTCAGAGTTGCAATCGAAGGTGCAGGCGATGTATCCGAACAATAAGGTCATCGTGAAGAGTTATGCTTCAGAATTGGCTAACCAGTACGCTTCCCAGCTCAATTTCCGCAACGGAATCCTGGTTGCCGGCATTGTGACGATGATTATCGCCCTCTTCGGATTGGTGGGTTATACGAGTGATGAGGTGAACCGCCGTCGCAAGGAGATTGCAATCAGAAAGGTGAATGGGGCGAAGGTGAAGGATATTCTTCGCATTTTCCTGAAGGACATCATGAAGATTGCCTTGCCTTGCATCATCGTGGGCGACTTGGGGGCTTGGCTGATTGCCAGACAATGGCTCATGTCGTTCAGCGAGAAGATTACGATGACGCCTTTGCTGTTTATCGGCGTTACCATCATCTTGCTCGTCATCATCGGGCTTTCCGTCGTCATCAACTGCTACAAGGTGGCGAATAGTAATCCTGTGAAATATCTCAAGGATGAATAAGTCTCCCACAGATTTTCACAGATGACACAGATTTAAGGGCGTATACCCTAATTTAACATTCAACATTTAACACTTAACATTGAACAAAATGATAAAAGTAGAGAATCTTTGCAAGTCATTCCGCACAGAAGATGTGGAGACGATTGCTTTAAATAACGTATCTTTCACAGTAGAAGACGGCGAGTTTGTCGCCATTATGGGACCATCAGGTTGTGGCAAATCCACCTTGCTCAACATTCTCGGTTTGCTCGACAACCCAACTTCGGGAAAATATTTCCTGGGTAATCACGAGGTGGCAAACTTGAAGGAAAAGGAGCGCACGGATGTGAGAAAGGGAGAAATCGGATTTGTGTTCCAGAGCTTCAATCTGATAGATGAATTGAATGTAGAGGAGAACATCGAGCTTCCTCTTACCTACCTCAACATTCCGAAGGCAGAGCGCAAGGCAAAGGTACAGGCGATTATGAAGCGAATGGCCATCAGTCATCGTGCCAAGCACTTCCCTCACCAGCTTTCTGGTGGTCAGCAGCAGCGAGTAGCCATCGCCCGTGCCGTGGTCTTCGGTCCCAAGCTCATCCTTGCCGATGAGCCTACGGGTAACCTTGATTCCAAGAATGGAGCCGAGGTAATGCATCTGCTTACTGAGCTGAACCACGAGGGCACCACCATCGTCATGGTAACGCATAATGAGCATGATGCCAAGATAGCCCATCGCACCATTCGCCTGTTTGATGGACAGATTGTGGAGGCAGAGGGCAATCAGCTTTAGTGCTTCTGTCACTTCTGAGGGGCATCCGATGCTTTGTTAGAAGAGAAAAGTCATAAATCGCTTGGTGTTAGCCTCTTTCTGCTTCAGCTCTTCTTCCATTCTCTGTATTGCCATCTTGAAGAAGAAGCGGATGAGGTGCTCGTCGGTTGCTTCCGTACGAATCATACGGAGGACAGAAATGTATTCCTGTCGGGCTTCGGATGGGATGATGAGGAGAGGATGATTCAATCTTAAGAGAATGTAGTTGCTGATGAGTCGTCCTGTTCTTCCATTCCCATCACGGAACGGATGGAGATATTCGTAGAAGCCATGGAAGCGGGCGGCAAGAATCATGGGATGAACGGCTGCTGAAACGATGGCTTTTTCGGTAGATTCCAACAGTTTGGGAATTCTGGCGATGAGTTCTTCGTGGTCGCCAAATACCGTGTCGCCTGCAGCCATGTCCGTGGTGGTGTATTCGCCCGGAATGGCTTCTGGAGAACGGTAGGAAAGCGTGTGGCTGGTAACTCGTCTGTTGATTTCTTTCAGAAGATTCTCGTCGAGTGGATGTTGCGTGTTTTGCATCATGTACTCAAAGGCTTCGAAGTGGTCAAGCATTTCGAAAGCCTCGAAAAGAGTCTTTCCGGCAGGAATCATCCCTAATCCTTTCTCCTTCAGTTCCCGGGTATCATCTACGGAGAATGAGTTGCCTTCAATGGCGCACGAATGGGTAGAGAAGAGTACTTCATTATATTTGATGTACTCTTCTCTATCCATTTTATTGATGATAAGGGTTTGATATTTTCCTCTCAAATCCTCGTATTCCTTGATTTCCTTTTCGAATGCCATAATCTTCTGTATTTGTGGGGACAAAGATACGATTTTTATGGATAAACACCAAACTTTTCTTTCAAAAAATGTGCTTATGTTATGGGATGATGATGCGGAAGGTGGTGATTCTCTGTGCCTTGTCCTGATGGAGCGAGAGGCTGCCGCCGCTTACTCGCATGATCTGGCGGGAGAGGGAGAGACCGATTCCGCTTCCTTCCGGCTTCGTGGTGAAGAACGGGATGAAAATGTGGGAGGCTACATCTTCGGGGATGAGACCGGCGTTGTTGCTCACGTCGATGATGATGGATTCCTGGACGTTGGCGTAGGCATGGAGATGGATAAATGCCTTCTTGCTTGCCGCGGATTGCAAATCCGCGGAGCGGCATTCCTGCTTGTCTTCTCTTTCCTTTTCCCTGAAAGCTTCTACGGCATTCTTCAGAAGATTCGTTACCACGTGAGAGAGGAGGCTCTCATCGGCGTAAACCAGCAAATCCTTGGGAGAAACTTCTATCTCTACTTCGTGGTTGCAGAGCAACGCCATTCTTTCCAGGAATGGCTCCACGTAGAAAAGAGCAGACTGAGGCTGGGGAACATGGGTAAAACGGCGATAGTTGTTGACGAAAGCCAACAGTTCGGTTCCTGTTTTGTGGATGGTTTCCAAGCCTTGCTTCAAGTCTTTATCCTCTGTAACCCGGGTAAGCAGAGTCTCGCTCAACGAAGTAACCGGCGTGATGGTATTCATGATTTCATGGGTCAGCACACGAATCAGCTTGATCCAAGAATCCACCTCCTGATTGCTCAGCTCGTGGCTCACGTCGCTCAGGGCGATGATGCGCACGTGCTTGTCTTTCAGCATGGCTTGCGTCTCATGCTTTGCCAGGTGTTCATCCTTCAGTTTCCCTTTTACCTGGTTCATGTGGGTAAGCACATCCGTATTGAGCAACCGGAGGGCTGCCTGATTGTGCTGCAGGATGTTGTCGTGGCCATCCACCACCAGGATGCCCGTATCCACCGCATTCAGAATCTGCTCGTAATATTTCTCCCGATCCATCTGCTCCTCTCTCGTATGTTGCAGGAAAAGCTTGATGCGGTTGAGGGACTGGTGTAGAATTTTATCCTCCTTAAACCTCTTCTCCGTAGGAAAACTGAAGGAGAAATCCCCATTATCTATCGCATCAAAAAGGAAGGTTACCTTCTTGATGTTCCGGCGATAGTGGCGGTAGAGCCAGATGTTGACTGCTACTAAAACTACCAAAATCACCAATAAAACGATGATTGTTAACTGATTATTCATCTGATAACTAAAAATCCGTGTAATCTGTGTAATCCGTGCCTAAATTCATAACCCGTATCGC
>ERZ1673696.1474-NODE-1474-length-19442-cov-7.058905_pt1 | contig 19442 bp, 19 predicted proteins | sample MGYA00580226_ERZ1673696 | MGnify/ENA primary metagenome ERZ1673696 (study PRJEB41218, sample SAMN15661743) | gut metagenome | host: Homo sapiens | place: Canada: London | collected 2015-08-20/2019-03-30 | study: EMG produced TPA metagenomics assembly of... | reverse complement strand
TGTTGCACGATGCTCTGCACCTCGGGCAGGGCGGCGGCGTCCGGCGGCAGTGTGACGCCCAGCAGAGCGCCGTTTTGGTCGATGCGCTTCAGGCTCAGATAATCGATGCCGACGCAGACGATAAGACAGGCGAGCATAATGATGGAAAATGCCATAAGAACGCCTCCACTCAATAAGTCTATGGCCCTAGGATACACGGAACGCGGCAAAAAGTCAAAACGCCGCCACGAATTGCATTCTGTGGCGCAGAATGATACAATAGACCCGGCAGACTATCGCCGCCGGGCGTTTTTCCGGCAGAACAAAGAAAGAAGGCTTTTTTGATATGAGCATGAATACCGTTCCTGAGCGTCTGGCCGCCCTGCGCGCGGCCATGAAGGCAAATGGTGTGGACGTCTACCTCATTCCGGTGGGCGACCCGCACGCCAGCGAGTATATGCCGGACCACTACACCGCCCTGACCTACTTCTCCGGTTTCCACGGCGAGAACTCCAACTTCGTCGTGACCATGACCGAGAGCGCCGTCTGGGCGGATGGCCGCTACTTTGTGCAGGCCGAGAAGGAAATTGCAGGTACTGAGATCCAGCTGATGCGGATGGGTGAGCCGGATGTGCCCACCGCCGAGCAGTACTGCGCCAAAGTCCTGCCCGAGGGCGGCAAGCTGGGCCTCTGCGGCCTGACGGCCTCCTGCGGTCTGGTGCGCAGCCTGCAAAAAGAGCTGGACGCCAAAAAGGGCACCATCAAGCTGCTGAACCTCGAGGACGAGCTGTGGACTGAGGGCCGTCCCGCCCTGCCTGCTACCCCGGCGTGGATCCTGCCGAAGGAATATGCAGGCTTCTCCCCTGCCGAAAAGCTGGGCCAGCTGCGTGCGAAGCTCTCTGAGCTGGGCTGCACCGCACAGCTGGTGGGCAAGCTGGACAACCTTGCATGGCTGCTCAACCTCCGCGCCATGGACATCCAGTGCACCCCCTATGCTATGGCCTACTGCTACGTCACCCCGGACAAGGCGACCCTCTTCATCAACACCGCCCGCGTCAGCGCGGAGGCAGCGGCTGAGCTGAAGGAGAACGGCGTCGAGCTGGCAGAGTACGACGATGTGCTCTCCTTCCTCGCCGCCCAGACCGAGGCCCAGACCGTACTGGCCGACCCCGCCTCCGTCAACTATGCTGTCTATCAGACGCTGGAGGCCAACCCGGCCCTTACCGTCAAGGATGAGGCCGACCCCCTGCTGCCCATGAAGGGCGTCAAGAACGAAGTCGAGCTGGCCCACACCCGCGAGGCCCACCTCCGGGACGGCGTGGCCATGGTGCGCTTCCAGATCGAGCTGGAGAACCGTCTGGCTGCCGGCGAGGAGCTGACCGAGCTGACCATCGACGAGCTCCTCCACAAGTACCGCAGTGCACAGGACAAGTTCCTGACCGAGAGCTTCGGCACCATCGCCGCCTACGGCCCGAACGCCGCCATGATGCACTACCACGCCACCGAGGAAGATCACGCAAAGCTGGAGAAGAAGGGCTTCCTGCTGGTGGACAGCGGCGCGACCTACATGGACGGCACCACCGACATCACCCGCACCTACCCGCTGGGCGAGCTGACCGAGGACGAGCGGCTGTTCTATACTTGGACGCTGCAGTGCCACATCGACATCGCCAAGGCCGTCTGGCTGGATTACTGCGACTGCCATATGCTGGACACCATCGCCCGCGAGCCGCTGTGGCGTCACCTCATCAACTACCGCTGCGGCACCGGCCACAGCGTCAGCCATGTGGGCAACGTCCACGAAGGCCCCCACGCCCTGAATGGCCGCAACACCACCGTCTTCAAGCCCGGTATGATCGTCACCGATGAGCCGGGCGTCTACGAGGGCGGCGTCGTGGGCATCCGCATCGAGAACGAGCTGGAGTGCTATCACAAGGCCTCCAACCAGTACGGCGAGTTCCTCGCCTTCCGTCCGGTGACGTTCGTGCCCATCGCCACCTCCCCCATCGTCCCCGGCGTGCTGAGCCGCGACGAGCTGGATTGGCTGAATGCCTACCACCGCGAGGTCTTCGAGAAGCTGGCTCCCCGCCTGACCGAGGATGAGCGCGACTGGCTGGCCAAGAAGTGCGCCGCCATCGGGGCATAAATAACAAAAAAGCGGGAGGCCCGCAGGGGCGCTCCCGTTTTTGTTTCTCGTCAGGACCTCTGCTCCAGCTCGGCCTTGTGCTCTTTCCAGTAGGCTTTGGCCTCGTCGATGACCTTTTTGAAGGGGCCGGAGGGATAGGTGCTCTCGGCGATGTCGATGAGGAACTTGTAGAGCTGGGGACGCACCTCCTCGTACATCCCGAGGCGGGTGTAGAGGTCCTTGTAGTAGCGGAACACCTGAATTTTGTTCTGCACGAGGGTGGCAGGCTTGATCTGGGTGTGGCAGATGCTCTGGGGGTTCTGGACGTAGTAGTAGCCGGGCTGCGGGATGGACGCAAAGACCTCGGCATACTGGATATACTGCATATTGAACACGAGGTCTTCGGCCCAGCGCATCTCGCTGGTAAAGCGGATGTCGTGGGCCGCGAGAAGGTCGCGGCGGTAGAGCTTGTTCCAGAGCACGCCGTAAAAATACGAAGCGGGCTTGTCCATCAGGCGGAGGGCGAAGGTGTCCTTGTCGTAGATGCCTGCGGGCAGGAAGCTGTATTCCCTCGTTTCCGGCGGGCGGGCAACGTGCATGACGCCGAGGTCGTCCTGAATCTTTTCCAGCACCTGCTCGGGCTTGGATGCCCCGGCGGGGATGACCATGGTGTAGGGCGAGATGACGAGGTCGGCGCCCGACTGCTCCGCCGCCTCCACCAGCCGGGCCGTGTAGTTCGGGGCGATGTAGTCATCGCTGTCCACGAACTGGACGTACTTACCGCTGGCCAGCTTGAGGCCGAGGTTGCGGGTGTCGGACACGCCGGAATTGGCCTTGTCCACCAGCAGGATGCGGCTGTCCTTTTTGCGGAACTCCTCGCAGACGGGCAGGCTCTGGTCCTTGGAGCCGTCGTTGATGACGATGATCTCGAGATCCTCATACTGCTGGGCACAGATGCTGCCAAGACAGCGGTTCAGATGGCTCTGGGCATTGTACACCGGCAGGATGATGCTGACGAGGGGCATTTCCATAGCAGTTTCTCCTTTTATCGCAATTTTCAAAAATAGCGCCTATCAAAACGGCATCTTTGCGATAGCGCTTTTTACAGCAATGATACTCCCACCGGGCCGAAAAAGCAAGCACCCGGCGGCAGGCCCGAAAGGGGGCTTTGAATTGATCTTCCATATCGCAGTGTGCAGCCCGGACAGCGTCCTCCGCAGCCGGGTGGAGCGGCAGTGCCTCGACTATTATGCCCGGCGGGACGATGCCTGCATCGTCGAGCAGCTGGACGGCCCGGAGGCCCTGCTGGCCCGGGACGACGCCGGGGAGCGGTACGAGCTGTACCTCATCGAGCTGCCCAACACGGCGGCCGCTGCGTCGCTGCGGGCGGCGGCGACGCTCCGCAGCCGGGGACGCAGGACGCCGATGGCCTTTCTGGCCCACACGCCCGCCCACGCCTACAGCGCCTACCGGGTGGACGCCATGCAGTATTTGCTGCTGCCCGTCCCGCCCGAGCAGCTGATGGCCCTGCTGGCCCGGGCCACCGAGCCGGAGTACGGCCCGGCCATCCCGGTGGCCACGGCGTCGGGGCTGCGGGTGCTGCCCTTCGCGGACATCGAGTACCTCGAGTGCACCCACCATGTGGTGCATTTCCACCTCGCCAGCGGCGAGGATGTGCCCTCCCTCTCGGTCCGGGTCCCCTTCGCGCAGGTGGCCCAGCCGCTGCTGGCAGACGAGCGCTTCGTCCAGCTCCACCGCTCCTATGTGGTCAATCTGGCGGCAGTCTCCCAGCTGGCAGCGAGCGAGTTCTGGATGCAGAGCGGCGCGCGGGTCCCTGTGCCGCGCGGACGGGAGCCTGCGGCCCGGACAGCGCTGCGGGATTATCTGGAAAAGCAGTTTCAATAAACAGCAGTGGGGAGGCTCATTCCGGGCCTCCCCACTGCTGTTTTCATGTTGCTATAATTCTTGCCTTGCGATAAAACCGCTTCTTAAAGCTCCGCCCAGTCCAGCTTCGTCCAGTCGGGGATGTACTGGTCGGCGAGCCGCTGCAATTCCGGCTTGTCGGCGGCGCTGCACGCATCCTCGATGTCGATGAGGTAGAAGCCGCACTGCTTTGCGGTGCGGGAGGCGTAGACGGCGTCTTCACAGACGACGGCGTCGGCGGGGCAGCTGCCGCCCAGACGGCCCAGCACCTCATGGAACACGGCGGGGTGGGCCTTGCTCTTCACGCCCTGTGCGGTGCAGAAAAACTCGAAATAGTCCGCCACGCCCAGCCGGGTGAGGACCTCTTTACACTGGTCAGCCCATGTGTTGGAGCAGATGCACATCCGCGCCCCCTCGGCCTTCAGCCGGGTCAGCATCTCCCGGACGCCGGGCTTCAGCTCGACCTTTTGATACAGGTCCCGGATGACCTGCCGCATGGCGGGCTCGTAGTCCCGGAGAGTGAGGGGCAGGTCGTAGGTGTGGATGAGATACTCCGCCCCCTCCACCATCCCCATGCTCAGAAGGACGTCGTGGATGCCGGGCCGGGCCTCGCGGCCATAGCGGCGCAGCAGCTCCAGCGGTGCGCCCTGCCACACCACGGTCATGCTGTCGGTGAGGGTGCCGTCCATGTCGAATATCCATTGTTTGCGGTGCATCTGTGGTCCTCCTGAATCGTTCTGGCAAAGTAAATTTATTATAGCATATTTTTTGTTACAAAAACAGAGAGAAATCTCCCGGGAAATATGCTATAATCTAGGAAAAACCGGAACGGATCAAAGGAGGCGGCAGATATGGCGCAGAACAACACCCCCATAAGGGCGCTGGTGCTGGCAGGCGGCGGTGCACGCGGCAGCTATCAGGTGGGCGTCTGGCGGGCGCTCGCCGAGCTGGGCTGGCGGCCCCAGATCATCACGGGCACTAGCGTGGGCAGTCTCAACGGTGCGATGTTCGCCCTCGACCTCTACGAGACGGCCCGGGATATGTGGCTCACCATCCGCAGTCAGGATGTGATAGAGCTGCCCGCCGAGGACGCGCCCCTGCCGGAGCTGCACGCCTTTCTCAAGGACGCCGTGACGCAGGGCGGCATGGACGTCACCCCGCTGGAAGAAATCGTGGAGCGGGTGCTGGACGAGGACGCCCTCCGCCGCAGCCCCATCCGGCTGGGTCTCGTCACGGTGGAGCAGAAGACGCTCAAGGCCCGGGAGCTTCCGCTGGAAGAGATCCCGGAGGGAAAGGTGAAAGACTACCTGCTGGCCTCGGCGGCCTGTTTCCCGGCCCTGCGCGCCCACACCATCGACGGCGTTTCCTATCTGGACGGCGGCTACCGGGACAATATGCCCACGGCGCTGGCCCAGAAGATGGGGGCGGAAGAGCTGGTCTGCGTGGACCTTGAGGGCGTGGGCATCACCCGCCCCAACCGCACCGGCCTGCCCACGACCCTCATCCGGAGCTACTGGGAGCTGGGCGACATCCTTCACTTCGACCCTGCCACCGCCCGGCGGAACATCGAGCTGGGCTATCACGATACCCTGCGGGCCTTTGGGCGGCTGCGCGGCTGTGCCTACGCTGTGGACAGCGGGGCCGGGAGCAGCGCGGACGCCGCCGCATTCCATGCGGCCTTTGAGGCCGTCCAGAAGGAGGTGCGGGAGAAGCACCCCTCCACCCTGACGGCGGACATTGCCCTCCTGCTGGCGAAGCTCTCGGATGCCGAGCTGGCCCCGCTGGAAGCCGTCGCCGAGGATGTGGGCGTGGACCCTGCCCCCTACTATACCACCCGCAGCTTGGGAGAAGCGTTCCTTGCAAAATGCGACTTTGAGCGCCTTTCGCGCTTCGGGCCGCTGTTCGAGGGCGAGGCAGGCCCGGCACAGGCCGCGCGGGCCGCGCTGTTGCCCAACACCTTTTTGCAGGCACTGGTCTGCCGGGCGCTGACCGGCAGGGTGCCGCCGGAGGAAATGGAAACATGAAGAGATACAAGGGCTTTACCGCCTCGCCCGGCCTTGTGCTGGGGCAGGTGAGCCGTCTTGAGCGCCCGCCGCTGGTCTTTGGCGAGGGGCCGTTCCATCCCGAGCAGGAAAAGCAGGCGCTGGAAGATGCCATTCAGCTGGCTCAGAAGGAGCTGAACGATATGGCAGACCGCGCCGCCCCCACCGAGCAGGCCATCTTTCTGTTCCAGAGCATGATGCTGGAGGATGAGGGCTTCATGAATGAGGTCAACTTCCAGATCCGGGCCGGTGTGGGTGCGGCCGAAGCGATGGACCGTGTGGGCCGCCGCTACGCGGCCCAGCTCTCGGCCATGAAAGACAACGCCTATATGCAGCTGCGGAGCGTGGACATCCTCGACGTGACCCAGCGCATCACCAACATCCTCTGCCGCCGCCCCCGCAGCTGGCTGGCCCTCGACCACCCGGTCATCATCGCGTCGGACCTGCTTATGCCCACCGACCTGTTCAGCATCCCGTCGGGGCGCATCCTCGGCCTTATCACTGCCGAGGGCAGCGGCCAGAGCCACGCGGCCATCATCGCCCGCTCGCTGAACATCCCGGGCATCACGCAGGTGGGCCGGGACTTCCTCGAGGACTGCGATGGCCGCGAGGTCATCCTGAACGCCACCGAGGGCGAGTGCATCCTTGACCCGGACGCCGCCGCCCGCCAGAGCGCCATCACCCGCATCTGCGAGCTGCAGCGCCAGAACGAGGAGCTGAACGCACAGCTGGAGCTGCCCAACCGCACCCGGGACGGCGAGGAGTTCGAGCTTCTGGCCAACTGCTTCGGCCCGGAGGATGTGGGCACGGCCATGAGCTCCGGAGCGTCCGGCGTGGGCCTGCTGCGCAGCAGCTACATGATGCTGCCCGGCCACGCCATGGACGAGCAGGAGCAGTATCTGTTCTATACCTCCTGCCTCGCCGCCGCCAAGGGAAAGATGGTGACGGTGCGCACCTTCGATTTTGGCGCCGACCGCACGATGGCGGACGCCTATCAGGGCGTCCAGTCCTCCAAGCTGGGCCTGCGGGGCATCCGCAGCAGCCTGCGCAACCTGCCCCAGATGGCAGTCCAGATCTGTGCCCTCATGCGGGCTGCCGCCAAAGGCCCCCTGCGGGTCATGTTCCCCATGGTGACGGACATCGAGGACTGGGATTCCGCCATGCAGGTGGTGGACCACTGCCGCCGCAAGCTCGCGGAGCGGGGGGAGAAGTTCGAGCCGGATGTGCCCTTCGGCGTCATGCTCAGCATCCCTGCCGCCTGTCTGACGGCAGAGGATTTTACGGCCCACGGCTGCCGCTTTTTTGTCATCGGCACCAACGACCTGACCCAGTACACCCACGCCGTGAGCCGGGAGCTGGCCATTGCCGAGCACTACTACCGCCCCGCCAGCCCGGCCATGAAGAAGCTCATCGCCATGGTGGTGGACGCCGCGAAAAAGGCCGACATCCCTGTGACGATCTGCGGCCTTGCCGTCGGCAACGCCGTCAACGCCACCCAGTATCTCCGCCTCGGCCTGCGCAGCTTCTCCATGAGTCCCCAGAACCTTCTGGCCATCAAAAAGGCCCTGCGGGATGCAGAAACAAGATAAAGAAAAAGGGCGTCCCGCCGCGGCGGGACGCCCTTTTTGCTGCATATCATTCAAGATTTCCCGTCAGGGTCATGACGGCGGAGACGACGGCCAGAGGGGCCGTCTCGCAGCGGAGGATGCGGGGGCCGAGGCCTACGGTCTTTGCCCCGGCCTGCGCGGCCATCTCGGCTTCCTCGGCGGCAAAGCCGCCCTCTGCGCCGGTGATGACGGCGAGCTTCAGCTTTTGGCCGTCGGCGGGCTTTGCCTCGGCCAGCAGCTGGCGAAGGGGTGCGCCGCCGCATTCGTAGCAGAAGAGCACGAGGTCGTACTGTCTGAGGCTGCGGCAGACTGCGCCGAAGTTGGGCAGCGGCAGAGCTACATCCGGCAGCACCCCCCGTCCGCACTGCTTGGCGGCCTCGAAGGCGATGCGGTTGTAGCGCTCATTTTTCTGCTCCTCCTTCTTGGGGGCGGCCACGCAGTACCGGCTGAAGAAGGGGATGAAGTGGTCACAGCCCAGCTCGACGCCGTGGCGGATGACCTGCTCCAGCTTGTCCTGCTTGGGGTAGCCCACCAGCAGGGTGACGTCCACAGTGGGTTCGGCGGCGCTGGGATAGCCCGGCTCGACGGAAAACTCCACCGTCTCGTCGCCGAAGCCGGTGATGGTGGCGGTGTATTCCACGGCGTTGCCGTCGCAGAGGATGACGGTGTCTCCCGGCTTCCCCCGCATGACGCGGGAGAGATGGTGGGCGTCAGCCCCCCGCAGCACGGCAGTGCCGTCGGAGATCTCGGTGGTAAAATAGCGGTGCGGCATAGTTCCTCCTGAGCGTCCTTGCCCTCTCAGTCACCTTCGGTGACAGCTCTCCCAGAGGGAGAGCCAAAGACGCGGCGGTGAGGCTTTGAGCCTCTCCCTTTGGGAGAGGTGGCATTGCGTAAGCAATGACGGAGAGGGCAAGCCCGTTAAAAAATTTACGCCTTCTTGCAGACGATGCACTCCCAGCCGCGCTTCTCCTTCACTTCCAGCACGGCGAGGCCGGCAGCTTCCAGCGCGGCGATGACCTCATCCTTCCGGCTGTCGATGATGCCGCTGGCGATGAAGACGGCGTCGTCGGCCATCAGGCCGGGGACGGCGGGAGCCAGCGCCATAATGGCGTTGGCCACGATGTTGGCGGTGATGATGTCGTACTTGCCGCTGGCCTTGTCGGACAGGTCGCCCACGAGGACGGTCAGTTTGTCGGCCACGCCGTTGAGGGCGGCGTTCTCCCCGGCCGTGCGGACGGCCACAGGGTCGATGTCCACGCCCTCGGCCACGGCTGCCCCCAGTTTAAGGGCCGCGATGGCGAGGATGCCGCTGCCGGTGCCGATGTCCAGCACCCGCTCGCCGCCCCTGACCCGCTCGTCCAGCACCTCAAGGCAGAGGTTGGTCGTCTCGTGGCCGCCGGTGCCGAAGGCGAGGCCCGGGTCGAGGATGAGCTTGACGCGGTTCGTCTCGTAGTCCTGCCACGAGGGCACGACGGCGAGGCGCTGGCCCACGTCCATCGGGTGGTAGTACTTGCGCCAGCCGTTCTGCCAGTCCTCCTGCTCTACGCCCTCGGTCTCGGAGGTGTAGGGGATGCCTGCGGCCTCCATCCGGGCCGCGATGAGGGCCAGCGTCTCCACCGGGGAGTCCCCCGGCTCGAGATACATATGGATGATGACGGTGTCCCGGGGCTTGTCCAGCAGCTCCTGCTCGATGAGGTCTACGTGGGCGATCTGCTCCACCTGCTCTTCGATGTCACTGTAGTCTTCGATATAGATGCCGCCCTCCGCGATCATGGTGGCCACGGCCTCGGCGGCCTCGGCGTCGGCTTTGGATACGGTCAGGCGAATATCAGTCCATTCCATAAGGATGCTCCTTCCGTGTATTCGGGATATACTGCCTTTATAGTACCCGATTCCGGCCCGGGATGCAAGCTCCCGGGGCGAAAGATGTGCGAAAAGGCTTTCTTTTTTTCCGGCGGTATGTTAATATGGAGTCGTACCCGGATCAGACCCGGGCGCTTCCTGCCGGAAGTGCCCGCCGCTGTGTTCCCCAAAGGAGGAATTATCGTATGTTTTTGGGAATGGATATTTATAGCTGGATCGCTGCCATCGTCATTGCACTCATCGTCACCTTCCTTCCGGTCTCTCTGCCGGTGAAGATCGTTCTGGCGATGGCGGCGATGGCCTGCTTTTATTTTGGCCGCAAGTACTACCACGACCACAAGAACGGCGGGGCGGAGACGCCCAGCATGACCTCGGCCGAGAGCGAGGCAATGGCCTCCGGCCTCCTGAAAGCCCTCGGCGGCAAAGAGAACATTATCAAGATGGACTACTGCGCTACCCGCCTCCGCTTCGAGGTGCACAGCTATGCCTCCGTGGATGAGGCCGCAGCCAAGGCCGCAGGTGCAGAGGGCGTGATCCGCCCGGCCAAGAACGCCTGTCAGGTGGTCATCAAGGGCGATGTGCAGGCCGTGTACGACGCCCTGCGCAAGCAGCTGTAAAACATCCGATGCAGCGCCGCCGGGAGCGGGCCTCAGTGCCCGGCCCGGCGGTATTTTTTAATTCAATAGGAAAGGAAACCCGATATGAAGCCCCAGAACCTCACTTGGAAAAAACTCACCGCCGACGAGCTGACGCGGGTGTATCTGGACGAGATGCGCCGCGACTTCCCGCCCAGCGAGCTGAAGCCTCTGAGCATGATATTGAACAGCGAGGCCGCCGGCATGGCCCACACATGGGGCGTGTTCGCGGAGGACACGCTGGTGTCTTACCTGCTGATGGTGCGGCCCGCGGGCTGCGAAGTGAGCCAGCTGGACTATTTCTCCGTCCTGCCCGCCTACCGCAGCTCGGGGGTGGGCGCAAAGCTGCTGGCCGCTCTGCCCGCCCACGAGGAGGGTGCAAAAGCCATCCTCATCGAGGCCGAGTGCCCCGAAAAGGCGGACGACAGGGCGATGGCTGTCCGCCGTCTGGGCTTCTATGCCCGCTGCGGCGCAGCTGACACCGGCTGGACCGAGCATCTCTTCGATGCATGGTTCCGGGTGCTGGTGCTGCCCGCCGAGGGCAGCGCGATGGAGGCCGGGGAGGCCAACAAGGCGCTGGCCGACTGCTACAGCCGGGTCATGGGCGAGGATAAATGGCGGAAATACGTCCAGCTCTACCGCCCGGACGGCGAAGAAGAGAAATTTTAAGGATTAGATGATAAAGGCCCGGACGTTTCGACAAGAAGCGTCCGGGCTTTTTGTCCCCTCCGCCGGGCGGGATGCACAAAGGTCAGCGGCTGTTTTTGACAGTTTGACCGGAAATGTAAAATCAACTGCTATGTTTTCCACACGGACTTTACCAGAGGATGACAATGGGACAAAACAACAGCACGAAGCTTTACCTGCATTTTGCACCGGTATGGTCGCAGCAGGATGGGCGGCGCGCTACAATAAAGACGTTCCGAGAGAGACAACAGGGAACAAGAAAAAGGAAAACACATCCCGGCCAGAACGTAGGGCCGGCCTATCCGAAGGAGATATTTATGATGAAAAAGATCACTCGTCGTTCGTTCCTGTCCATCTGCGGCGCTGCTGCCGCTGCTGCTGCTCTGACCGCCTGCGGCGGTGCAGCTTCTTCTGCCGCTGCCTCTTCCACAGCGGTTTCCAGCACTGCGGAGTCTGCTGTTTCCGGCGCTGCCCTGTCCGGCAATGTGGCCACCGGCGGTTCCACCTCCATGAAGAACGTCATCGCTGCTCTGACCGAGGGCTTCGCCGAGATCGAGCCGAACGTCACCGTCAGCTATGACCCCACCGGTTCCGGCGCAGGCATCACCGGCGCGACCGATAAGACGCTGGACATCGGCCTGTCCTCCCGTGCTCTGAAGGCGGATGAGACCGGCGTCACCGGTACCACCGTGGCTCTGGACGGCATCGCCATCATCGTCAACAAGAGCAGCAAGGTCGAGGATCTGACCGTCGATCAGCTCAAGCAGATGTTCACCGGCGAGATCACCAACTGGTCTGAGGTCGGCGGCGACGACGGCGAGATCGTGCTGATCGGCCGTGAGGCCGGTTCCGGCACCCGCGACGGCTTCGAGAGCATCGTGGACGTGAAGGACAGCTGCAAGTACGCACAGGAGCTGACCGCTACCGGCGCTGTCATCAGCGCTGTGGAGGCCAACCCTCTGGCCATCGGCTACGCTTCCCTGTCCGCTGTGGGCGACACCGTGAAGATGGTCACCGTTGGCGGCGTGGAGTGCAGCGAGGAGACCGTTAAGGACGGCAGCTACGAGGTGCAGCGTCCCTTCGTGTTCGTCACCAACAAGTCTGTCGCTCTGTCTGAGCAGGCACAGGCTTTCTTCGACTTTGCCACCAGTGCCGATGCTGCTGACCTGATCCGCACTGCCGGTGCTGTTCCTGTGAATGAGTAATTGCGGAAAGCAATGATGCTATGAACAACAAAAAGATTTCTCTCCCCAGAACCCCTGCTGAGTGGCTGGAAGCGGTGATGAACTTCATCTTCTTCCTCTGCGGCATTCTGGCGGTGGGCTGTGTGCTCCTGATCTCAGTGTACATGGTCCTCTCCGGTGTGCCTGCCATCCAGAAGATCGGGCTGTTCCGGTTCCTGTTCGGCACCCGGTGGGCTTCCACCGCTGCCGACCCGGCCTACGGCATCCTGCCCTTCATCCTGTCCAGCGTTTACGGCACGCTGGGTGCCACCGTGATCGGTGTGCCCATCGGTCTGCTGACGGCGGTGTTCCTCTCCAAGGCCGCAGGCCCGAAGGTGCGCACCGTGGTCGTGACCGCCATTGAGCTGCTGAGCGGCATCCCCAGCGTGGTGTTCGGCCTGCTGGGTATGCAGGTGCTGGTGCCCGCCGTGGCCAAGACCTTTGGCAAGGCCTCCGGTGCCTGCCTGCTGTCGGCCATCGTGGTGCTGTCCATCATGATCCTGCCCAGCATCGTCTCGGTGTCGGTGACGGCCCTCAACGCTGTCCCGCCGGAGTATGAGCAGGGCAGCCTCGCGCTGGGCGCTACGGACACCGAAACATGGTTCAAGATCAGCATCCCAGCGGCAAAGAGCGGCATCGCCGCGGGCATCGTGCTGGGCATCGGCCGCGCCATCGGCGAGGCCATGGCCGTCATGATGGTGGCCGGCAACAGCCCGAATATGCCGGACAGCCTCTTCCGCAGCGTCACCTTCCTGACTACGGCCATTGCGAAGGAGATGAGCTACGCCAGCGGCCTGCAGAAACAGGCGCTGTTCAGCATCGCGCTGGTGCTGTTCCTCTTTATCATGCTCATCAATGTGGTGCTCAACATCGTCCTGAAAGGGGGCAGCCGCAATGAATAATGCGGAATTCTCTCCCTCCCGCAGGGCCTGGAACCGCTTCTTCACCGCCGCCGTCTGGGTGGCGGCTGCACTGGTCATCGTACTGGTGGCCGGCATCATCGCCATGGTGCTGGCGCGGGGCATCCCCCACATCCGTGTGGAGTTCCTCACCACCACGGCCAGCGTGCTGAAAGGCACCGACGGCATCCTGCCCGCCATCCTCAACACATTGTATGTCATTGTGCTGACATTACTCATCGTATTGCCGCTGGGCGTGGGCGCGGCGGTCTATCTGACCGAGTACGCCACCAACCGCCGCCTCATTGAGGTGATCGAGTTCACCAACGAGACGCTGGCGGGCATCCCAAGCATCATTTATGGTCTGGTGGGTATGCTGGTCTTTGCCCAGACGCTGGGCTTCAAGACCTGCCTGCTCTCCGGCAGCCTGACGCTGGTCATCATGAACCTGCCCACCATCATCCGCACCACCCAGGAATCCCTGAAAACGGTGCCCCAGGGCTACCGGGAGGGCGCGCTGGGTCTGGGTGCGGGCAAGTGGCACATCATCCGCACCATCGTGCTGCCCTGCAGCATCGACGGCATCGTCACCGGCTGCATCCTGGCCGTGGGCCGCATCGTGGGCGAAAGCGCTGCCCTGCTGTTCACTGCCGGTGCGGCGGAAGTCATCGCCAAGGGTGTGGTCAAGGCCTACACCTCCAACGGTGCCACCCTGTCGGTGCTGCTGTACCTGCGCGCCTTTGAGGACGGCGACTTTGCTTCCGCCTGGGCCATCGGTGCCGTGCTGCTGGTGCTGGTGCTGGCCATCAACCTGGCGGCCCGGCTGGCCAAAGCAAAACTGAAACAGAAACAGTAAAACCTCTCGGTCCCCGGAGGATCAAAAATGGCCTCCGCTTGCGCTCTGGCCATCTTCAGCGGAAAGTGATTTTAATCGTTGCGTTTGTCGCGGCCTGCGGGCCGCTCCAAACGCCTTTTCACGGATGGAGATCTGAGAAGTTTTTAAAACATGAGGTACTCTATGGAAAGCACAACGATGCCGGTCATCTCGGCAAAAAACCTGAACCTCTGGTACGGGGATTTCAAGGCGCTGAAAAATATCTCGCTGGACGTGGGCGAGCGGGAGATCACGGCCCTCATCGGCCCCTCCGGCTGCGGCAAGTCCACGTTCCTCAAAACGCTCAACCGGATGAACGATCTGGTCCCTGGTGTCCGCATCGAGGGGGATGTCCGGCTCAAAGGCCAGGACATCTTTGCCCGGGAGATGGAGCTCACCACCCTGCGCCGCCGGGTGGGTATGGTGTTCCAGAAAGCCAACCCGTTCCCCATGAGCATCTACGATAACATCACCTACGGCCCCAAGCTCCACGGCGTGAAGAACAAGGCCGAGCTGGATGAGCTGGTGGAAAGCTCCCTGCGGGGCGCCGCCCTCTGGGACGAGGTGAAAGACCGCCTGAAAAAGAGCGCCCTGGGCCTTTCCGGCGGCCAGCAGCAGCGCCTGTGCATCGCCCGGGCACTGGCGGTCAAGCCGGAAGTGCTGCTGATGGACGAGCCGACCAGCGCCCTCGACCCCGGCTCCACCATGAAGGTCGAAGAGCTGATGAGCGAGCTGAAGAAGAACTACACCGTGGTCATCGTCACCCACAATATGCAGCAGGCAGCCCGTATCAGCGACCGCACGGCCTTCTTCCTGCTGGGCGAGCTGGTGGAGTGCGGCCCCACGAGTGAGATCTTCAGCACCCCGAAGGACAAGCGCACCGAGGACTACATCTCGGGCCGCTTCGGTTAAAAAGGAGGGTTTGCGATATGAGCACACGCACACAGTACGACGCCGACCTCGCGGCCCTGAAGGCTTTGCTGGCCAAGATGGGCCAGCTGTCCGCCGACGCGGTGGAGGACGCGCTGGAGTCCCTCTGCACGGCTGACGCCGAGGGGGCAAAGGAAATCATCAAGGGCGACTCTGAGGTCAACCGGATGGAACGGGACATCGAGCACCGCTGCATGACCCTGCTGCTCCGTCAGCAGCCGGTGGCCAGCGACCTGCGCTTTATCTCCGCAGCCATGAAAGTAGTGACGGACGTGGAGCGCATCGGCGACCACGCCGCCGACATCGCGGAGATCGTGCCCCATCTGGCCGGTGTCCGCAAGGCGGGCGACCCCGCCGTAAGCAAGAGCATTGAGATGGGCCGGAAAGCCCACAAGATGCTGAACGACGCCATGACCGCCTTTGCGGCAGAGGACGAGGCGGCGGCAAAGGCCGTCATCGAGGCCGACGATGCCGTGGACTACGACTTCAACAGCATCAAGCGGATGCTGGCAGCGGAGATCGCTGCCGACCCCGGGAAAATCGACGCCGCCCTCGATGTGCTGATGGTCATCAAGTACCTTGAGCGCATCGGCGACCACGCTGTGAATGTCGCCGAGTGGGTGGAGTTCCTGCGCACCGGCCGGTATCACCACGAGAATATGTTCTGAGTTCTGTTTTCCTCTTTTTCTTTTCCTGAAAAGCTGCTGCCCAGGTGGGCGGCAGCTTTTGTTTGTGCGCCGAAACCCCGTCTGAAAAATTTTGGAGATTTTTCCCCTCTGGTGCAATTTCCGGCCGCGCTGTGTCGTATTATAAGCAGAAGCCTCCCAAAGGGGGCGCTTGTGAGACCTGAGCGCGGCCCGGCTCCGACATCCCCTTGTCTCCCGGCGGGCCGCGCCGCAACGGAGGATACCTATGGACACCAAGAAATTCCCGCTGGAAGCCCACGGTGTGGCCGTCAGCCGCGCCGAGCTGGTGCAGGCGGCTTTGGATGAGATCACCCAAAATTACCGCGAGGCCAGCCTTTCCAATGTGGCCCGCAGCTACGGCGTCTCGCTGGCCTATGTCAGCGAGTGCGTCCGGGCGCAGACCGGCCGCACCTACAAGGAGCTGCTCCAGAAGCACCGGATGGAGACGGCCGCCCGTCTGCTGCGCCGCAGCGACTGGAACATCCAGCAGATCATCACCTACGTCGGCTACGAGAACACCAGCTACTTCTACCGCCTGTTCCACGAGCGCTACGGCCAAAGCCCCCGCGAGTACCGCCAGAGCCGCGCCGTCCGCACCCGCACCCCGGCCTGAACCGCAAGATCAAGATGCACCAAAAGGCGTCCCGTGCCTTCGGGACGCCTTTTGGTGTCTGTGCATGGAAAAATGAGGCGGAGTGTGCTACAATAGAAGCCAGACGTGCGCTGCGGCGCACAGAAAGAAAGGGTGGAAACGGAATGTTTCGTGGAGCAAGACACTCTGATTTGGAGCAGATCTTAGACATCTATGCCCGTGCCCGGAAGGCGATGGCTGCTTCGGGCAACCCGACCCAGTGGGGCGACGGCTATCCGCCGAGAGAGATGCTGGAAGAGGACATCGACGCCAACAGGTTGTTCATCTATACGGTCAACGGCCGGCTTGAGGCGGTGTTCGCCTTCATTCTGGGGCCGGACCCCACCTATGCAACGATCGAGGGCGGCAAGTGGCTCAACGACACCCTGCCCTACGGAACTATCCACCGGCTGGCCTCGGCGGGCCATCGCAAAGGCGTGACGGACGAGGTCATTACATGGTGTCTCGAGCACTGCGAGAGCCTGCGCGCCGACACCCACGAGGACAACAAGATCATGCAGCATCTTCTCGAGAAGAACGGCTTTGCCCGCTGCGGCATCATCTTAGCGGATGACGGCAAGCCCCGCATCGCCTATCAGAAGCTGTCTGCGACTCTGCCTCTGCGGGCAGAATAAGGAGGGACTGGACATTGAAGATCACACAGGTAAAGCTGGGCCGCATCTCGACCCCGCTCCGCGTCCCCTTCAAGACGGCGCTGCGCACCGTGCGCAGCGTGGAGGACGTCATCGTTGAGCTGCACACCGACACCGGCGCGGTGGGCTACGGCGAGGCGCCTCCCACCGGCGTCATTACCGGCGACACCACCGGGGCCATCATCGGGGCCATCCGGGACCACATCGCCCCGGCCATCCTTGGCCGCGACCTCGACGAGTTCGAGGATCTGACCGCTGCAGTGCAGAAGGCCCTCGTGCACAACACCAGCGCAAAGGCGGCGGTGGACATGGCCCTGTGGGACCTGCTGGGCCAGAAGTACGGTGCCCCGGTCTACCGGATGCTGGGCGGCGCGCGCAGCAATATCGTCACCGACATCACCATCAGCGTCAACCCGCCGGAGGAGATGGCGCGGGACGCCCGCACGGCCCTCGAGCGGGGCTATGACTGCCTGAAGGTCAAGGTGGGCATCGACCCGGAGCTGGATGTGGCCCGTCTGGCCGCAGTCCGCGAGGCTGTGGGAAAAGAGGTCAGGATCCGCATCGATGCCAATCAGGCGTGGAATGCGAAGCAGGCCGTCCGCATCCTCGACCAGATGCAGGAAAAGGGCCTCGACATCGAGTTCGTCGAGCAGCCTGTGCCTGCCGCTGACCTCGAGGGGATGCAGTACGTCACCCGGAACGCCAGCGTGCCTGTGCTGGCCGACGAGAGCGTGTTCAGCCCCGCAGATGCCCTGCGCATCATGCAGACCGGCGCGGCGGACTTTGTGAATATCAAGCTGATGAAGTGCGGCGGCATCACCAACGCCCTCCGCATCGCCTCGGCGGCGGAGGTCTACGGCGTCGAGTGCATGATCGGCTGTATGCTGGAGGCAAAGATCTCCGTCAATGCGGCGGTAGAGCTGGCCTGCGCCAAAAAGATCATCACGAAGGTCGATCTGGACGGCCCGGTGCTCTGCAGCGAGGACCACATCCTCGGCGGTGCGGTCTTCAACGAGAAGGACATCACCGTATCGGATGCCCCCGGCATGGGCATCAAGGGCTTCGTCCCCGGCAAAGTGACCTATCTGGACGACTGAAAATAAATAAGAATGACTTTCCCCCGGCAGAGTTTCTCTGCCGGGGGATTTTTCTGCCTTGCTGGGTGAAATATCTTAACTCTGTATGCGATACAAATACAGTTTTGTCGGCGGAGCCGGGAGGGAAAGGGAGAAATCGGATGGAACTGCCCGAAATATCTGCGGAAAACCTTTGACTTTTCTGCCGTGTGTGCTATAATAACACTTGTCTTCGGGAAAGAGACAGAAAAGTGTGCGCGGTGTACGCACACATATGGAGGAGTGTTTTGATATGATGAATGGCGTAAAAGCCGTGGCAAAGAAGTACAATGAGGTCAGCCTCATCCTTCGCATCGTCGCCGGTCTGGTCATCGGCGCGGTGCTGGCGCTTGCGGTGCCGGGTGCGGGCTGGGTCGGCGAGCTGGGCAGCCTGTTCGTCGGCGCACTGAAGGGCATCGCCCCGGTGCTGGTGTTCGTCATCGTGGCCAGTGCGCTGGCGCAGGGCAGCTCCAAGCTGGACCGCCGCTTTGGCACGGTCATCTGGCTGTATATGCTGACCACCTTCCTTGCGGCGGCCATCGCTTCCGTTACGAGCTTTGTGTTCCCCGTGTCGGTCGTTCTGGCTGATGCCGCCCAGTCGGACGTGGTGCCGCAGGGTCTGGGCGAGGTGCTGAGCACCCTGATCACCAACTTTGTCGCTAACCCCATCAGCGCTCTGATGAGCGGCAACTACATCGGCATCCTGTTCTGGGCCTGCATGTTCGGTCTTGCCATGAAGAGCATCGGCTCGGATACCACCAAGAAGTTCCTCGCGGATACCGCCGATGCGGTGTCGCAGGTGGTGCGCTGGATCATCAATCTGGCCCCCTTCGGCATCATGGGTCTGGTGTATACCAACGTGTCGGGCAACGGTCTGGCCATCTTCACCCAGTACGGCAAGCTGCTGGCCCTGCTGGTGGGCACCATGCTCTTCATGGCGCTCATCGTCTCCCCCTTCATCATGTTTATCTATCTGGGCTGCAACCCCTATCCGCTGGTGTTCCGCTGCCTGAAGGAGTCGGGCCTGACCGCATTCTTCACCCGCAGCTCGGCGGCCAACATTCCGGTCAACATGGCCCTGTGCGAGAAGCTGGGCCTCGATAAGGATATGTACTCCGTCTCCATCCCGCTGGGTGCCACCATCAACATGGACGGCGCGGCCATCACCATCACCATCATGACGCTGGCTGCGGCCAACACGCTGGGCATCCCCGTGACCCTGCCTGCTGCTATCGTCCTGAGCGCCATGTCTGCTCTGGGTGCCTGTGGTGCTTCCGGCGTGGCCGGCGGCTCTCTGCTGCTTATTCCCATGGCCTGCTCCCTGTTTGGTATCTCCAACGATGTGGCCATGCAGATGGTCGGCGTCGGCTTCATCATCGGCGTGATCCAGGATTCTGTGGAGACTGCGCTGAACTCCGCCGGCGATGTGGAGTTCGCCGCTACCGCTGAGTATCATCAGTGGCGCAAGCAGGGCAAGCCCCTGCCGGACTTCCTCCGCAAGTAAAGTGCAAAAAAACAATGGCTGGAGCCGCGCGGCTCCAGCCATTGTTTCGTTTTCCGGAAAAGGCTC
>ERZ1673696.1464-NODE-1464-length-19513-cov-4.052164_pt1 | contig 19513 bp, 19 predicted proteins | sample MGYA00580226_ERZ1673696 | MGnify/ENA primary metagenome ERZ1673696 (study PRJEB41218, sample SAMN15661743) | gut metagenome | host: Homo sapiens | place: Canada: London | collected 2015-08-20/2019-03-30 | study: EMG produced TPA metagenomics assembly of... | reverse complement strand
ACCTTGTAAGTTTATTCCTGCGGTTTCGCATGCCATAATAATTAAATGGAGAACTGTAATCTTTTATTACGGTTCGGGGATTTGGCTTAATGCATTAAATAGAAATTCTGGAATAAAATCCCATCCTCCTACATAAGAATACTATGAGGGTAAAGAAAAACAGCCACATTCAAATGAAACAGAAATGGAGGAGCGTTATGGGACATACTATCAGCCGGAAGAGCATAAAGAAAATCATTACCATACTGACGGCTGCGATCCTGGTACTGTTGCCAGTGGGAGGGAGTATCAGGGAGGTGCATGCTGAGGGAGAAGAGTCGTCGGATTCGGGCATGTCTCTGGAGCATGAAAAGACGGTGACAGAGAATGCAGATGGAACCTACGATCTGAAATTAACAGTAAAAGGAAAAGTAAACAGTGAGTCTTCGAAAGCGCCGCTGGATGTCATCTATGTCTTGGACAGATCCGGAAGTATGGCTTATCCGATGGATCATGACAGTCAGAATAGCTGGGAAAATAACGGGGAAAGAAGGACTGCGGCAAGTCAGGCAATTAACAGCATGACGAATACACTGGCGGCTAATGAGAATCTGGATGTCAGATTTGCGCTTGTGACGTTTAGTGGAAATAAGAGTGACTATCGGCCTGGTGGATATAGGGATGAGGCATGGAATGATGCAGAGATTGCTGTAAACTGGACGAATCAGGCATCTGCGATCACGAATCGGACTTCTCCGAAATCGGACGGCGGAACCAATTATCAGGCCGGGATCAGAAGTGCGGAAGGATTGCTGAATGGGAAAAGACAGAATGCCAAGACAGCAGTGATCTTCGTATCTGATGGAGATCCAACCTTCCGATATAGATCAGACGGTTATACAGAAGGCAATGGAAGCAGCGACGAAGATGGAAAGAGTCTGAAGGCAGGAAAAGATGCAGTCGCTGATATGCAGACCGATTATTTTTTCACGGTCGGTGTAGGACCGTCAGGGAATTACAAAAAACTTACCGACCTTGCCAATTCAGCAGTCAAAGCCGGAAAACATGCATCTTATGCCGGAACAACGCTGGCGAATCTGAACAAGGCATTCGATGACATTCAGAAACAGATCACAGAACTGGCATGTACAAATGTCACGATTTCCGATCCGCTGAGTGATAATGTTGAGATGGTGAAGGGAGCAGATGGAAATGTCCTTGCACCACAGGTACAGATCTTTGATGCATCCGGAAACCCGGTTAATGCAGCAGATCTTGGAATCACGGCTTCTTATGATTCTGCATCAAAATCCGTTAAAATGCAATTTCCGGCAGACTATAAACTGCAGGAAGGCTATACCTATGAAGTCATTGCCAAGATCCAGCCGACAGAAACGGCATATGAAAAATACAGAACATCAGGCTACACAGATCAGGCAGATGCAGGAACCGGAACATATGCAGGAGGCACCGGATTCTATTCGAACCAAAATGAACATGCAGTACTGATGTACAAGTATGGAGAACAGAACTATACAGAATATTACAAGAAACCAGTCATAAAAGTGCATCCGGGCAATTTAAAGATTTCGAAAGCCATTACAGGATTGGAAGATAACCAGGAAGCATTGCAGAAGGTATTACAGAACCTGTCCTTTACCTGTGAGTTGACGAAACCAGACGGAAAAACAGAGACAAAAGAACTGAAGTTGAATACAGACGGACTGGTATGGAATGCGGAAAACAACGCATACGAATATACATTTACCAATCTGACACCGGGAACAACATATAAGGTAAATGAAAATGATGTCGTACCTGATGGATATGATCTGACGGTATCACCGGATACAAAGGAAATATCTGGGCAGATTGCAGGAAGTACAACATCGGAAGCAAAATTCGTCAACCGGTATATCCGGAGTGACCGCGTACTGACGATTGCAAAGAGAGTCGGCGGCAACATGGGAGACCGTACCCACGCCTTTCGGTTCAAGGTGCAGACAAAGCTGAACGGGAAATCCTATACAGGTGGAATCAGCTATGTGAAATATGACGCACAGGGCAATCCAGTCAGTGAGGAAGAATTAAAAAACGCAGTTGCGGTAGAAAATGGAGTCTATACATTCCAGCTGAGGCATATGGAAAAAATCGAGATGACGATGCCATATGGTGTAGAATATATCGTTTCCGAAGAACCGGAAGACTATGATGTGCAGATTACAAAGAAAGTTTCGGAAGAAGAGGAACAGAAACTGGACAATGGTAAAAAAGAACTTTCGGATATTCTATCAGAAAATACAGATCTGACATTTACGAATACGAAAGAAGTACAGCCGGCAACCGGAATCCGGCAGACGTCGGCTCCGTATATGGTCATGACAGGGGTAGCATTCGGAATGCTGGCATTTTTCGGGCTGGTATACGGAATCCGCAAATGGGGAGATCCGACAGGAGAATAACATCTGACAAGGAGCATATATGAAAGAAAAAAGAGAGATCATACTGTTCTTTACCCGTTTACTCATGCTGGCAGTGATGCTAGCGGTCCTGTTTGGCGTGATTTTTGGAATGACTTCTGCGAAGAATCAGGATATGTCCCCGAAAATATGTGCCGGAGATCTGCTCTTATATTACAGGCTGGAACGGAAATATTCCGACCGGGATGTTGTGGTATTCCAAAAAGAGGGGACATTGTATACAGGGCGTATTGTGGCGAGAGAGAAAGATAAGGTAGAGATTACAGACAAAAATGAACTGAAGATCAACGGAAGCATTGTGAATGAGTCGGATATTTTTTATAAGACACCGGCCTATGTGGATGGCATATCCTATCCGGTGAAAGTAAAGAAAGACCAGTATTTCATTCTGTGTGATTTCCGGGAAGGTGCAAAAGACAGCAGATACTTTGGTGCGGTCAATGCAAAGGATATAAAGGGAAGAGTGATTACCGTCCTTCGCAGATCGAACCTGTAAAATCAGTAACATGATTGCAGAACATGGAAAAAGAAAGGAAAAGAAATGATGGAAAAAAGAATGTTAAAAAAAGTATCCACTGTTACGGCTGCCGGAATAATGATGACAGCAATGCTCGGAATGCAGGTGTCAGCGGCAGAAAGTTCAAGTGCCGAAGCAGCAGTTAAGAAAAATCCGATGATCACAAAACAGATTACGAAGGAAAGTAATATATATGCACCGAAGACTACATTTAAATTTACCGTTGCTCCAGGAACGGCAGTGCCGGCAAGTGAGAATCAGGAGGCAATATATGCAGGACCGGCAAATGGGGTAACTTTGGATAAGGATGTCATTGCATCGGTACCGGCGGACAGCGATATTGGAAATGAGAAAATTACAGTAGGAACGACAAAGCTTAATGTTAATGAATCTGTATTCACAAAAGGAGAGGATGCAAAACCCGGAATCTTCCGCTATGTAGTAAGTGAGGTTGCAACGGACAAGGACGGAAATGCGTATGAAGGTGTTGCTTATACCACAGAACAGAAGTATTTTGATGTGTATGTAACATCCGATGATGTAGGAAATCTGGAAGTCAGCTCTTATCTGTTTGTAGATAAGACTGATTCGAAGTCAAAGGATGGGGGAGTTTTCACGAATGATTACAGCAGTCGTCACGATACGTTGAAAGATCTGACCGTAAAGAAAGAGGTTACCGGTAATCAGGGAAATCGTAATAAAGACTTTAAATTTACTATAAAAGTAGACGGAGCAGCAGGAGAGCAGTATTATGTAACATTTTCAGATGGAAAAGCTCCGACCACACTGGTGTCGGGAGAGGCTAAGACAATTACATTGAAAGATAATGAGACAGCAAAGATCTTTGGATTGTCAGAGACAGATGAATATACGGTAACAGAGGCTAGTTATGCAGATGATGGATATAAAACAACTATTGATAATGTAGAAACACTGACAACAACAGGAACAATTACAGGGAATAGTGACAAGAACATTACCGTTGTAAATGATAAAACAACAAACTCTCCAACCGGAATCTTCCTTCATGTTGCTCCATATATCGCACTGATCGGTGCAGCAATTGCATCCAGCCTTCTGTTCTTCAGAAGAAAACGTGCAAAAGATATGGATATTGACTAATCGGCTGGGCGAAAAAAGCAGATAGAAGATATAAGAAAGCATTAGAGAGGAAGTGGCGAAATGAAAAAGGCAGCGATGGCAGCAAGAGTAGGTAATCGAATACTCAGTATCATGGCAGGAATCCTGATCCTTCTGATGCTTTCTTATGGAGTGTATTCGTTATGGGATACTTATAAGATCTATGCCAATTCATTTGCAGATGAAGAACTGTTGAAGTTTCGGCCGACAGATGATGGAGAGGATAACCCGACGCTGAAAGATCTGAAAAAATTGAATCCGGATGTGAAAGCCTGGATTCAGGTGCCGAAGACCAACATCGATTATCCGGTGGTGCAGGGGCAGGATGATATGGAATATATTAATAAGAATGTATATGGGGAATTCGAACTGTCGGGAGCAATCTTTCTGTCATGCCTGAACAAGGATGATTTCTCCGATCCATATAATCTGGTCTATGGACACAACATGAAAAATGGTGGAATGTTTGCGGATGTGGCAGATTTCACGAATAAAGAATATTTTGAAACGCACCAAAAAGGAAAGCTCTATCTGACAGATGCAACACGGAAAATCCGGTTCTTTGCCTGTATGAAAGTGACTGCAGCGGATGCAAAGATTTACCATCCGGATGGATACCGCAAGGAGAATCTGAAGGATCTGCTTGATTATATTCAGGCGAATGCAGTCCAGTATCGTGATGTAAATGTGGCGGATGAGAATTCGCTGATTGCTTTATCAACGTGCTCGGAGGCAGAGACGAATGGTCGTGTAGTTCTGATCGGGAAATTAGAGAGGGAGGTGGCAGAAAAACAGTGAAGATTCTAAGATATAGAAGTGTGAAGAAAATAGCAGCTGCGGGCGTAATGTTATTTATGTGGATAGGCAGTACAATGGCAGTTCCAGTGTATGCCGGAACACCGAATGTGGAGATCCAGATTCCGGTAAGTGTACAAGGTGCGGCAGGAACAATCGTGCTGGAGCCGGAGAAAGCTGGCATACCAGTGCCGGACCGGACAGAACTTCAGATCGGAAAAGACGAGAAGCAAAGTTTCGGACCGATACGCTATGAAGAACCGGAAGATTATCACTATAAGATTTATCAGAAGTCCGCTAATGTGACAGATGTTACTTATGATACGGCAGTATATGATGTGACGGTACGGGTGACCAGTACAGAAGCAGGAGAACCAAAAGCAGTAGTTTGGGGTGAAAAAGAAGGAACAGAAGGAAAATCGTACGAGATTATATTTACGAATTCGGTAAAAGAACAGGCGCCGGAGATAGCTCCGACGGGAAAAACGGCCATTTACCGGAACTATCCGGTCAAGACAGGAGATGTAGCACCGATTGCAGTTCTGGCAGCAATGTCTGGTATATCGGCCGGAGTTCTGACCGCAGTAGAGAGATGGAAGCGGAAAAAAGAAAATTAGGGAATCGTGGAAAAGAACAGGTCAGGTCAAAGTGCCGGAGCTGTTCTTTTTCGTACGGGATTATAGCTGTCAAAAACCGAAAAAATACGTACAAAGTATACAATGAAAGTATCCTCTTGTGATTTTGAACAAAAGTAGATAAACACTTTTATAACATATGCCAAAATGTCAAAAAGCCTATTGACATTTTTCTCAGTAAGGAGTATTTTATAATCAAGCTTTGGATACAAAATCACATATCAAATATCAGATAAGAAAAGAAATTTGTATCAGAGTAAATCGAACGAAATAATTACAAGGAGGTAATGAAGATGAGTCAGATAACAATTACATTACTGTTTCTGGCATTTGCAATCATCATGTTCATGCTTGAAAAGATTCCGCTTGGGGTAACCTCGATGATTGTCTGTGTGGGACTGGTAGTCACAGGGGTATTGGACTGGCAGACTGCATTCTCGGGATTCATCGACAGCAATGTAATCTTATTTGTTGCAATGTTCATTGTCGGTGGAGCACTGTTTGAGACGGGAATGGCGAACAAGATCGGAGGAGTGGTTACACATTTTGCCAAGACAGAAAGGCAGCTGATCATTGCGATCATGGTGATCGTCGGAGTGATGAGCGGCTTCCTTTCCAACACAGGAACAGCCGCGATCCTGATTCCGGTAGTTATCGGTATTGCTGCAAAATCAGGATATTCAAGATCAAGACTGTTAATGCCGCTGGTATTTGCAGCAGCCATGGGAGGTAACCTTTCACTGATCGGTGCACCTGGTAACATGATCGCACAGTCATCTATGGAGAAGATCGGATTGAAATTCGGATTCTTCGATTATGCGAAAGTAGGACTTCCGATTTTGATCGTAGGAATTATTTTCTTCGCACTGTTTGGATACAAATTTCTGCCGGATAAAGTGGACACAAGCAGTGAGGGAATCTTCGATGAGACAAAAGATTTCAGCAATGTTCCAAAGTGGAAACAGAACCTTTCACTGATCATCCTGTTATTAACACTTTTGGGAATGATCTTTGAAGAGCAGATTGGTATTAAGTTATGTGTCATAGGATGCGTGGGAGCGCTTGCACTGATCGTTACAGGCGTTATCAGTGAGAAAGACGCGCTTCTTTCCATCGACTTGAAGACGATCTTCTTATTCGGAGGTACGCTTTCCCTTGCGTCTGCACTGGAAGCAACCGGTGCCGGAGAACTGATCGCAGATAAAGTAATCGGAATGCTGGGAGATAACCCTTCACCATACATATTAACATTTGTAATCTTCATGCTCTGCTGTATCATGACAAACTTTATGTCAAACACAGCAACGACAGCACTGATGGCTCCGATCGGAGTATCCATCGCACAGGGCATGGGTGCAGATCCAAGTGCCGTACTGATGGCATGTGTAATCGGAGGCTCCTGTGCATTTGCAACACCAATCGGAATGCCGGCCAACACCATGGTAGTAACGGCAGGAGGATATACGTTCAAGGATTATGCGAAAGCAGGTATTCCTATGATCGTAGTAGCAACTATTGTAAGTATGATCTTGCTTCCAATCTTCTATCCATTCTTCCCATAAACATAAGGAAGTATTTGACCTCTAATCTCCATAAAAACGGAAGATGAAAGCAGACATACATCCTATGACAGTTTGTGATAAAAGTTTTCGCTGTCTTTCATCACAATACTGTTGTGGGAATATAGATAGGAACTAAAAATTTTTAATAGAATTTCAAGGAGGATATGAAAATGTCTAAAGAACAACAGGTAACACAACTTACAGATTATATGGCAAAATTTATTGCACATATCGCAAAGAAACTGCCGGATGATGTCATTGAAAAATTAACAGAGCTGCGTGAGAAAGAAGACAGCCCGCTTTCAAAGGTAATTTATGACACCATGTTCAAGAACCAGGAACTTGCTGTAAAACTGAACAGACCAAGCTGTCAGGATACAGGTGTATTACAGTTCTGGGTAAAATGTGGAACAAAATTCCCACTTATCGACGAACTGGAAGGACTTCTGAAAGACGCTGTTGTGAAAGCAACATTTGAAGCACCTCTCCGTCACAACAGTGTAGAGACATTTGATGAATACAACACAGGAAAGAACGTAGGAAAAGGAACACCGACTGTATTCTGGGATATCGTTCCAAACTCAGACAAATGTGAGATCTATACATACATGGCAGGGGGCGGATGTACTCTTCCGGGAAAAGCTATGGTTCTGATGCCGGGTGAAGGATACGAAGGAGTTACAAAGTTCGTTATGGACGTTATGACAACATACGGATTGAATGCCTGCCCTCCGCTTCTCGTTGGTGTAGGTGTGGCAACATCTGTTGAGACGGCAGCACTTCTTTCTAAGAAAGCACTGATGCGTCCGATCGGATCACACAATGAGAACGAAAGAGCAGCCAAGATGGAGACCCTTCTTGAAGACGGAATCAATGCAATTGGCCTTGGACCACAGGGTATGGGCGGAAAATATTCTGTAATGGGCGTTAATATCGAGAATACAGCACGTCACCCATCTACAATCGGTGTAGCTGTTAACGTAGGATGCTGGAGCCACAGAAGAGGACATATTGTATTTGATAAGGACCTGAACTACACAATTACAACACATACGGGGGTAGAATTATAATGGTAGAAGTAAAGAACGGTAAAAAAATCTTAACAACACCTATTTCAGCAGAAGACTTAAAAGATATCAAGATCGGTGACATCGTATATCTGAACGGAAGCATGACAACATGTCGTGACGTTGCACACCGCCGTCTGGTAGAAGAAGGAAGAGAACTTCCTGTAGATGTAAGAAACAACGCAATCTTTCATGCAGGACCGATCATCCGTCCACTGGAAAATGACAAATTCGAAATGGTATCTGTAGGACCGACAACAAGTATGAGAATGGAAAAATTCGAGTATGAATTCGTAAAAGAGACTGGTGTACGTGTGATCATCGGTAAAGGTGGTATGAAAGAAAATACAGAGCGTGCATGTAAAGAATTCGGAGCAATCCACTGCGTATTCCCTGCAGGTAACGCTGTAGTAGCTGCTACAGAAGTAGAAGAGATCGTAAGAGCTGAGTGGAGAGATCTTGGTATGCCGGAGACACTCTGGAACTGCCGCGTAAAAGAATTCGGACCATTGATCGTTTCTATCGATGCAAACGGAGACAACCTCTTTGAAGAAAGAAAGGTTGAATACAATAAGAAGAAAGATGCTGCTACAGAAGAGATCTGTAAGCATGTAAGTTTTATTAAATAAACTGAGATAATAATAAAAATAAATTCTTGAGAATCCATTTATATACTAATGTAAGTTATGCGATTCCCCCGGGCTTTTCCTCCTAAAGTGCCCGGGGGCTTTTTTGTGCTTTTTGCACCTGTTCAAACGAAATGGCTGTTTTAGAAAAAATTATGTGGTATAATGCTCAAAGTTGAATTGATTTTGTATAAAAACTGGAGGAAGAATCAATGTTATATACAATCCCGGATTATTATCATGAATTTTCCTGTATTGCAGGAGAATGTGAAGATACCTGCTGTGCCGGATGGCAGATCGTGGCAGACGAAGCAGCACTGAAAAAATATAAAAAAGTAACCGGATCATTCAGAAAAAGATTAAGACGGTCCATTAACTGGAAAGAGGGAACATTTAAGCAGGACAAGAATAAGCGATGTGCCTTTTTAAATGATGAGAATCTCTGTGATATGTATACTGCGCTCGGAGAGAAAAGCCTGTGCCGGACCTGCAAGATGTATCCGAGACACGTAGAAGAATTCGAAGATGTCCGGGAGATGACGCTGTCTGTATCCTGTCCGGAGGTAGCAAGAATTCTGCTTGGTAAAAAGGAACCGGTGCGTTTTCTGACTTATGAAAGTAACAAGGAAGAAGAATATGATGATTTTGACCCGTTTCTGTATTCAAAACTGGTAGATGCAAGAAAAGTGATGATCGATATTTTTCAGGATCGAAGTAAGAGGCTGGACCTGCGGGTTGGTCTGGTACTGGCAATTGCACATGACTTGCAGGTGCGGATCAAGAGAGAAGATATCTTTTCAATTGATGATGTATTTGAAAAATACCAGACAGAGAAGGCAGTACAGTTTGTAGAAGCAAAATTATCAGAAGATGAGAACTATGCATTTATTAAGAAAATGTTCCGGAATCAGTATCTGATGGAACGCTTAAGGGATGACTGGGAACCGCATCTTCTTGAGGCAGAAAGTTTACTCTACGGAGATCTTGGTTGCAGCGACAGTGAAGAACAATGTACAAAGTACAAAGAACAGTATGCAAAGAATAAGCAGGAATTCCACACATGGCTGAATACACACATGCCGGACTATGAGATCTGGTATGAGCAGCTTCTGGTATATTTCATCAGTACCTATTTCTGCGGTGCAGTCTATGACGGAGAGGCATATGTGAAGGTACAGATGGCCGTAGTCAGTGTACTTTTGATCCATGAATTTCTGATGGCACAGTGGCTGAAGAACGAGAAGATGCTGGAGATGGAAGATGTGGTAGATACGGTATACCGCTATTCCAGAGAGTTGGAGCATTCGGACCCGAATCTGAATCTGATGGAGAAACTGATGCGGAGAGATCTTTTGTCCTGGTTTAAAAAAGATGAATAAGAAGGAATCCCACAGTTGATTCTGGTCGGAGCATCCGTGGATGATGTATATGTGATTATGCTGTTTACGACATTTACGGGAATTATGCAGGGAAAAGGCGTATCCGTGGTAAGTTTCCTGAATATCCCGGTATCGATCACGCTGGGAATTGACAAATGGCAGTTCCGTGATATCATATAAAACATATAGGAAAAGAAAGAAAACTATGTTCATATAATAAAGGAACACAAAAATAACATGAAATAAACGGAGGACTGCCATATGACAAGAGAAGAAGCATGGGAATTATTAACCGAATATAATCAGGATGAATTTCATCTCCAGCACGCACAGACGGTAGAGAATACGATGCGTTATTTTGCAAGAGAGCTCGGGTTTGCGGATGAGGAAGATTTCTGGGGAATCGTAGGACTTTTACATGATCTGGATTTTGAAAAATATCCGGAAGAACACTGTATCAAATCGCAGGAGATCATGAAAGAACGGGGAATCGATGAGAAGATCATCCATGCAACGGCGAGTCACGGCTATGCGATTACAGTGGATATCAAACCGGAGCACGAGATGGAAAAAGTATTGTATGCGGTTGATGAGCTGACGGGTCTGATCGGAGCTGTTGTATTGATGCGTCCGTCAAAAAGTGTACAGGATCTGACATTAAAGTCTGTAAAGAAAAAATACAAGAGCAAGAATTTCGCAGCAGGATGTTCCAGAGAAGTCATCGAACGCGGAGCGGATATGCTTGGATGGACACTGGAAGATCTGATTCAGAGAACAATTGATGCTTTAAAGACATTCCAGGATTAAAAAAGGCGAAAAAGGATAACGGACGAATGGTTCGGAGGATTGGCATTTGTCAAAAAATGTGATATCATAGTAATTAAGTAGGAGATGAACCGGGAGAAGAGACCCGGATGAAAGGTGAAGTACTATGAAGATATCAACAAAGGGCAGATATGCACTGAGAATTATGATTGATCTGGCAGAGAATGCAAATGGGGAATATATTCGTCTGAAAGACATATCGGCAAGACAGGGAATTACATTAAAATATATGGAACAGATTATGCCGATGCTGACAAAGGCCGGATATGTAAGAAGTTATCGTGGCAATAACGGTGGTTATATGCTGGCGAAAGAGCCGGAAGAATATACAGCCGGAGATATTATCCGTACAACGGAAGGAAGCCTTGCGCCGATTGCGTGTCTGGATGACGTGCCGAATCGCTGCGAGAGACAGGATCAGTGTTCCACACTTGAGTTCTGGGAAGGACTTAAGAAAGTAATCGACCAGTATGTGGATAGTGTGACACTTGCAGATTTGGTAAATAATCATGAAGAGAAGTGCGGCAAGCTGGATCTGTAAATGTAAATGAATAAAAAACAAGAAAATGTACAGCAGGCAAAAGTCTGCTGTATTTTTTATGTGAAACTGGCATGCACAAAAGCATGAAAACTGGCTGTTTAAAAAATACCAGATGAGCGTATGATAAGACTCAAAGAAAATTCACAGAAAACAGATAGGAAAGGTACAGGAATTATGAAAGAGAACAGATATGAATTAAATAAGCAGCTGGCACAGATGTTAAAAGGCGGAGTTATCATGGATGTAACAACTCCGGAGCAGGCAAAGATCGCAGAAGAAGCAGGTGCATGTGCAGTCATGGCACTGGAAAGAATCCCGGCAGATATCCGTGCAGCAGGCGGCGTATCCCGCATGAGCGATCCGAAGATGATCCGCGGCATTCAGGAAGCGGTATCCATTCCGGTTATGGCAAAATGCAGAATCGGACATTTTGTAGAAGCGCAGATCCTGGAAGCAATCGAGATTGATTATATCGATGAAAGCGAAGTACTTTCACCGGCCGATGACATTTACCACATTAATAAAAAAGAGTTCAAAGTACCATTTGTATGTGGTGCAAGAGATCTCGGCGAGGCACTCCGCCGTATCGCAGAGGGTGCATCCATGATCCGTACAAAAGGCGAGCCGGGAACCGGAGATGTTGTACAGGCAGTACGTCATATGAGAGCCATGAATGCGGAGATCCGCCGCATCCAAAACTTAAGAGCAGATGAATTATTCGAAGCAGCAAAACAGTTACAGGTTCCGGTTGATCTTGTGGAATATGTTCATGAAAATGGAAAGCTTCCGGTCGTAAACTTTGCAGCAGGCGGAGTTGCGACACCGGCAGATGCGGCACTGATGATGCAGCTTGGAGCAGAAGGTGTATTCGTAGGTTCCGGAATCTTCAAATCTGGTAATCCTGCAAAGCGTGCGGCTTCTATTGTGAAAGCAGTTACGAACTACACAGATGCCAAACTGATCGCTGAACTTTCAACAGATCTTGGCGAAGCAATGGTGGGAATCAACGAACAGGAAATTGAATTATTAATGGCAGAAAGAGGAAAATAAGATGACGATTGCAATCTTGGCAATGGAGGGAGCATTCTTAGAACATGGACAGATGCTGGACCGCCTGGGCGTGGAACATTTCGAAATCCGTAAAAAAGAAGATCTGGATCGTTCTTTTGACGGACTGATCCTTCCGGGCGGGGAAAGCACCGTTATGAGAAAGCTTCTGATTGAGCTGGATATTTACGATATATTAAAAGAGAAGATTGAAGACGGACTTCCGGTGTTTGGAACTTGTGCCGGTCTGATCCTGCTGGCAGATCAGGTGGAAGATGGAGTCCAATGCTTTGGTACGATGAATATTCTGGCAAAGCGAAATGCTTATGGAAGGCAGCTTGGAAGTTTTTACACAGAAGATGAGATGAAAGGACTTGGAAAGATTCCAATGACATTCATCCGTGCGCCATATATTGCTGATGTCTATGGAAATGCAGAGACACTGGCCGTAGTAGATGGAAAAGTGGTAGCGGCCAGACAGGAAAATCAGCTTGCGACAGCATTTCATCCAGAGCTGAATGATGACACAAGTGTACATGAATATTTTGTGCAAATGATAAAAGAAAGTAAGACACAGTGATTGTTTGTTCCGGGATTCTCTGTATATTCTATTGACCTTCAAGCAACTTGAAGGCTTACAATCCCATTAAGAAAATAACAAGGGGGATTGGAATATGCAGAGAATAAAAGATCTACGGGCGGAAAAGAAACAAAATAATTTATTCCAGACAGTCATTTGGAAAAACATGCTGTATAACAGAAAAGAAACAATATTGTTAATTATCTGTGAGATGCTGATCGTTGCAATTGCATATTCCGGAAGTATGTGTTATCAGATCCTTTCGGCGAAGCATTCCAGTGAGGTATTGCTTCTACAGGAAGATGGAATCAGCCGTCAATTTGTCTATGCGGGAATGTTGCTATTATTCTGTGCTATCGTTCTGATCATTACGGTAATGGTTTCTTATCTTGGAAAACGTATTCCACAGTATATGCTATTAAAAAGAATGGGAATATCAATGTCAGATACCAGGAAGATGATCTGGACAGAAGCAGGTATCTGCTATGTGGCTGCAACGTTCATTGGTTTCTTTGTTGGAAAAGGGATGTTCCTGATATTCCGGAAATTTATTACAGATACGGTCGGTATAGAAGGAAAGACCGGCAGTTATTCAAAGCTTACGTTTCCGGTAATCTGTCTGTTCGCTCTTGGAATTTACGGACTGAGTTTTTTACTTATGAAAGAACTGGAAGCAGATTTTAGAATCATAACCAGTACACAGGAAAGTGTAAGAAAAGAAAAGCTGACCGGAAAGTTTACGGGTGGAAAACTGGTAATAGGAATCTGTTGCTGTAGTTATGCCGTAGTACAATATGGAAAAATTTATAATCATGAAAGTGTATATTTGCTTGGTCTGTTCTTTGCCGGAACATATCTGATATTGCGAAGTGGTATGGCATTGATATTAAGTTATATACGGAACAAGCAGGAAAGAAACTACTACCGTCATCTGCTGCAACGCAATAAATTGTATTACCGGTCTAAAACGGTTGTAAGATATGGAGTCTTGTTCTTTATACTGAATTTTCTGGTCTGTTTTTATTTTGGATTCCAGGTAATCAGTACGGCTACCGCAGAGCCGGTCTCATCATTATATCCATATGAGTTTATGTGTATTGCAGATGATAAGGATGAAAAGCTTTTAAAGAATTTGAAAGAAACATATAAGTCAGATATCCATATTGAGGAATATCCGATGGTGCGTGTTGCAACGGCAGATAAAACAGAACGTGACGAAAGGGGAGCGGAACAACGGATTCAGGGACAGGAGATTGGAATTTCAGAGACGACATATCACAGGTTAAAAAAAGCAGTCCATAAAGATTATAAAGCCAAAAAGATGGATCTGGACGCAGAAGGAAAAAAGGTTTACCTGGTACACCAGCAGGATCGTTCCGTAAAAGCACAGCCGATGGACTGGTTTTATGGAAAATCCCGGCCAAATCTTCACATAGGTGTACCAGCCGCAGGGTATGACTGGGGAAACAGGAAAAATACTTATATAGAAAGAGTGGTAACCGGAGAAGAAATAGGGAGTCTGACCGGATGCTATAGTACAGAAAAAAGTGAGAACATCGTTGTATTTTCGGATAAATACTTTGAAAAGGCAGAAAAAGAATGGAAAAAAACAGATGCAATCTGGGGAATTCTAGCCGAAGATGCAAAGAGCTATTACGGAGAAGCAACGATGATCCAGGGGCCGACAAAACTGGTGTTGATATCTGTAAAATCAGGAATAAATAATAGAAATAAGATGCTGGAACGGATAGACCAGTTACTGGAAAAGAAAGAAGAGGCACACCAATATATAGGAAACTATGATTCTACCGTAAGATTTCATTATGATTCGGAGAGTGCAAAAGCAGATATCATATCAGAAAGGGCCGTAAAAATTCTGATCAACAGTTATCTGATGATTATGGTCATAATCGTAGATATGATCATTTTCTATACGATGTGTCAGATGGAATTAAAGGAAATTATTTTACGAGAAAGATTTCTTAAAAACCTGGGGATGAGTGGAAAAGAAAGAAGAAAGGTTTATCGGAAAGAGATTTGTTTCTATTATGTTTCCCCGACATGTATCATGCTTGCAGCAATGGTATTATTCCTTAGAGCTGTTTTGAGAGCAAGGATGTTTCCAGAGACCATAGCAGAAACGTGTATACGAATGGAAGGGGTGTTAACAGCTGGTGTACTTCTCTTAAGAATGCTGTATGTTGTGGCAGTATATCAGGTGTTTTCCAGAAAGGCAGGGATGAGAGATGAAAGATAATGTATTATTAAGAACGGAAAATATGTCCCGGAAATATGTGATTTCGGATCGGCGGGAGACAGAAATTGAAGTACTAAAAGACATCAATTTGGAAATCAGAGAACAGGAATTTATCTCTATCATGGGAAAATCCGGATCCGGTAAGACGACATTGTTAAAGTTACTTGGACTGATCGACCGTCCGACATCAGGAAAATTGTATTTTAAAGGAGTCGACAGCGAAGAACTAAGAGGAGACCGTCTTGCGAGGATCAGACGTCAGGACATGGGATTCGTATACCAGGATTATTATCTGCTGGATTCATTGTCTGTGTTTGAAAATATTATGCTTCCGATGATCCTTGATCATAAAGATGATAAAGTATGTAAAGAAGAAGCGGAAAAACTGGCGGTTTCTTTTCAAATCCAAAATCTTCTGGGAAAATATCCATATGAATTATCCGGAGGAGAGAAACAGAGAACGGCTATCTGCAGAGCACTGGTAAATCAGCCGGATGTGATCTTTGCAGATGAGCCAACCGGAAACCTCGATTCCCGGTCAACAGAGATTGTAATGGATGTATTCAGCACGATCCATTCTAAAATGCACAAGACGATCATCATGGTTACACATGATATCAGTGTGGCGGAATATTCGGAAAGAATCCTTTATATAGAAGACGGTAAGATCACAGAAGACAGATAATACCGGTTTCTATTATATGGTTCATATTATAAAAAAGTTATTAATCATTTCGTTATTGTGTAGAGACAGAATTCCGTTCTACCAGCCTGACATCCAAAGTTACATTTTCGCTTGGTCGGTCAGGATCAGCAATATTAGAAAGCTGTAATGCAATTTCATCGGAAAACTAACCAGACAGCTTTTGTGATATAAAAGTGTACACGGGAAGATACCGGGATGTATAATATTTTAGAGAAAGTATTTTTCGGAGATACACTAGTATTAAAATTTCGGAACATCCAGTTTTGGAATGATTTAATAATCGGAGGAGTGAAATATATGTATGAGCAGGATTATATAATAAGAATAAATAATGAAGTTATCAGAACAATGGTGAAATTATTATTAAACAAGGATATAGGTACACCTGTAGATATTTCAGATGGAGCAATTAAAGGTGAAAATAGAAAAATCTTAGAAGCTGCGAATGGACAAAGTGGTATAGACAATATTAAGAAGATGGAAGAGGAAATACTAACACTTGTAGATGCGAATAAAGAAGGAGCTTTAGAAAAAGCGCTTGTATTTTATGGATATCTAAATGAACTGCCGGAAGATGCATTATTGTCCCAAAATTATAGTCACGAAAAAATTAAAAAAGGACTGAAGATGATTGCGGAGCATTATGGAATATTAAATGTTATTGATTTGATATACAGATAAAACTGTAAAACATACTTGACAAATATGACATAGCGGTAATATAATAAAACCAATCCATAAAACCTATCAAAATAATAGGAAATATAAGGATTGGTTTTATTTAGTTTAAAGAACGGAAGGGAGCGTGCAGGATAATGACAAAAGTAGAGCGAATGGGGGGACGAATGCGATGTTGTTGCGCTTGCGCGCATGTAAAATGAAAATATAAAAAACATACTAAACATAGTTGACAAATAGGAATTAAGGTAGTATAGTAAATTCATCAAGAAAACATACAAAAAAAGTAGGAAAGGTAGGAAGCAAAATGTCAAAGATTTATAAAGGAACATTAGGACTGATCGGAAATACACCACTGGTGGAAGTAGTAAACATAGAAAAAGAACTTGGTCTGGAAGCAACACTTCTTGTAAAGCTTGAGTACCTCAACCCGGCAGGAAGCGTCAAAGACAGAATTGCAAAAGCAATGATCGAAGATGCGGAAGAAAAAGGAATCTTAAAAGAAGGTTCTGTGATTATCGAACCAACATCCGGTAATACAGGAATCGGTCTTGCATCTATTGCAGCAGCAAAAGGATACAGAATCATTCTTACGATGCCGGAGACGATGAGTGTGGAAAGAAGAAACATCCTGAAAGCTTACGGTGCAGAGATCGTACTTACCGAAGGAGCAAAAGGAATGAAGGGAGCCATCGCAAAGGCAGATGAGCTTGCAAAAGAGATTCCGAATAGCTTCGTTCCTGGACAGTTTGTAAATCCTGCTAATCCGGCAGCACACAAGAAGACAACAGGTCCTGAGATCTGGAACGATACAGACGGAGCAGTCGATATCGTGATCGCAGGCGTCGGAACAGGCGGAACACTTTCCGGAATCGGTGCTTACTTAAAAGAGCAGAAACCGGAAGTTCAGATCGTAGCATTGGAGCCGGCTTCTTCACCGGTACTTTCAGAAGGAAAAGCAGGCCCGCATAAGATTCAGGGAATCGGAGCCGGATTCGTTCCGGATACATTAGATACCAAGATCTATGACGAAATCTACAAAGCAGAAGCAGACGAAGCATTTGAGACAGCAAAACTTCTTGCTAAGAAAGAAGGAGTTCTGGTAGGTATTTCATCAGGAGCTGCACTTGCAGGAGCTATTGCACTTGCAAAACGTCCGGAGAACAAAGGTAAGACAATCGTAGCATTACTTCCAGATTCAGGTGACAGATATTATTCAACACCATTATTTACAGAATAAAAAGATATAGAATCCAAGACAGAACGGACAGTATCAACAAATAAAGATAAAATTATGAAGAAAAAGGAGATCAACCCAATGAGCGAAAAAATCACAAGAGAGAATAGAGAGTTAAAATTTGAAACATTACAGTTACACGTAGGACAGGAAAGTCCGGATCCGGTTACAGATGCAAGAGCAGTGCCGATCTACCAGACATCTTCTTATGTATTCCGCAACAGTGATCATGCAGCAGCACGTTTCGGACTGGCAGATGCAGGTAACATTTACGGACGTCTTACAAACCCTACAGAAGACATTTTCGAAAAACGTATTGCAGCACTGGAGGGCGGAGTTGCAGCACTGGCAGTAGCATCCGGAGCAGCAGCAGTAACATACACGATCGAGAATCTCGCACAGAACGGAGATCATATCGTAGCAGCTAAGAATATTTACGGTGGATCATTTAACCTGTTAGAGCACACACTTCCACAGTACGGAATTACAACCACATTCGTTGACATCTTCGATTATGATGCAGTAGAAGCAGCAATCCAGGACAACACGAAAGCACTCTATATCGAGACACTTGGAAATCCAAACTCAGACGTTGTAGATATTGAGAAGATTGCAAATATCGCACATGCGCATAAGATTCCGCTCGTTGTAGATAATACATTTGCAACACCTTACCTTGTAAGACCGATCGAGTACGGTGCAGACATTGTTATCCATTCAGCAACAAAATTCATCGGTGGACACGGAACAACAATCGGCGGCGTCATCGTTGACAGCGGTAAATTCGACTGGGAAGCATCAGGAAAATTCGCTTCTCTTACAGAGCCAAACCCAAGCTACCATGGAATCAGCTTTACAAAAGCAGTAGGACCTGCAGCATTTGTTACAAAGATCCGTGCGATCCTTTTAAGAGATACAGGAGCAACCATTTCTCCGATCCATTCATTTATCTTCTTACAGGGACTCGAGACATTATCATTACGTGTAGAGCGTCATGTTGAGAATGCACTGAAAGTAGTAGATTACCTGAACAACCATCCATTGGTAGAGAAGGTTAACCATCCGGCTGTATCTGATGATCCGGAGCAGCAGGCATTATATAAGAAATATTTCCCAAATGGCGGAGGATCTATCTTCACATTTGAGATCAAAGGTGACGCACAGAAAGCAAAAGATTTCATCGATAATCTGGAACTCTTCTCACTGCTTGCTAACGTTGCAGATGTAAAATCTCTGGTTATCCATCCGGCAACAACAACACACAGCCAGTGCACAGAAGAAGAATTACTGGATCAGGGAATCAAGCCTAATACAATCCGTCTGTCAATCGGAACAGAGCACATTGATGACATTATCCAGGATCTGGATGAGGCATTCAAAGCCGTAGAATAAGAAATAATGAAGGAGTGTGGAGATATATATGAAACTTTCAATGAAAAGCAGATATGGTCTGAGAGCGTTG